>ERZ835051.3492-NODE-3492-length-12215-cov-264.257237_pt1 | contig 12215 bp, 8 predicted proteins | sample MGYA00519575_ERZ835051 | MGnify/ENA primary metagenome ERZ835051 (study PRJEB31850, sample SAMEA3708769) | human gut metagenome | biome: human gut; feature: human-associated habitat; material: faeces | place: China | collected 2014 ... | reverse complement strand
CGAATTATCCAAAAATTGGGTACTAGAATAAGAACTTTTAATAAAGAAAGGTATGGAGCAGAGGAATTCATCCATCGAAATCTATCGTTCCCCAGAGGGCAACATAGAGCTGAATGTAAAATTAGAGAATGATACCGTTTGGCTTACACAAAGCCAAATGGCAGAATTGTTTGCTGTTGACAGAACATCTGTTACACGACACATTCGCAACATTTACAAGAGTCAAGAACTAGACGAAAAGTCAACTTGTGCAAAAAATGCACAGGTTCGTTTTGAGGGTAAGAGACAAATCATTCGTGATATTCCTTATTATAATCTTGATATGATTATTTCGGTAGGATACAGAGTGAATAGCAAGAATGCGACCTCTTTCCGCCGTTGGGCAACCTCTATCTTGAAGCAATACATTATCAAGGGTTACGCCATCAACCAGAAACGCCTAGACAATTACAACGAACTGAAAGAAGTGGTTCGTTTGATGTCACGTGCAATTACATTGCAAGATCAAGTATCCGAGGGCGAATATAACGGACTGTTCAATGTCATCAGCGACTATGTTTATGCCCTGGATACTCTCGACAAATATGATTATCAGACATTACTCATAGACAAGACGACTCAAGCCGAGCCGTTCCATGCCACCTACGAAAATGCAATGGAAGCCATCAATGCTTTGAAAGAAAAGTTTGGAGGCAGTAAATGGTTTGCCAATGAGAAGGATGATTCATTCAAGAGCAGCATAGGTCAGATTTACCAAACCTTCGGCGGTGAAGAACTCTACGCTTCGGTAGAAGAAAAAGCAGCCATGCTGCTCTACCTTGTCGTAAAAAACCATTCATTCAGCGATGGCAACAAGAGAATTGCGGCCATGCTTTTTCTTTGGTTTATGGAGAAGAATGGCATTCTGTATGCAGAAAATGGACATAAGAGAATTGCCGACAACACACTCGTTGCCCTGACTCTGATGATTGCAGAAAGCAGAACTGAGGAAAAAGATGTAATGGTAAAAGTAGTCGTCAACTTGATTAACAAAGACAATCAATAAGAATTGCCATTAAAAAACCGCACAACAGCTGTTCTACGCATGCACAACAGCTGAAAGACAAGCGCACAACAGCTGATGTGCGACCGCATATCAACTGTTGTGCGCTTCGAGATACTTACTGTTCCAACAACTTCTATTGTATCTCCGAACAACTTCAGTTACTTCTTTCAGATACTTATGACGCATTCTTCAAACGCCAATAACACTTGAGGAAAGGCATTCAAAGCATTGCGGAAGCTTATTCAAATCATTGTAGAAATCTACTTCGCTGTATCCTTTGAGCTTCGCTTATCACGGCGATAACTGCGATAATCATCCAGCGGAATCTCAATATCAGGTTCCACCAGCTCACCCTCACGTGGCAAGGCGAACTTCTGATACTTGATGTTCAAGCCACGCTCTATCCACATACTCTCATAATAGGTTTGGATAGAGAGAATCTTACGGGTTTCCTCATCGATACCCTCCTGATGATAGAGGTCCTCTGTGCGGAAGAGCACAGGCAGATGGTTGCCATCCACCATATAAGTAGTATAGGTGAAGAGGAAGTTTGAGTCCGTCTTCAGATGGATGATACCGCCATCCACGAGGAAGTGGCGATAACGGTTCATGAAATAAGTAGATGTAAGACGCTTGCGAGGGTTCTTCATCTGCGGGTCAGAGAAGGTGAGCCAGATTTCCTGCACCTCATCCTCGGCAAAGAAGCGGTCGATAATCTCGATGTTGGTACGGAGGAAAGCCACGTTCTTCTGTCCTTCCTCTATCGCCTTCTTGGCACCGGTCCACATACGTGCGCCCTTGATATCCACACCGATGAAGTTCATTTCAGGATAGAGCTTGGCAAGTTCCACGGTATATTCACCCTTGCCGCATCCCAACTCCAGCACGATAGGGTTATCATTGTGGAAATACATCTCACGCCACTTGCCCTTCATATCGAAAGGCACGTCATCTACAACACTATATGGATACTGGAACACGTTCTCGAAACGCTCCATATCCGCAAACTTAGCTAATTTTCCTTTGCTCATTGATTCTTTTTTTCTTCGTTTGAGTGCAAAGGTAAGCATTTAACGATAATTATACAAATCATATCATGGAATTTGTATAATATTAACGGAAAAAGTTTATTCCGCCTGAATACCGAAGTACTCGTTGAGTTCGGCGATGGCAGCGCCATCAGCATTCGGAAGATCCTTCACCAGCTTGCCTTTCTCCAGCAGGAGGATGCGGGAGGAGATGTCGGCAACGAAGTTGAGGTTATGGCTGGAGATGATGACCGTGGTGCCCTGTTCCTTGCAGATACGCTGAATCATGTGGGCGATAGTCATCTGAGAAGATGGGTCGAGATAGTTGAACGGCTCATCTAGGAGAAGAACCTTCGGATTAATAATCATCGCTCCGATGATACCAATCTTCTGGCGGTTGCCCTGAGAAAAATCACGGAGATACTTCTTGGTTCCCATGATTTCATCGTGCATAAAGCCCTCAAACTGAGCCAATCGTTCCTGCAGGGTTTCATCGTCAATGTGATAAACATCAGCGATGAAATCGAAGTATTCCTCAGGGGTGAGGAAGTCGATGAGGAATCTGCCGTCGATGTAACTGCCGGTATATTCCTTCCAGGTCTCACTCTCGTTCACCTTCTGTCCATTGCTTTCCACGAAACCGTCATCAGCCTGAATCAGGTCGAGAATCAGACGGAGCAAGGTGGTCTTGCCCGCACCATTATTACCTACGAGTCCTATCAGCTCGCCCTTTGCAACACCCAGATTATCAATATCGAGTACGGTATTGCCATTATATATCTTCTTGAGATTCTGAATCTTAATCATATTACTTTGAATTTTGAACATTGAACTTTATGATTACTCTCCTAGCTTTCCATGAACTTCTCCATGCGCTTATACTTGTTCTTCTCGAAGATGGCAGCAATCTTGGCGATGAACCATTTATGGATGGCGATGCTGATGACTGCCAGCGCTACGCAGGTGATAAACCATGCCGTCTCACCGAAGAAATGATAGATGGCACAGACACCAGCCAGCGGGAAAAGAAAGGCGATGGCATAAAGATTAATCTTCAGATTAGCTCCCTGCATGCTGAACATGGAAGTCTGGAATATCTCCAGACGGGAAGAGAAGAGTGCAGTAGGCAGATTGAAGAGATTGATGAATACTGCCAGACAGAAACCACTGATGAGCACCTGGATTCCGATTCCTGCCTGCAGGAAAAGGAACGGAAGGGTGAGCAACAAAGCGACAGCACTCACCACCATATAATAATAGAAGCAATTCTGCAGCATCTGTTTAACCTTGACAGGCTTGGTCATCAAACCATGGAAGAAGTTTGCCTCAATGCCAAAGGTCCACTGCGACAACACCACCGACGGCAGCAGGATGGCACCCGCCACATAGAGGGTAGTCATAGCCACCTTGTCCCCCATTTCCTGTCCCGCTTCTGCTGGAAGCAAGGCAAAGAGATAGGCATCGAAAAGGAAGATGGCAGTAATCATAATCACCATCGTACGGACACGCTTTGCTCTCAATGTGCCGATATATTGCAGACTGAAGAGGTTGATATGGCTGAAACCACGGAACCTGGAAACCTTCTGCTTCTGCTCGTTATAAATTTTTTCGTGATAAAGATAGAAGGTAAGTCCGGCGAATACCGCTCCAGCAAGGAAAAAGATACCTATCCATCCCATCCATACCGGGAAGAAGGAAGCCACAAACATATACCCTATCAGCACGGCAAACATTCCCATCCATCCCAGTATCAAAGGCCATTTCAGAATCCACTCCGTAGCCTTGCGGTAGCAGGTGATGTAGATGCCGTCAATATAAGAAAATGCCAGGAACAGAAAGAAGCTGGCAATAACCTGACCTACAGGCAGGAAATAGATAAATACCGGAAGCATAAGCACCGGAAGCACATAGTTCCAGAAGCTCACGAGATTGGTGGTGAGCAGGAACTTGTTCCAGATCTTCTCTGGCACAGGGCGCGACTTCACATAATCATCCATTGCCGTAATATCCCGCTTCATCACCATCTTCATGATGATGTCTGGAATCAGCATACCGACAACGATACCGGCTCCCAACAGGGCAGGCATGTCTTCGCCCCCAAGTTCTCCCCCATTCTCGGTGAAGCTGAGAAAGAAGCTCACGCCCATTACCACATACAGGAAGATGATGTAGCACGCCACGAAGGCATCTCTCTTATGGAAGTTACGGCGCTGCTGCAACCACCAAAGCCTTAAAAGTAATCTCAACATAAATTATTCTTTTTATGGTTTACGGGCACAAAGGTAAACAAAAATATCCGAAATCTCCTACAAAATGATAGAAATAACTTAAAAATAACATTAGATGAAAAGCAAAAGAAAACAGAAAGAGAAGAAAAGAAAGAAAAGGCATATATGTAAAAACGGCATCTCCTCACGAAGATGCCGTTTCTTCCAAACTAACATTAACTTATATATCAACTATTTATCAAAACTATTATAAACCTAAAAGTCAACTAAAACGTATAATACTCTTATTTTGGCTGAACCGGCAAGATGTTATCATCCTCGTCATAGAAAAGAGGAGCCACCTTTACGCTGCGAAGCCAGGTTGTATCATTAGATGGTACGCAGTCGTGATGGAAGAGATACCACTGTCCCTTGTACTCACAGATACTGTGATGGGTTGTCCAACCTACTACCGGTTCCAGGATGACGCCCTTGTAAGTGAACGGACCATAAGGATTATCACCTACAGCATAGCAGAGATAATGAGTATCACCTGTAGAGTAGCTGAAGTAATACTTGCCCTTATACTTATGCATCCAGCTAGCCTCGAAGAAGCGATGTGGATCATCAGCTGGCAATACATTACCCTCTTCGTCAACGATGACAACAGGCTTTGGCATTTCAGCAAACTGCTGTACATCATCCGTCATCATGGCAACACGAGATGGCAATGGATTCTCCTTGCCCTCTGGAAGATGCTCATCCTTCAGTGCCTTGTTGTCCTTGTACCACTGAAGTTGACCGCCCCAGATACCACCGAAGTAGCAGTAAATCTTGCCATCATCATCCTTGAACACGCAAGGGTCGATGCTGTATGACTTGCGGATAGGGTCGGCATTCGGAACGAAAGGACCTTCAGGCTTATCAGCCACAGCCACACCGAGATGGAACACGCCATTATAATCCTTGGCAGAGAAGATGAGATAGTACTTGCCATCCTTCTCTACTACATCGTTGTCCCACATCTGCTTCTCAGCCCATGGCACATCCTTCACATCGAGAATCACACCATGATCGGTTACCTCACCTTCCATCACATCGTCCATAGAGAGAACATGATAGTCTTTCATCTGGAAGTGACCGCCATCATCGTCGAAGCTTTCGCCGCTATCCCAGTCATGAGATGGGTAAACATACAGGCGACCGTTAAACACATTGGCAGATGGATCTGCCATATAATCCTTTGGGAACAAATATCTTGCTTTCATTGTTGTTTATTATTTTAAGAGATGTACAATATTATCTAAAGAGATTTTACTTAAAGAGATTGACGATTTCCTTCACCACTGGCTTCACATTGTTGTTACGATCGATGAGCAGTGGATAGTTGGTTCTGCCAGGGATAGGCCAGCCATTCAACCAAGAGTGACCATCGTTGACACCCCAGAAGGTAACACGACTGATGACATCCTTATGGCGCTCTACAATCTTAAAGAGGTCAAGATAACGCTGGTTGAAGAGCTTCTGCGCCTTCTTGTCAAGTCCCTTCACGTATGGATTGTACTTCTTCTGAAGTTCAAACTTCTGGCTGATTTCCGCTCCGCCGAATCCTTCCGGATTAGGAAGCATGTTCATATCCAGCTCAGTCAGCATCACCTTCACGCCTCCACCAGCAAAAGCCTCAATGCTCTTCTCATACTCAGCATAATCAGGATAATCAAAACCATTGTGGCTCTGCATACCTACCGCATCGATGCGGAGACCCTTCGCCTTCAAATCGCGAACCAGTTTGCAGATAGCCTCTCGCTTGGCTGGCTTCGAAGTAGAATAATCATTGTAGTAGAGTTCTACGTTTGGATCAGCCTCATGAGCAAAGCGGAAAGCCAGTTCTATGAACTCCGGACCGATAATCTTATAATATAGAGACTTGCGGTAAGAGCCATCATCCTCGAAAGCCTCGTTCACAACGTCCCAACCCTTTACTCTACCTTTATAATGAGTAACCACATTCATAATATGGTTATACATTCTGCCGATAAGCACTTCACGGCTTACCAGATTACCCTTATCATCGGTAAACATCCACTTAGGTGGCTGAGAATGCCAAACCAGACAATGACCTATCAAGGTCTTGCCGTTCTTCTCTGCCCAGTCAGCGAGTTTATCGCCATCTGTGAAATCAAAGCGATTCACCTCCGGATGATTCTTTTCACCCTTCATACAGTTTTCGGCAACTACCTGGTTAAACTGTTTCTTCACTACTTCCTCACCTGCAGGGTCTTGACCATCAGGCAAATCGGTATTAACGGCAGCACCTACCAGGAAGTACTTACCCATAGCTTCCTGGAATGTTGGGATTTGAGCTGCTGAGTTCGTTTTTTGAGCGAAAGCTGTTGAAGCAAGCATCAGTCCCAGTGCCAGAGTTGTGATCTTTTTCATATCTTATATCTATTTTTCTCGTTAATAATTATAGTCTCTAGTTTTCTTCCTTGTGTCGGGCCTCAATCTTCTTGTTGATGTCGTCGATAACCTCATCGGTCAACTCATATTTAGAGATGATGAACATCGCCAAACCCAGCAAGATGGCAGGAATCACACATACCAGCCAACGGATGCCCTCCTGTGCAAGAGAAGTCTGCTGCTCCAAATCGTTCATGAAGTAAGCACCGGCAGCATTACCTACCGACATCATGGCGAAGGCTGTAATAAAGAAGAGAGCAACGATACGGAGAGGACGGTTGTGGAAAAATTCTGTCCACAGGTCGCTCACCTTTACATTCTTGGTTTCCTTCTCATCCATTACCACACGTTCCTTGGTTTGGGTAAAGCAGAATACCAGAAGGGCGAAACCTACCAGGGCAAAAATCAGCATGGCAACAAACCAAGCATTACTGTCGGTAGGAAGAGAGTTGCTCTCCTGAGCAGCTGCTGCCTGATAACCGGTCCATGCAAGAACTGCACCAGGAATAACGCCACCCAGAGCCATACCTGCCTTATAGAAGATACCGGTCAAGGCATTGACGATACCGGCAATACGCTTGCCGCTGGTATATTCTGCAAAAGAGATAACCTCCGGAATCAGAGCCCACATATATCCTGTAGCTACGATTACACCTGTTGATTTGATGAACTGAGCGATATAAACCAGCGTGATATGATCCTTTACAGGTCCCATCTTACTGATGATATAAAGCATCGCCATACCCACGATAGCCACAGTAAGGAAGATGTAGAACATATTCTTCTTGCCCACCTTTTTCTTGATGGCAGGAACCAGTGGCATAAAGATGAAAGATGGCAAAGAGCCCAAACCCATGAAGAGCGCCATCTCAATAGGAAGATCCTTGGCTGCAGCGAGCATCGCTACCAGGATTGGAACACCTGCCGATACACAGAGTCCACCCACATTTGCCATAAACATACGTACAGAGGTAAGAATGGTTATCTCGTCTGTATCGCGAGTCAGCGAAGAGTTCAAGGCTCCGTAAGGTACATTAATCAATGTATAAAGCATAGACAAGCCTACGTATGTTACATAGGCATAGATAAGTTTGATGGTTTCTGTCTGTCCTTCCATACCATTCCAAAAACAGAGGATGGCAAGTACGGTGAGTGGCAAACCCGCCAGGACGAGATATGAACGATACTTACCCCAACGTGGATTATGCTTATCTACATAAGTTCCTACCAACGGGTCCCAGAGTACATCGACCAAGCGAACCACCAAGAACATGGTGGCAGCAACACCAGGATTAAGTCCATAGATGTCGGTGTAGAAGAACAACAGATACATGCAGATGGTCTGGTAGATGAGGTTTTGCGCCAAGTCTCCAGATCCGAATCCGATGCGTTGTAGCCAATTCAGTTTGTAGAATCCCTTAGATTCCTGTGTTACAGATGTCTGTTCCATATTTTATTCTGTCATTAAGTTTACACCTTATTATATATATAACATAAAAGATGCATATAATATATTTACTTCAATTTCTCTGCGGCAAACTTGCCCATTGCCTCATATCCCTTCGGATTGAGATGCAGCCAGTCGTCAGAATACTCAGCCTTCAGACGCTGAGGGTCTTTCGGATCGCGGGTCAGCTCATCGAAATCGATAACCTCGTCGAAGGCACCACTCTTTCTGATCCATTCGTTCACGGTCTGTCGCATCGCCTCGTGCCAGAAAGAATACCAGCCGTTTCCCTTGGTTGGGGTGATGGTTCCGCCATACACCTTGATTCCCTTTGCCTTGGCTTTCGCTATCAGCACCTTGTAGCAGGCAATCAGGGTATCTGTTACATGCTCATAATTTCCGCCGCAGCAACCGATATCGTTGGTTCCCTCGAAGATGATGAGTTTATCTACACCAGCCTGTCCCAGGATATCACGGTCGAAACGTTTCATGGCTGGTTCGCTCAATCCACCTTGCACCACGCAGTTGCCACCGATTCCGAGATTCAATACGCCGTATGGCTTCTCTGCATTCAGGGCATCCGAGAGGAAATCGGTCCAGCGGTTCTGATGGTTAGTAGTACTTCCACGGCCATCGGTAATAGAGTTTCCGAGGATAGCTACCACAGGGGTAGTCTTATCGGTCTTCACATCAATGGCAGAAAGATTGTACCAGTGGTCCACCTCCTCGCCATCATCAAAACTCTTATCCATCGGTTTAGGAGTACGATGCAAACCGTTTACTATATAAGATGTGGTACGTGAACCACGATGGGATGTTGCATTCACTGGAGTCTGCTTGCCATAGTCGATGGTAATCGTAAGGCGCTGTCCACTCTTCAAGGCATATTTCAAATCATCTGAGAAGATAGCCTTGCCAGGAGCAATGGTTACATTCTTCTTGCCATTAAACTTGAGATACTTCACGGTCTTACCTTTCACAAACCAGTTGCTGTCCTTATCGGTATCTGCAATATACACCGATTTGATTTCTACCGGCTCCTTACTCTGCTCGTTGCTGAGCTTCACTCTGAGTTCCTCTCCGCCAAAAGATACATGAACCACCTGTCGACAAGAACGGTTGCTCAAGCTTTCCTTAGGCATATCTCCTTTACCAGTCCATTCCACTGCAGTAGCCCAAGATCCTTTCCATACCTTCTGAGCAAAAGCTACAGAACTTGACGTAGCCAATACGAGCGCCAGCGATAAGATTTTGATTGTTTGTCTATTCATTGTTATTATGATGCTTTTAATGTTTCTATTGTTGTTGACGATGCAAATTTACTAATAAGTAATGAAATAACAGGCATTTAATAGTTACCATTACTTTTCTATTTGTTTCATACCTGCAAAAAGAGCGCAAAAAGATAAAGAAACAAAAAGAAATGAAACATTTTGTTGCATTAGAATTTGTTTCTTTCATTGTTTTTTGTTACTTTTGCAGCCGTAACAACCTATTTTAAACAAGCAACAAACTGAAACTTATGAAATATACGAAACATTGCCTCACGGCATTTATGGCTATCATCATTTCGCTCATGGTATGGGCAGACAGTGGTGAACTTTTCACATCGGGCAAACTGTCAAGTTCGCTCATCAACTGCATGGTGCAGGATAAATACGGATATATCTGGGTGGGAACCGAATACGGACTCAGCAAGTTTGACGGCTACCGCTTTACCAACTATCTGCATAATGAAGAAGACACAACCTCCATTACCGACAACATTATCTCCGACCTGCTGGTAGATAAGAAAGGTAACCTGTGGATTGGTTGTGCCAAGGGACTGATACGCTATAATTATGAGACGAACGATTTCGCCCGTCTCCAGTTTCCTGATGGCAGAAAGCCACGTATCTATTCTATGGTAGAAAGTCACAATGGCGATATCCTGCTGGGTACAGCAGGATATGGTCTCTATTCTGTAAAAGACAGAAATACCCGGAAAGGAACAGACAACCTTTTCACAATCAGACAGGAAAGGCAATACGCTGAGCGCGATTCTGATGTATTCTTTACCCATATCTACGAAGATAAGCATCATTATCTATGGCAGAGTAGCCACCTTTCTATCTTCACCCGTTTCATCAAGAAACAAGGCAAGGTGCAGCGCAAAGACTTCAAATCGCCATGCGGAGCACCTGTGGCTTTCATCCAGCATCGCCCGCAGACCATGCTCATCGCCTGTATGTATGGCATCATCTATTATGATTACCGGACAGGCCGCATCGCTGATGCCGGCTACGACTTTGGCGGTTATCAGAATAATGTAACCATCAACAATGCAACCTTCGACCACGAAGGCAACCTCTATATCAGCACCTCTGAACATGGTGTTCTCATGATCAGGAAGGGAAGCAACAGGGTAGAACAGTTGGAGAACAGCAACAGCAGTTTCAATCTGGCTACCGCCTTCGTCAACGATATTATCGAAGATAAGGACAACAATCTCTGGATAGGCTGTTACAAGAAAGGTCTGTATCTGATTAACCAGCGCCAGCAGGCTTTCAACAGCTGGAGCTTTTCGGCACAGAACTATATCATCGGCAGCAGCGTTTCATCTATTGCACAAGGCGAAAATGGTGAAACATGGTGTACGGTACAGAACAGTGGTGTGTTCTGTTTTGACGCTTCAGGCAAGATTATCGCCCACCCTCAGTCACCTGCAGGTACCTGCATCATCTATAAAGACCGACGTGGCGATTACTGGATCAGCAATGGCAGCGCACTCTACAGCTACAACCCTCATACAGGTACATACAAGCAGAAACTCACCTTTACCAGCGCCGGCATCTACTGTATGACTGACGATGCACAGGGCAACCTTTACATTTCTGTATACAGCAAAGGCCTATATATATATAATGTGGAAAGCGGCAAGGTTACCGTTCTGAATATGCAGCAAAGAGGCGATAAAGGATTTCTCTGCAACGACTGGGTGCGAAGCATGGCGCTCGACCATACAGGCCATTTATGGATAGGAACCTCTAATGGAGTTTCCTGTCTCAATACCCGAACGCTCAGTTTCAAGGATTTCGGATGGCTCAACATTCTGAAAGACAGACAGGCAAATGGTATCTGCGAAGGAAAGAACGGCGATATTATCATCGGTACCGAAGAAGGACTCTATCTGTTTGACAGAAAGAGCAACAAGACGAAGAACTTCCCTCATGCGGAAGCATTGAAAGGCAAGCAGGTCTGCAGCATCATCAAAGACCAGAAGGGTGACTTGTGGGTAAGTACAACCATGGGCATCTGGCAGTATGAACAGAAGAACAGACAGTTTATCGGGCACATCAACGGCAACGGACTTACTACCCGTGAGTACGTGCTGGGCTCTTCCATGCATACCGCCAGCGATCTTATCGCCTTCGGAACCAGTGATGGTATCACAACCTTCTATCCTGACGTTGTCAGAGCCAAGAAGATGGAATTGGGAGATGTACATCTCACCAACTTCATCATCGACGGAAAGCCAATCAACTGTATGGTCAAAGACTTCAGCATTCCTTACTCCCAGAATTCATTCACTCTGGAGTTCTCGCTGCTCAACTACAGGAACACCGATAATATCAGTTTCCAATACCGCATCAACGACGGCAAATGGAACAGCACCAATGAGGGAGCCAATGCCGTAGCATTCAACAAGTTGAAACCGGGCGACTATACGCTGGAGGTGAGAGCTACCAGCAATGGCAGATATTCCAAGAATCCTACCATCATCAACATCAAGGTATGCGACCCTTGGTATGCATCACCCGAGGCATATCTCCTCTATATTCTGATCACAGCAAGCGTCATCCTGTATGTTATCTATACATACGAGCGCCGCCGCAAGGCAGACCTGGAAGAGACCAAGATGCAGTTTCTCATCAATGCCACCCACGATATCCGCTCGCCGCTGACATTAATCATGGGGCCGCTCAACAAGCTGAAAACAAGATTAACAGATGCCGAAAGCAAACAGGATATCGATACCATCGACCGCA
>ERZ835051.3485-NODE-3485-length-12232-cov-6.588815_pt1 | contig 12232 bp, 10 predicted proteins | sample MGYA00519575_ERZ835051 | MGnify/ENA primary metagenome ERZ835051 (study PRJEB31850, sample SAMEA3708769) | human gut metagenome | biome: human gut; feature: human-associated habitat; material: faeces | place: China | collected 2014 ... | reverse complement strand
TGTAACCGGAACAGAACAAAAACGCCGCTGACGGTTCTGAAGCCGTCAGCGGCGTTTTGCTTATTCAGTCAGCAGCGGTCAATGGATCAGGCCTTGGCCTCGCTGTTGTGCTCTGCCTTCTTGTAGGCGGAGAAGGAGTGGAACACGATGTTCAGGCCCAGAACGATCAGCAGCACGGCCAGGATCAGCTGCAGGCCGTTTGCAATGAACACAGCACCCCAAGTGGTCTCGCCAGCGGGGATGGTGACAGCAGCGGCATTGCTGATGGCCTTGACCATGGCGATCAGGCGCTGCACCAGAGCGGTGAAGGTGACGCACAGCATAATGACCAGCGGAGGGAAGATCATCTTGTTGCTGCGGCCGGTGACCTTCAGGAACACGCACAGGGTGGCCAGAACCAGAGCGCTCAGCAGCTGGTTTGCAGAACCGAACAGGGGCCAGATGTTGGCGTAGCCGATCTTGGTCAGCAGGAAGCCGAAAGCCAGAGTCAGGAAGGTGGAGAAGTACACGTTGCACAGCAGCTTGCGCCAGCCCTCAGCGTGCTCCATGTCGTCCACGCTGAACAGCTCCTGGAAGCTCATGCGGCCGATACGGGCCACAGCATCCAGACTGGTCAGGGCCAGTGCGGAAACGCACATGGTCATAAACACAGAGGCAAAGTGCTGGTCCAGGCCAAAGCCCACGAAGAAGCTGGCAACGCCGCGGCTGAAGACCTGGAACGGAGTGCCGTCTGCGGGGGTGCCGTCTGCAGCAGCAGAAGCACCGGCCACGCACAGGGCGATGACAGCCAGCAGGCTTTCCAGCACCATGGCACCGTAGCCGACCTTCAGCATATCCTTCTCATTGGTAACGGTCTTGGAGGAGGTGCCGGAAGACACCAGACTGTGGAAACCGGAAACAGCGCCGCAGGCAACGGTAACGAACAGGATGGGGAACATGGTGCCCAGCTTGGCGTTGGTAAAGCCGGTGAACACCGGCAGGTTCATGACGGGATGGTTGACGATCAGGCCCAGAACAGCGCCCACGATCATGGCCACGAACATAAAGGTGGTCATGTGGTCACGGGGCTGCTTCAGCAGCCACATGGGCAGGACAGCGGCAAAGAAGATGTACACAAAGGTGATGTAGCTCCATGCAGCCTTGCCCAGAATGATGGGGAAGTTTGCACCCACCACAAAGGACAGCACGATGAATACGATGCTGATCACATTCTCTTTCCAGCCGGTGAAGTGCAGGTTCTTCTGCAGCAGGCCAAAGACCACGGCGAACACCATGAACATGATGGAGACCATGCCGGCAGCACCGTTGGTCTGGGCAGCCTCCACCAGAGCACCGTCAGCACCGTAGGCATTGAAGGTGCCGGCCACCATGTCGGCAAAGGCGGCAATGACGATGCCGCAGAACAGCCAGCAGAACAGCAGGAACAGCTTGCGGCCGGTCTTGCCGATGTACTTTTCGATCAGCATGCCCATGCTCTTGCCGTCGTTCTTAACGGAAGCATACAGAGCGCCGAAGTCGGTGACAGCACCGAAGAAGATGCCGCCCAGCAGCACCCACAGCAGCACCGGCAACCAGCCGAAAGCAGCGGCCTGGATCGCACCGGTAACAGGGCCTGCACCGGCAATGGAGCTGAACTGGTGTGCAAACACGGTCCAGCCGTCGGTGGGAACGTAGTCCCGGCCGTCCTCATGGACAACTGCCGGGGTCTTGGCAGAGGGGTCGATGCCCCACTTGTTTGCCAGCCAGCGGCCGTAAAGCATATAAGCGCCAAACAGACACACGGCTGCGATCAATACGATGACCAGCGTATTCATTGTTTTTACCTCTTTCCTTTTTTGGCATCCGGCAAATGTCAGCGGCATGGGGGCGGCAGGGTGTAAAAAAGGCCCCGTCCTCCTGCGTTCGTTCCATTTGGGACGAACCATCGAAGACGAAGGCCTTCACATACACTGCACATCGTGTATGGAATACTCCGCGATACCACTTCGTTTGCTGCACAGGGCAGCCACTCCCAGCGTACATACATACGCAGCCCCGTAACGTGGGCAAAACGGCCATGCATTACTGGAAGGCGGGGTCAGCGCCTTTGTTCACACAGGCTGCTCGCAGGGGAGAACGCTTTGCTCCTGACTGCTGCCCTTGCATCAGATGGGCGGCTCTCTGGGAGAGGGTGCTGCAAAGAATCATGTCCTGTTCATCGCATTTGCCGAATGATTGTCCGTATTTTAGTGCGGAATTCACAAATTGTCAATATCATTGGAACAAGTTCGGAGGATACACTAATTCAGGAAAGTGTTCTGCAATAATTTTTAGGTGATTTTTGTTCATGCGTGAAACGAAGAAAACTATACACGTCAACGAATGAAAAGAGTTCACGCCAAGGGCTTGACTTTCACACTTTGATGTGCTAAAGTGGTGATGCAAGAAAGAACCTGAACATTTCCGGAACATTTAAAAGAGGGAACGCTCCCAAAACCGGACAGTCCGCTGCGGCGGCAAGGAGAACATTCATGTCAGATAAAAATTCCAGAAGAAACCAGACCACCGATGCACTGTTCGATGCCATCCTCAGTCTGGAAACGCGGGAGGAGTGCTACAACTTCTTTGAAGACCTGTGCACTGTAAAGGAGATCTCGGATATGGCGCAGCGGCTGGAAGCGGCAAAGATGCTGCTGGACGGCAGAACCTACGATCAGATCGTGAAGGCAGTGGAGATCAGCACGGCCACCATCAGCCGCATCAACCGCTGCATCCAGTACGGCTCCGGCGGCTACCGCGAGACCATTGAAAAGGTGCGCGGCACCCAGAACCCTAAAAAGCAGGAGTAACACCGGCGTACCCGGCAGACATAGAATGGGGCGTACACCGCCCCTGACCGGACGAACGAAAGGAAGGTTTTATCATGTCTGCTGAGAACTGTATCGATACCACCCGCTGCCCCTGCCCCTGCCTGCCCAAGGTGACGCTGGAGCAGGCGGTCGTTGACCTTGTGGAGAGCATCGCTCTGCAGGAAAATGCCCTGAGCCACATCCTGTGTGCCGAGAGCCGGAAGATGGATGCCGCCATGAAACTGGACGGTCTGGACCTGTGCAAGCTGCTGGAAGTGAACGATTCGGCCACCAACATGGTGCACGCCGTGGCAAACCTGGAGCTGGTGCTCAAGGATAAGCTGGAGTTCGTCTCCAACAACCTGTACTATCCGCCTGCGGATGCCGCAGCGAAGTAAGAAGATGCGGAAAGGCCTGTCCGGATGCCGGGCGGGCCTTTTCTCTGCTTGAATGCATAATTTTTGTAAAAACCATTTGTTAGAATTGCTGATAACGGGATTCTGTGCTATACTATACAATGTATCACCATGAAAGTGAGGAAATTTACAAATTGCTGAACTACGATGCGATCCTGTTTGATGTGGACGGGACCCTGATCGATTCCGCTCCCGGTATCATAAATACATTAAAAGAAGTCTTTGCCAAGATGGGCGTGGACACCACAAATGTGAACCTGCGCCGCTACCTTGGCCCGCCGCTGCGCAAGAGCTTTGGTGAGCACTTTACCGACCCGGCCCTCATTGAAAAGGCCACCGACCTGTACCGCGACAGCTACGCCGTCAAGGGCAGCCACGAGTGCGCCGCCTACCCCGGTGCAGCAGAGATGCTGCAGCGCCTGAAGGACGCAGGCCTTGTGCTGTGCACCGCTACCTCCAAGCCCACGCAGGTCGTTACGCCCATTCTGGAAGAAAAGGGCCTTGCAGGCTATTTTGATTTTATCGGCGGCGCGTCCATGGACGAGAGCCGCGACACCAAGACCGACGTGGTGCGCCATGTGCTGGCCCAGCCCATGATGCAGGGCAGGCGGGTGCTGATGGTGGGCGACCGCAACGACGACATGCGCGGCGCTGCGGACTGCGGGCTGGATGCCGCCGGTGCGCTGTACGGCTACGGCAGCAGGGAAGAGCTGGAACCCTTCCACCCGGTGCTGCTGGCCGAAAGCTGCGCCAGCCTTGCAGACCAGATCCTGAACGGACAGGCATGACCGGAAGGCCCTGTGCCGGAAACGAAATGAATGGTGAGAGATATGAGAAATACACGACCGGAAAAGCAATCGCTTACTCCTATGCAGAAGCAGGCTGTGCTGGTGTGCAGTGTGTGCGCGCTGGCAGCCATTCTGACCATTGCCATTACCATGACGCTGCTCAAGCGCGGCAAGACCCCTGCGGCCCCGGGGGAACAGCCCTCCAGCGAGGTGCTGGTGCCGGGCGAAGAGGATATCTCGGATCACTACCAGATCAGCGAGACCTCTGCCGCCCTGCTGCCGGAGACCGCCGACGCGGGCGAGAGCTACCAGAAGGAAACGCTGTTCCTCGGCGATTCCAACACGGTGCGCCTGTACGCCAACGGCCTGATCAGCCTGCAGCAGTTCTGCGCCAAGGAGGGCATTGGCACCCATGCCGCCCTGAACGAGGGCATCGTTACCTTTAAAAAGGACAGCAACACCTATACCATCGCGCAGGCCGTGGCCAAAATGAAGCCCCGCCGCGTGGTCATCATGCTGGGCACCAACGATACCGGCATGAGCGTGGACGAGTTCATCAAGAACTACACCGCGCTGGTGCAGGCCATTCAGGAAAGCTACCCCTACACCGACATCATCGTGAACACGGTGCCGCCGGTGCCTGCAAACCACGCAAACTACCCCCACATGGACCAGACCAAGATCGACGACTTCAACATGGCCCTGCTGTCCATGTGTGAGCAGATGGGCCTGAAGTTCCTCAACAGCGCCGAAGCGCTGAAGGATGCCAACGGCTATGGCCGCGAGGATTACTACCAGACCGGCGATATCCACCTGAAGCCCGTGGGCCTGAAGGCCATGCTGAGCTATCTGCGCACCCACGCTTATCAGACCGACGACCGTCGGCCCGACACCGCCAACATCCCCACCCGCGCCGAGTATACCCCGAACCCCAGCTCTGCGGTGACAGCACCCAGCAGCTCGGAGGCTGCAGGCTCTTCCGAAGAGCAGGGTGTGCTGTATCAGGCCAGCTACCGGGTGGACAAGACCGGCGGCACCCTTTCCAGCGGCAGCGACAGCGGCAAGACATCCCTCTCCTATGAAGTGACCAGCGCCGCCCAGTCCATCAGCGTGACGGCTGTGCCGCAGGACGGCTATGTGTTCGTCAAGTGGAGCGACGGCGTGACCCAGAAGACCCGCACCGATACGAACTTCAAGCAGAACGTGGACGTGACCGCCGTGTTTGCAGCGGCTTCCGTGCATATCAGCAGCACCGGCAAGGCCGTGCTGGGCGATTCCTATACCTTTACCGCAAAGCTGGGCGGCAAGCACCTCACTGCCGACAGCATCCGCTGGTACGCCAACGGTGCGGAAGTGCCGCAGGCGGCGGGCAAGACCACCGTCAAGGTGGAGATCGACCCCTCCATGCTCAATGCGACCTTTAAGGTGTATGCAGTGGCAAGCTACAACGGCTGCACCGTTACCAGCAACGTCCTGAATGTGACGGTCAGCGGCGTAAGCTCCGGCAGCTCGTCTCACAGCTCCGGCAGCTCTGGCAGCACGTCGGGCAGCGGTTCTTCCGGCAGCAGCAGCTCTTCCGGTGCATCGTCCGGCACCACCTCCGGGGCATCCTCCGGGGCTACATCCACCTCCGGCAGCTCGTCTCACAGCTCTTCCGACAGCTCGTCTCACAGCTCTTCCAGCAGTGAGAGCACGGCTTCCCCGGCAGGCTCGGCTTCTGCTTCCAACGGAACAGCCAGCTCTTCCCACAGCACCAGCTCGTCCCACGCGGACTCTGGTGAGAGCAGCTCGGCTTCCCATAGCAGCTCCAGCAGCGAGAGCAGCTCTGCAAGCTCTGGCAGCTCCCATGCGGCTTCGGAATCCAATGCCAGCAAGGAAGCCGCCAACGAGCAGTCCGCATCCACGGACTCCGCGTCCTGAGGCTGTCACCCCGGCCTGCTGTGCCGCATAGGCTGGCAGGAAGGGAGGCGTTTGCATGTACTACGAGGAACCCCGCATCCCGGCGCTGCCCGGGGAAGAGAACGTGACCGACGGCAGCGTGGACGATTACGGCACCGACTGGGAGAACGTGGACAACGGCGCGCTGGAAGAGGAAATGGCAAAGTGTGCTGCCACCCCCTGTGATGTCAAAACCACCTGCCCGGACAACGACCCGGAGCAGACGGACGTACCATCGTACGAAATTGTAACAGAATGATGTGAAGCCAGCTCTGTTTACGGCAGGGCTGGCTTCTGCCTGTTGTTGAGCGCATGGCAGCTGAGGCCATGGCAGAAGGAAAAGAGGGAAGGTTTATGGCAAAATATTATTGCGTGCTGTTCGATGCAGACAACACCCTGCTGAACTTTGACGCAGCCGAAAGCAAGGCACTGGCCGAAACGCTGGTGAACTACGGCATTGAGCCGGACGCAGAAACGGTGCAGACCTACCGCACCATCAACTCGGAGCTGTGGCGGCAGCTGGAAAAAGGCCAGATCAAGCGGGAAAAGCTCATGGCGGAGCGGTTCACCCGCTTCCTCAAGGCCATTGATGCCGCCGGTGACGGAGCCGAGATGAACCGCTTCTATCTGGAACAGCTCTCCACCCACCCGGACCTGATGGGGCCGGAAGTGCTGGATGTGCTGCGGGAGCTTTCCGAGGTGGCAACGCTGGCCGTTGTGACCAACGGCTTCCAGAAGGTGCAGACCCGCCGTCTGGCCGAGAGCGGTGTGCTGAACTTTATGGAGGACGTGTTCGTCTCCGAGAAGATGGACAGCGAAAAGCCGAACCGCAGAATTTTTGATGCGGCCCTGCGCGCCCTTGGCGTGGAGAACCGCGAGCATGTGCTGGTGGTGGGCGACGGCCTGAGCAGCGACATCCAGGGCGGCGTGAATGCGGGCCTTGACACCTGCTGGTATAACCCCAGCCACGCCGAGAACCCCGGCAAGGTGGTGCCCACCTACGAGATCGCAGACCTGAAAGAGCTGTACCCGCTGGTGATGGAGCAGGAAGAGCTGGCCAATGTGGGCCTGAAGAACCGCCGCCACCAGTGCTGAGCCAATAAGCGGATGGAGAACGGGATCATAAAACTATGCTGATACATTTGGAAAAACTAGGCAAGAGCTTTGGCGAAAAGATCGTGCTGCACGATGTGACCGCCAGTGTCGAGCGGGAGGACCGCATCGGCATCGTGGGCCAGAACGGCGCGGGCAAGACCACCCTGCTCAAGATTTTGACCGGCGAGTACCAGGACTACGAAGGTGAGTTCAGCGTGACCCACGGCGTGACGCTGGGCTATCTGGAACAGAACGCAAAGCTGGATGCCACGCTGGATCTCTACGGCGAGATGCGCTCCACCTTTGCCCCTGTGCTGGATGCCATGGCCCAGATGCAGGTGCTGGAACGCAAAATGGCCGCGCAGCCGGACGACACGGAGCTGCTGGCCCGGCACGACCAGCTGCAGAACATCGTGGATGCCGCCGACGGCTACAACATGGATGTGAACATCAAAAAGGTGCTGTCCGGCATGGGCTTTGCGCAGGATACATGGCAGAAGAACATTGCGGTGCTCTCCGGCGGCGAGCTGACGAGGCTGCGGCTGGCAAAGCTGCTGCTGGAAAAGCCGGACGTGCTCATTCTGGACGAGCCCACCAACCACCTGGACTTTGCCACCATGGAATGGCTGGAAAACTACCTCAAAAGCTATTCCGGTGCGGTGCTGGTGGTCAGCCACGACCGCTACTTCCTCGATAACGTGTGTACGAAGATCTGGGAGGTCTCCTTCCAGACCATGACCACCTACAAGGGCAACTTCTCGGCCTACCTGCCCCAGAAAGAAGCCGCCGATGCCCTGCGCCAGAAGCAGCACGATGCAGATGTGGCACTGGCCGAAAAGCTGCAGGACTACGTGGACCGCAACCTTGTGCGCGCTTCCACCACCAAAATGGCCCAGAGCCGCCGCAGGCAGCTGGAAAAGCTGGAGATCACCGAAGCGCCCAAGGACGAGACCAACCAGCTCAAGTTCCGGTTTGAATATGACGTAGAACCGTGGAACGAGCTGGTGCTGCTCAAGAACCTGACCATCAAAATAGGGGAGCGCACCCTGCTGGAACCCTTTACCTACACGGTGTGCCGCGGCCAGCGGCTGGTGATCGCAGGCCCCAACGGCGCGGGCAAGTCCACCCTGATGCAGGTGCTGGACGGCAAGCGCCGCCCCTCCGGCGGCATGGTGCGGCTGGGCACCGGCGCACGGCCCAGCATCTTTGCCCAGCAGCAGAACCGTCTGGGGCAGGGCCGGGTCATCGATGTGATCTGGAACAAGTACCCCCGCATGACCGAGCTGGAGGTGCGCAGCCATCTGGCAAAGCTGGGCTTCCGGGGCGAGACGGTGTTCAAGCCCTGCGAGGCGCTTTCCGGTGGCGAGCTGGCCCGCCTGCGCTTTGCGGAGATCGTGCTGGAACGGCCTAACCTGCTGTTTCTGGACGAGCCCACCAACCATCTGGACATCTACACCCGCGAAAACCTTACCGAGGCCCTCATGGCCTACACCGGCACGCTGCTGCTGGTCACCCATGACCGCCACCTGATGAACAGTCTGGCCTGCCCCATCCTCTACCTTGAGGACGGCAAGGCCACCCTCTACCCCAGCTACGACGCCCTGATGGGCCGCAGCGCCCCGGCACCTGCCGTGCAGAAGGCCGCCGAACCGGCCAAGACCGGCTACGGCAGGGAGCAGCGCCGCCGCCGCGCCGAGCTGCGGGCCAAGATCAAGGCCTGCGAGGACGAGATGGAAGCCTGCGGTGCACGCGAAGTGGAGCTGGACAACGAGATCAACTCCCCGGAGGTGTACAACGACCCCGACCTGCTGCGCCAGAAGAGCGATGAGCTGAGCGACCTGCGCTTCCATCAGGAAGAGCTGTTTGCCGCGTGGGAAGCTGCCATGGAAGAGCAGGAAAGCTACGAGCAGAGCCAGCAGACCGAAGAGTAAAGGAGGGTGCAGCATGCCCCAAAACAGACGCAGTTACGAAAAAACGCGCCGCATTGCCCTTTCCGGCCTGCTGTTTGCGCTGGCCATGGCGCTTTCGTTCATTGAGGGCACGCTCACCATCCCGGGCCTTTTGCCGGGCATGAAGCTGGGCCTTGCCAACATCGTGGTGATGTACGCGCTGTTTTTCATGGGGCCAAGGCAGGCGCTGGTACTGGACGTGCTCAAGGCGCTGTTCGTGTTTCTGGTGTCCGGCTTCACGGCGGGTCTTCTCTCGCTGTGCGGCGGCCTTTTGTCCCTGCTGGTGATGTGGGTGCTGTACTACCTGCTGCCGGTGCGGCCCACCTGGTTCATCCTTTCCGTATGCGGCGCACTGGCCCACAACATCGGCCAGCTGCTGGGTGCGGGCGTGATCATCTCGTCGTCGCTCTCGTTCTACTATGCGCCGGTCATGCTGGTGCTGGGCCTTGTGATGGGCGCACTGACCTCCATCACCCTCAAGGCCCTGCTGCCGGCTCTTGGCAAAATGGGCTTCTCCACGCAGGAAAAGCGGGGGGAATAACCAACCGTCCATGCATCACAGTTGCATTTTGGCCGGAAATCAGTATAATAAGGAAACAACCTGCTATTTTAAAGATAAAATCTCTTGCATACAGCGCTGCCGCCGTGGGAAAGTGCGCGGCAGCCGGGAGGTGTTTGCACTATGAGTGAAAAAGTTACCATCAAGGTGGAGCGCAAAAAGCTGCATCTGCCCACCATCGCCCTGCGCGGGCTGGTGGTGTTCCCCAACAATCTCGTCCACTTTGAGGTGGGCCGCGAAAAGAGCATTGCCGCCGTGGAGTGGGCAATGGCAAATAATTCCAACGTGTTTCTGGTGGCACAGAAGTCCATGGACACCACCGAGCCGCAGCAGGCAGACCTGTTCAGCTACGGCGTGGTGGCCGAGGTCAAGCAGGTGCTGCGCGTCTCCGGGGACCTTGTAAAGGTCCTGGTGGAGGGCAAGTACCGCGCAAAGCTCAGTGCACTGGATGCCAGCGGCGATTTTCTGCTTTCGGAGGTGCGCCCGGCCCCGGTGCGCGCAGGCAAGGCCGACGATGCCGTGGAGACCGAAGCGCTGCTGCGCGCCCTCAAGGCCGGGTTTGACGAGTACCTTGGCATGAACCCGCGCCTTGGCAAGGACGTGGTGTTTGCCATCGTTTCCAGCGACGACCCCGCCTTCCTCAGCGAGTACATGCCTGCAAACCTGCTGTTCCGCTACGAGGACAAGCAGGCTGTGATGGACGAGGGCACCCTGAACGGACGGCTGAAAAAGCTCATCGAGATGCTGCGCCGTGAGTGTCAGGTGATGAAAATTGAAAAGGAGATCGCGGAAAAGGTCAACGAGTCCATGGACAAGAACCAGCGCGATTACTACCTGCACGAACAGCTGCACATCATCAGCGACGAGCTGGGCGAGGGCGACGACACCCACGCCGAGGCCGACGAGTACCGCCGCAGGATCACCGGGCTGCACCTTGCCGAGGACAGCGAGAAGAAGCTGCTCAAGGAAGTGGACCGCCTTGCCAAGATGCAGGGCTCCAATCAGGAGGCAACGGTCATCCGCACCTATCTGGACACCTGCCTTGACCTGCCGTGGAACACCTTTACGGTGGACGACCTTGATATCAGCCGCGCACAGCAGATCTTGGACCGCGACCACTACGGCCTGAAAAAGGTGAAGGACCGCATTCTGGAAACGCTGGCCGTGCGCAAGCTGGCACCGGACGTGAAGGCACAGATCATCTGCCTTGTAGGCCCTCCGGGCGTGGGCAAGACCAGTATTGCACGCTCCATCGCCGAAAGTCTGGGCCGCAAGTATGTGCGTATCAGCCTTGGCGGCGTGCGGGATGAAGCCGAGATCCGCGGCCACCGCCGCACCTACATCGGCGCGATGCCCGGCAAGATCATCAACGCCATGATCTCTGCCAAGAGCGCGAACCCCCTGATGCTTCTGGACGAGATCGACAAGCTGGCAGGCGACTTCCGCGGCGACCCGGCCGCAGCCCTGCTGGAAGCGCTGGACCCGGAGCAGAACAGCACCTTCAACGATCATTTCATCGATATCCCGTTCGATTTGAGCCATGTGCTCTTTATCACCACCGCCAACGATCTGGGCAGCATCCCCGGCCCCCTGCGTGACCGTATGGACGTGATCGAGCTGCCCAGCTACACCCGCGTGGAAAAATACAACATTGCCCGCAAGCACCTGCTGCCCAAGCAGCTCAAGGCCTGCGGCCTGACCGGCAAGGTCACGCTGAGCCAGAGCGCGCTGTATGGCATCATTGACGGCTACACCCGCGAGGCCGGTGTGCGCAATCTGGAACGCACCATCACCAGCGTGCTGCGCAAGTGCGCCCGCAAGATCGCCGCAGGCGAGGTGGAAAGCGTCTCCGTTACCGGCACCATGCTGGAACAGCTGCTTGGCCCCCGCTTTGTCAAGCCCGACTTCCTCAACCGCACCAACGCGGTGGGCATCGCCAACGGTCTGGCATGGACCAGCGTGGGCGGCGAGACCCTGCCCATCGAGGTGCAGGTGATGGACAACGGCAGCGGCAAGATCACCGTCACCGGTTCGCTGGGCGACGTGATGAAGGAGAGCGCTCAGCTGGCCGTTACGTGGGTGCGCGTGCACGCCGCCGAGTACGGCATCGACCCGGAAAAGCTCAAGAAGTGCGACCTGCACATCCACGCCCCGGAGGGCGCAGTGCCCAAGGACGGCCCTTCTGCCGGTGTCACCCTGACCACGGCGCTGGTGTCCTGCCTGTCCGGCATCCCGGTGCGCGGTGATGTGGCCATGACCGGTGAGATCACCCTGCACGGCAACGTGCTGCCCATCGGCGGCCTGCGGGAAAAGAGCATGGCGGCCTACCGCGAGGGCATGAAAACGGTGCTCATCCCCAAGGACAACGAACCCGACCTGTATGAGGTGGACGACGAGGTGAAGAAGAACCTCACCTTCCTGCCCATGCAGAGCCTGACACAGGTGCTGAACGCGGCCCTGCTCAAGCCCCAGAACGCAAAGAAGGCCAAGGCTCCCAGCCGCACCCATGCAAAGAAAAAGGCGGCAGACGCCGCCATCGTGCCGCCCACCGCAGAAAAGCCCCAGCCCGGCGCGGTGTGCTGAGAATAGGGCAGGGCGGCAGATAGCTTTCTCCGCGAACAGCCCGGGACTCCAGTCCCGCCCCAACGCTTATGCGCGG
>ERZ835051.3483-NODE-3483-length-12238-cov-2.825905_pt1 | contig 12238 bp, 10 predicted proteins | sample MGYA00519575_ERZ835051 | MGnify/ENA primary metagenome ERZ835051 (study PRJEB31850, sample SAMEA3708769) | human gut metagenome | biome: human gut; feature: human-associated habitat; material: faeces | place: China | collected 2014 ... | reverse complement strand
AGTAAGACGAAAGAAATAATTGAAAATGCTGATTGTAATTTTTTTGTAAGTAGTGCATTGTTGTACTTATCAGATAAAATAACGACTAAGGGGGCTAAGCAAGTTCTATATAATGGGAAGGCTAAAGAGTTTATTGTATATGATTATAGTAAAAGAGAAAGTCTTATAAAAAAACTTAATTCGCAAAAGAAAAAAATCATAGCTTTTGTTGGAAATCTAGTTCCAATAAAAAATATAAAAGATTTGCCTGGCATTTTTCATATTATATACAAGAATATACCTAATGCAGAATTTTGGATTATAGGTGATGGCCCTCTTAAGAAAAAATTGTATGAGGATACAATACTTTTACCTATTAAATTCTGGGGTAATATTGACTCGAAAAGAATGCCGGATATGATGAATTGTATTGATCTTGTTGTTGTACCGAGCATAAATGAAGCTTTATCATTGGTTGCTATAGAAGCATTAGGGTGTGGCTGTAATGTTGTCGGTTCTAATGTTGGTGGAATTCCTGAAGTTATTGGCATAAATAACGTTTTTAATCTTGATGAGAATTTTATAGAGAATATATCTGGAAGAGCTATTGAAATGCTAAATAAGGATATAAAACAAGAACTTGACAGCAAATTCAATTGGAATGCATCTGCGATCTTTGAAAAGAGAATTATAGATTATATTTTAAATTGTTGATGTTTGGTTGGTATAGTTTGTTGTTTAATGATAGCGATAAATGATAAAATATATGGGTTGCCTGATTATCTGTCATGGACTTTTATTTTAGTATGAATAAAGATAAACTTAAAATATTTCGTTTTGTTTCTTGTTTAAACGAAGGTTCTATTGGGAGAACCGCAGAACAATTGGGACAATTAGTACAAGAAAGAGGGTGGGATAGCTACATTGCGTATAGTAGATTAAATTTAGGAAGTACTTCAAAGGTTTATAAAGTGGATAATTTGTTCTCTACCTATTTTCATGCTTTATTGACTAGAATGTTCGATATGTGTGGTTATGGTTCATATTTTGTGACACGAAAACTTGTTCGTGAAATTAAGGCATATAATCCAGACATAATTCATCTACATATTATCCACAACTATGATATAAATATTAAAGTCCTTTTTGATTTTTTGTCGCAGAGCAATATTCCAGTAGTATGGACTCAGCATGATTGTTGGTCTTATACTGGGCATTGTGCCTTTTATTCTAGAATAGGATGTACTAAGTGGCAAATAGAATGTCATGATTGTCCTTTGAGTAAAGAATTTCCTAAAAGTTGGTTCGTTGATGGTAGTAGACGTAATTTTAAGTTTAAGAAAAAAGTGTTCACTTCTCTTCCAGAAGAACAATTAGTGATAATTGGGGTGTCGGAATTTATTAAGAACGATTTAAAAAAATCTTTCTTAAAAAAGTATTGTATAAAACGTATTTACAATGCTATTGACACAGATGTATTTAGACCGTTATCGGAGTATTCTGATGAAATTAGAGAGAAGTATAATTTAGGTACAGGATATATTTTGATGGCTCTGGCGACTTCTTGGTCAGAAAGGAAGGGGCTTAGTGATTATTATAAACTGAGAAAAAAATTGGATGACAGGTTTACCTTGGTATTAGTTGGTGTTGCAGATGAACTGCTGAATCAGTTACCTCAGGGCATTATTGGTATCAAATTGACGGCTAATGTGAATGAATTAGTGAAACTTTATTCAACGGCTTCCATAATATTGAACCTTGCGAGCGAAGAGTCTTTTGGCAAAACGACTCCGGAAGGATTGGCTTGTGGCACACCAAGTATTGTTTATAATTGTACTGCAAGTCCTGAATTAATTGATGATTCAACAGGGAGAGTACTTGAAAGGGGAAATATCGACGGTGTAGTTAAAGCGATAGAAGAAATACTTACATGGGATAAATCAATTACTGAAGCTAATTGCAGAAATAGAGTATTTGAATTATTTGACATTAAAAAGAATTGGAACGAATATTTGGATTTATATAAAGAATTATCAAAAAAACAATAATGATATCATTTAAACAACGATTTATAATTCCTCTTTGGGAATGTAAAGACTCTGAATATCTGGCATTTCATATCAATGGAAAGGATTATTCATATTCCCAATTATTTGATATAGTTGAACAGATATATGGTGTGGTATCGGAAGTTCCAGAGAACTTGATCGGGCTCTATGCGACTGATGATATACGTACTTATGCTTCTATTTTGGCATTGTGGTTCTGTGGTAAGACATATATTCCTTTGAATCCGTCACAACCTAAAGAACGTAATATTAAGGTGATAGAGAGCGTTAAGACAAGATATATTCTGTCATCTGATGATAACTATGAGATTGGAGTGGATGGTATAACTACTGTTATGACAAGTCTGTTTCAAACAGAAGGTTATCAAAGAAAGAACTCTATCAACATTGCGGAGGTTGATGATTCTACACTTGCGTACATCCTTTTTACTTCGGGCAGCACAGGAAAACCAAAGGGGGTTCAGATTACAAGAGGTAATTTGGCTGCATTCATCAATTCTATGGACCATGTTGGTCTTGATATTACTTCGAAAGACCGTTGTCTTCAACCTTTTGATTTGACATTTGATTTCTCGGTTTCTTCTTATGTAATACCATTGGTCAAAGGAGCAAGTATTTACACCATTTCTAGTAAGGTTGTTAAGTTTGCTTATATAGCAAAGTTACTTGAGGAGCATCACCTAACAATATTGCAGATGGTACCATCTATGATTAGAAATCTTTTACCTTATATTAATGAGATAGATCTTACAAGTGTTCGCTATAATATCCTGTGCGGTGAGGCTCTTTCTGGAAAGATTATTAAGGGATGGCATATGGGTAATCAAGAGATGGTTAGTTACAATATGTATGGTCCTACTGAGGATACGGTTTTTTGTACATATTACAAGATAACCAAAGAAAATGTAGTCAATCTCCTTACGAACAATGATATTGTAAGTATAGGAAAGACATATGTTAATAGTGACTTGTTACTCCTTGATGATAATGACAAGATTATTACTAGACCTAATATAGAGGGGGAACTTTGCCTTTGTGGATTCCAACTCACTCCTGGTTATTGGGAGAATGAGAAGGAGAATGTTGCTAAGTTCTTTAGGAAGAATGGTATACTTTATTATCGTACGGGTGATTTATGTTACTATGCTGAAGATGGTAACTTGATGTTTGTCAGTCGGAAAGATTTTCAAGTGAAGATAAATGGTTATCGTGTGGAACTGGGAGAAATAGAGAGCTTGTATACGAATGTGGCAAAGGGGAAGTTTTGTATTGTGATACCATATCAAAATGCACAAAATAACACTGAACTTAGCATTGTGATAGAAGGGCAGGAGTATGACTATACTGCACACAAAGAGTATATGATCTCTAAATTACCCAAGTATATGGTACCGTCGCGTTGGATTTTTGTGAAGAATATACCACTTAACCAAAATGGAAAGGTGGATAGGAAAGTTATTACTAATATGTTTAATCTTTAAATAGTATATAATAATTATGGATAAGAAAATCGTTGAAGATATAAAACGTCTGGCGTTTGAGGTTCTGAAAAATGATCGTATTATAAACGAGGAGAATTTTAACTTTAATGAGGCTGAGAATATGGACTCAGTAAATCGCGTAGCCGTTTTGGTAGCAATTGAGAATGAGTATGATTTTATTTTCAAATTGAAAGAGATCTCTTCATGGAGCACTGTAATGGAGCTAGCTGAGATCATTGAAAAGAAAATGTAAAGGTGAGACTATCGGCAATCTATCATAAAATAGTATTGTTATCTCCTCGTATTGAGGTGATGGTGCGTTGTTTCTATTGGAATAATGTGAAATTGCTGAAAGGTTTTCGTGCTGTCGGTTCGCATCCCATAGAGGTCAATGATCGATCATCAGTAGATTTCTCTAAGATAACAGACTATTTGCGTAAGAATGGTGTGAAAACAAATGATATTATGGTCATTCACTCTTCTTTCGGGGCATTGAAGGGTACGGGACTTTCCGCTGAAGAAATTATTGATCAGTTATATAGCCTTGTAAATGAGGAGGGGACATTGGCGATGCCTGCTATACGTACTTTTGTAGAAGAAGAAGGGAAAGGTGACTACTTAGAATACTATATAAACAATGAAATGAGAGGTATTACCACTTTATATGATGTTTATAAGACACCTGTCTCGTCAGGACTGCTTCCATTTACGTTGATGCGGTATGACGGTGCTGAGGTCAGCAATTTTCCACTAAATCCGATGGTGGCTATTGGCAAGCATGCGAAAAAAATGATGGAATACAATATAGAAGGAGAATTACCATCAGCGCATGGTTTGAATAGTAGTTGGGCTTATTGTGCTCATCATGATGCTTGGAATATTGGTATTGGGGTTAATATCAAGGACTATCTGACAATCTTTCATGTATCACAGGAAACTCCTGAATGGCCTATTTGTGATTGGTATTTTGAACGTGATTTTATAATAAAGAAAGCCAAACGAGAAACTCCCCTACGTATACGTGAACGCAAACATAAGTGGACGAAATATTTCGCTGAGGCTAATTTTTACCATGACCTCGTAGAAGCTGGCATTTTAAGGATAGCGGTTATTGATGGAATTCCTGTTTATATGACTCATTCAAAAGCTTTGTTTGACTTTATAAACAAGCAAAAAAATCCAAGTTATCCGTATTTCGTTCCTAAAAAAAATAGAAAGTAAATACGAAAATGGAGATTGTTGTTAATCAGATGGAACAACGCTCGTGGATAGAGATAGATCTTGATCAAATAAAACAAAACTATTTCACATACAGGAGCATGCTCCATAAAGATGCAGAAATTATGGCTGTTGTTAAAGCTGATGCATATGGTCACGGTGATGCACATATAGCCCGTTGGCTCACAGAACAAGGGTGTCAGCTTTTTGCCGTATCGAATATTGATGAGGCTGTAGGTTTGCGGAATGCGGGTATTCAAGGTGAGATTCTTATTTTAGGATATACTTCACCTAAGTATGCTAAAACTCTATGTTATTTGAATTTGTCACAAACAGTGGTATCAGAGGAATATGCAGAGGCTCTTGCACAGATGGGGTATAAGGTAAAGTGTCAGTTTGCTATTGATACGGGCATGAATCGAATAGGGTTGAATGGTGATGATGATGCTTGTATTTCTGTTATTCGCCAGTATGTAGATAAGTTACAAGTTGAAGGTATTTTTACACATTTCTGTGTAGCCGACACAGATACAGACGACTGTAAAGAGTTTACTCTTGGTCAGATTGTAAAGTTTAAAAATATCACTGATAAATTAGAAGACTTGAATCTACCATATATACATTGCTGTAATTCAGCTGGTGGTATGAGATATCTATATGACAATGAGGATTTTGAAAAGATAGGTAACATTGTACGTTTGGGTATTGTACTTTATGGATTGAGACCTGATGCTAATAGTAAGCTTACTGAAGGTATTGCTCCAGCTATGACATGGAAGTCGGTGATTTCAATGGTGAAGGACGTACATCCTGGAGAAACCATTGGTTATGGTCGTACTTTTAAAGTGGAACGGGAATCGCGTATTGCTACGGTCACGACTGGCTATGCTGATGGACTAAATCGCCGTCTTTCTAATTGTGGATATATGATGATAAATGGTCAAAAAGCCCCTATTGTAGGTTGTATCTGTATGGATCAGACACTACTTGACGTGACAGATATTCCTGATGTAAAAATGGGTAGTGAAGTGACTATTATTGGACAGTCAGGCAACTTGATTTATACAGCTGATGATATGGCTACTGAATTGGGAACTATAGGATATGAAGTGATTTGTAACATCACAAAACGAGTACAACGTTTCTATAAGACACATGGTTTAATTTATGCATTATGACTATAAGAAAAATTTCGAATAATCTCACTCCTCTGTGTTTCCTTCCTTGTGGTAAATTAGTCTGTTATAAAAGAGGAAATTTAGTGTTGCTGGAACATGATAAACTTATTAGTTCCTATCCAATTTTTTTCTCTTTTAAAGAGAGATGGTTGGGGTACTGTAATGTTTTATATCGCTTGTTACGTGTAGGGATACGTGCAGCTATAGCACTGGATGACGAGCATATAATCTTTTCAATTAAGAATATGCTGTATGAGTATAGTTTTACAAAGCGAAAATTGTCAAAAGGTTATACTCTACCTCTTGGAATTCGTCCGCTGATATTTACGAAAGTTCATGATATAAGGGGATTCACAGATGGGATTGTGTTCGGTGGATATCTTTCCAATTTTGATAAGAAGCCTGTGGAAATTTATCGTCGTAAGGATATTGATCAGTGGGAGGTGGTATATAGTTTTGAACATGGCACAATTAATCATGTACATAATATTGTACCCGATTCTTATCGTCAGTGTTTATGGGTTTTGACTGGTGATTTTGGGAAAGCTGCTGCCATTTGGAAAATAACAGATGATTTCCAAAAGGTAGAGCGCGTGCTTTATGATAATCAAATGTATAGAAGTTGTGTTGCTTTTCCGGTAAAAGAAGGACTATTGTATGCAACGGATACTCCATTTGCTCCAAATAATATTTATCTGCTCACTTTTAGTTCATTACACAATTTTCCCTCTTTAGTTATTAGACCTCTATTTTCAATAGACGGTTCTTGTATTTATGGTTGTCAGTGTGGAGATAAATATGTGTTTGCATCAACTGTAGAACCAGATGGAAGGTACAATACTCGATTAAACTTACTTGTCGGTCGTAAGCGTGGCTCTGGCATTAAAGATATGTATGCGCATATGTACATTGGCAATATGCAAGAAGGTTTTCATGAGATATATAAAGAAAAGAAAGACTTTTGGCCATATCTCTTCCAGTTTGCGACTATTCGTTTTCCTTATGGAATTAATAAAATAAATAAACTTTATTTTCAACCAATAGCTACAAGTAAGAATGATTTAAGATTATTGTACTTTGAGTTAAGTGTCTAATAGAATAATGAGCTTTATGTACTTGTTTAATAATGCGATTTGAGTCTTACATTCTCTGAGATATAACACGCACGTGCTTTTGTTTTGACTTAACTTAATTAAAGAATTATATATTTATCCTAATGTCCATATTTAAAGAGAAAATTTTATTAATTACTGGTGGAACAGGTTCCTTCGGTAATGCAGTTTTGCGTCGTTTTCTTAATTCAGATATCAAAGAAATTCGCATATTTTCCAGAGATGAGAAAAAGCAGGATGACATGCGTCATCACTTGCAGAATCCCAAAGTAAAGTTTTACATCGGGGATGTGCGTGACAAACGTTCGGTTGATGGTGCAATGACCGGCGTGGATTATATCTTTCATGCCGCTGCCTTAAAGCAAGTACCCTCATGTGAATTCTTTCCCACGCAGGCCGTTCGTACCAATGTCCTTGGTACAGAGAATGTCCTTGATTCAGCCATTGAACATGGTGTAAAGAATGTCGTGGTCCTTTCCACAGACAAAGCCGCTTATCCCATCAACGCCATGGGCATCAGCAAAGCCATGATGGAAAAAGTTGCCATTGCCAAAGGCCGCCAACTGGGGGAGGACGGTACTACTACCATCTGTTGTACCCGTTATGGTAATGTAATGGCCAGCCGTGGTTCTGTGATCCCTTTATGGGTGGAACAAATGAAGGAAAACAATCCTATTACTATAACGGACCCCAACATGACCCGTTTCATGATGACTCTGGATGATGCCGTAGACTTGGTGCTGTATGCTTTCCAGCACGGCCATAACGGTGACCTGTTTGTTCAGAAAGCTCCTGCCGCTACCCTGGATGTCCTGGCTGATGCACTGAAAGAGTTGTACCATAGTACTGCTGATGTCAGGGTTATCGGTACCCGTCACGGAGAGAAACTGTACGAAACACTGGTGACCCGTGAAGAGATGTCCAAAGCCATCGATATGGGTGATTACTACCGTATCCCCTGTGATACCCGCGACCTGAACTATGACAAATTCTTTGTGGAAGGCAGTGAGGAAGTCTCCCGTATAGAAGACTACCACTCCCATAACACCTACCGTCTGGATGTGGAAGGCATGAAGCAACTTCTCCTGAAGCTTTCCTTTATCCGCGAAGACCTTCATCTCTAATTCTTTCTTATTCTTAAAAAACTTAATGATTTTATGATACGAGTTGGCATAACGGGCCAGCCCGGCTTTGTAGGTACCCATCTCTACAATGAGCTCGGTCTGTTCCCTGATGAATTCCTGCGTATCCCCTTTGAAGACTCCTATTTTCAGAGCGAGGATAAATTGCGTTCTTTTGTGCGTGAATGTGATGTTATCGTGCATCTGGCCGCTATGAACCGCCACCCGGATGCCCGTGTGCTTTATGATACGAACATCCGTCTGGTAAGCCAGTTGATATCCGCCATGGAAGCTGAGAAGGTAACTCCACATGTGCTATTCTCTTCTTCTACGCAGGAGGAACGCGATAATGAATACGGACGTTCCAAATGCGAAGGGCGTAGGCTGCTTGAAGAGTGGGCGGGACGGAACCATGCCAGTTTTACCGGTATGGTCGTTCCCAATGTGTACGGTCCTTTTGGCCGTCCCAACTATAATTCTTTCATTGCTACCTTCTGCTATAAGCTGACTCATGGGGAAATTCCTGAGGTCCTTCAGGACAGTGTGGTGAATCTCATCTATGTGGGTAATCTCTGCAAACATATCATTGGGAAGATACGCGAAGCCGCTTCAAATGATGTTCCGGTGATTGAACGTGATTTGGTTCCTTATGACTTTGAAAAGAAAGTAACTACGATATTAGGTGTATTGGAAAATTTTAAATCCCTCTATTTCGATCAGGGTATCATTCCTGTCCTGAAAGATAAGAATGAAGTGAATCTTTTCAATACTTTTTGCGGTTATATTGACTTTGTTTCTGTCTATCCCCGTAAGCTGGTAAAACACGAAGACCCACGCGGTATGTTTGTGGAAACAGTAAAATTGGGTATTGGCGGACAAGTCTCTTTTTCCACTACAGTTCCCGGTATCACACGTGGCAATCATTATCATACCCGTAAGATCGAACGTTTTACCGTTATCCGTGGAAAAGCCCGTATTCAGTTGCGTAAGATAGGTACGGCTGAAGTCCTGAACTTCTATCTGGATGGCAATGAGCCTTGTTATGTGGATATGCCCGTCTGGTATACCCATAACATCACCAATATCGGGGATGAAGAGCTCTATACCCAGTTCTGGATCAATGAATGGTATGACCCTTCTGACGGTGATACTTACTTTGCCCCTTGTGATAACACTGAAAACTATAAATTGAAATGAGCAAGCTTAAATTAATGACTATTATAGGCACCCGTCCGGAGATTATCCGCCTGTCTGCCACCATCAAACGTTGTGATCAATATTTCGATCAGGTACTGGTACATACGGGTCAGAATTATGATTACTCCCTGAATCAGGTGTTCTTTGAAGACCTGGGGCTTCGTGAACCTGACTACTACCTGAATGCTGTAGGGAAGGACCTTGGCGAGACTATCGGCAATATTATCGCTAAGTCTTACCAACTTATGGCAGAGATGCGTCCTGATGCGGTTCTCGTACTAGGTGATACCAATTCCTGTCTTTCCGTTATTGGTGCCAAGCGTCTTCATATCCCTATCTTTCATATGGAAGCGGGTAACCGCTGTTTTGACGAATGCCTTCCTGAAGAGACGAACCGGAGGATTGTTGATGTGACTGCTGACGTGAACCTTTGCTACTCCGAGCATGCCCGCCGTTACCTGAATGCTGCGGGTACTCCTAAAGAACGTACTTATGTGGTCGGTTCACCCATGGCTGAGGTTCTGCATAACAATCTGGAACAGATCAAGAGGAGTGATATTTTGGAAAAACTAAAACTGGAAAAAGGAAAATATATTCTTCTGTCCGCCCATCGTGAAGAGAATATCGATACGGAGAAGAATTTCTTCAATCTGATGAATGCGGTTAATGAAATGGCAAAAAAATACGATATGCCTATTCTCTATTCTTGCCATCCGCGATCCAGGAAATTCATCGAACAGCGTGGTTTTGTATTTGACGAGCGGGTGATCCAGCACCAACCTTTGGGCTTTCATGATTATAACCATCTTCAGATGAATGCTTTTGCTGTAGTTTCAGATTCGGGCACCTTGCCTGAGGAGAGCAGTTTCTTCACTTCGGTGGGGCATCCTTTCCCGGCTGTATGCATCCGTACGAGTACGGAGCGTCCCGAGGCTTTGGACAAGGGCAACTTTATCTTGGCCGGCATTACAACTGAACAGGTGTTGCAGGCTGTTGATGTGGCGGTGGAGATGAATCGTGCCGGAGCTTTGGGTATCCCTGTCGATGACTATACGGATGAGAATGTTTCGGTTAAGGTTGTGAAACTGATTCAGAGCTACACCGGGGTAGTGGATAAGATGGTTTGGAGAAAATATTGATTTGAAGGATGAAGATTCTGTTTCTTACTTTGCATCCTATTTCTGATATTTCCGAAAGAGGTATCTATACGGACCTGACGCGTGAATTCATCCGCCATGGTCATCAGATACATATTGTGGTTCCTGCTGAACGCCGTTTTCATCTACCCACAGGAATAAAAGAAAGTGACGGAGCTAAGATATTGAGTGTGAAAACTCTGAATATTCAGAAGACTAATCTTATAGAGAAAGGTCTTGGAACCTTGCTATTAGAATATCAGTATCAGCGTGCAATACGTAAATACTGGAAAAATATAAAGTTTGATCTGATACTGTATTCTACTCCTCCCATTACTTTCAACCGGGTGATTTCTTCTGTGAAGAGACAATGTGAAGCAAAAACGTATCTTTTGTTGAAGGACATATTCCCTCAGAATGCGGTTGACTTGGGAATGTTTTCAAAAGGCAGCTTTGTATATAAGCTGTTCCGCAAGAAGGAGGAGATACTTTATCAGCTCTCCGATCATATTGGCTGCATGTCTCCCGCGAATGTGGAATATGTATTGAGATATAATCCTTTGATAACAGCAGAAAGAGTGGAGATATGCCCCAATAGCATTGAATTGCATGGAAAGAAATCAGGATATAACAATAGCGTTTTGCTTCAAAAGCTGAATATTCCAACGGATAAATTATTACTTATTTATGGCGGTAATTTGGGACGTCCGCAAGGAGTTGATTTTCTGATGAATGTATTGGCTGCTAATGAGAAACGAACTGATACCTATTTTGTAGTGGTTGGTAACGGTACTGAATATGGGAAAATTTCTCAATGGTTTCGGAATAATACTCCTCATAATTCCTGTTTGATTCCGTCTCTTCCCAAGCAGGAATATGATGATTTGGTGAGTGCTTGTGACGTAGGCCTGATTTTCCTGGACAATCGTTTCACAATTCCCAATTATCCTTCCAGGTTACTATCTTATTTAGAAAACAGAATGCCCGTGCTGATGGCTACGGATATGAATACGGATATTGGTCCAATAGCCGAAAAGAATGGATATGGTTTATGGACGGAAAGTGGAAATCTGGAAACATTTATGGAGATGGTTGAGTTTGTTGCCGAGAACAGAGAAAAGTTAAAGTTAATGGGTGAGAAAGGGTATGATTACCTGAAGGAGAATTATACCGTAGAGCGAACATACAGGATTATTATGAAACATTTCCAATAACCAAAATCATGTATGTACATTTTGTAAAACGTCTGATTGATTTTATCATAGTCTTTTGTGCATTAATGCTTATCTGTCCGATATTATTACTCATTTCTATCTGGCTGCATTTTGCTAATAAAGAAGCCGGTGTTCTTTTTACTCAGGAACGCCCGGGAAAGGATGGAAAGATATTCCGTGTGATAAAGTTCAAGACGATGACTGATGAACGGGATACGGATGGTAATCTACTGCCGGATGCACAGCGTTTGACTAAGGTAGGGCGGTTTGTTCGTTCTACAAGTATTGATGAATTGCCACAACTGCTTAATGTACTGAAAGGGGATATGGCTTTGGTAGGACCACGGCCTTTGCTTGTGGAGTACTTACCGTTCTATTCACTTGAACAAGCTCGTCGCCATGAAGTTAGACCTGGTATCACAGGATGGGCGCAGTGCCATGGGCGCAATGCTATTAGTTGGACTGAAAAGTTTAAATTAGATGTGTGGTATGTAGATCATTGTTCGCTACTGACCGATTTAAAAATAATTTTT
>ERZ835051.3481-NODE-3481-length-12241-cov-4.159035_pt1 | contig 12241 bp, 8 predicted proteins | sample MGYA00519575_ERZ835051 | MGnify/ENA primary metagenome ERZ835051 (study PRJEB31850, sample SAMEA3708769) | human gut metagenome | biome: human gut; feature: human-associated habitat; material: faeces | place: China | collected 2014 ... | reverse complement strand
CGCTGTGTCTGTTCGGCGCGATGGTCGGATTGTGGATCGCCGACTTCACCATCGGACTGACCTCGGTGCTGGGCTTCATCACCCTGCTGGGCATGATCGTCCGCAACGTGATTCTGATGTACCAGCATGCCGAAGACAAACGCAAGGTATGCCACTGGTCGGGGCGTCTGGCGGCCTACGACGCCGGCAAGCGGCGTATGGTGCCGATCTTCCTCACCACCGCCACCACCGCCGTGGGCGTCGTGCCGATGATGCTGGGCGGAAGCACCTTCTGGGCGCCCGTGGGCATTACGATCTTTGCCGGAGGCATCGGTTCGCTGATCCTCGTCGTTACGATACTTCCGGTGCTCTATTCCAAAATCTACAAGTGATGAAAAAAGCCGTAGTATTTCTGTTCTTGTGCGTTGCGGCGGCTCCTGCCGCGGCTCAGACGCTTTCGCTCGAAGAGTGCCGCGCCGCCGCCGTCGAACACAACCGCACGCTCCGCAACAGCAGGCTGGACCTCGACGCCGCGTCGCAGACGCACCGCCAAGCGTTCACCAATTACTTTCCGCAGATTTCCGCGTCGGGCGGCCTCTTTCAGGCGCAGCACGGACTGGTGCAGGCCGATTTCGCCGTTCCGCAGATGGGGACGCTGCCCGTTTCGATGGTCAAGCGCGGCATCGTCGGCTCCGTCACGGCCGTTCAGCCCCTGTTCGCCGGACTGAAGATCGTCACCGGCAACAAGCTCGCCCGGCTGGGCGAGGAGGTCGGACGGTTGCAGCTGCTGCAGACCGAAGCCGAGGTGCGCGAGCGGACCGATGCCTGTTTCTGGCAGGTCGTGTCGCTCCGCGACAACCTTTCGACCCTCGATGCCGTGGAGCGGCAGCTGGCCGAGATACGCCGTCAGGTCGAACTCTCGGTGAAGGCCGGGCTGGTGACTAACAACGACCTGCTGCGCGTGGAGCTGCGGCAGCAGGAGATCGCGTCGAACCGCCTGAAGGTCGAAAACGGACTGAAGGTGTCGAAAATGCTGCTGGCCCAGCATATCGGCGTCGATTGGCGCGGATTCGACGTGGCGAATGCCGCGTTCGGCGAACCGGAGGCTCCCGCCGCCTACTATGTTCCGGTCGAGGAGGCGCTCGACCGCAGGGCCGAATACCTGCTTGCGGAGAAGAACGTCGAAGCCCGGAAGTATGAGAAACGCATGGAGCGCGGCAAACGCCTGCCGACGGTAGGCATAGGCGCGGGGTATCTCTACTACAATGTGACGGACAAGAGCGTGGACGACGGAATGGTCTTCGCGCAGGTTTCGGTGCCTGTTTCGGAGTGGTGGGGCGGCGCCCATGCGCTGAAAAAGGCCCGTATCAGGGAGCAGCAGGCCGAAAACGACCGACTGCAGGCGCGGGAGATGCTTGCCGTGGAGATCGAACGGACGTGGAGCGAAGTGCAGGAGTCCTATGCGCAGATCCTGCTCATGCGTCGTTCGGTGGAGTCCTCGGCCGAGAATCTGCGTCAGAACCGGAACTTTTACAAGGCGGGAACCGCGCCGCTCACCGACCTGCTCGACGCCGAGACGCTTTACACGCAGAGCCGCAACAACCTCACTTCGGCCTGCGCCTCCTACCGCACGGCGCTTGCCAAGTATATGCGCGTGACGGGACGGTAATCTGCATTCCGGCGGCCGGTTTCCGGCATCCGTGACGCCCGGTGTACGGGGTTGTGCGGCCTTGTGCCGCGCGACCCTTTTTTCATGGCGTACGGAGTGCAGTCCGGATGCGGAAAGGCGGCGACGATCGGCGCGGGGAGCTTTCCGGCTGTTGCGGTTCCATGAATAAATCGCTAAAAACCCGTACGGCGGATGAATTCGGAGGATTGGGGTAAATGCTTTGTCCTGAGCGTTTTATCGGTCGTGTCTCGCGGGCGGTTTTTGCGGCAGCGGTTTCTCCGCGGCCGGGAGAGGGCTTGCTTTTAAATATAATTTTCTATTTTTGCGATCGTGGAAATATATCCCGACCGCTGTCTCGCATCCGGAAAATCCGAATAAAATCGATGAATATTTCAGGGGATAAGAATCTTTCCGCGAAAATCAAAAACAGGCGATGAGCGATTTAGACAAACAATTGATGAATGCAGACTCTTTCGACGAGCTGTATCTGGCGTATTATCCGGCCATGCTGTCGTATGCCCGGATGTTTCTCCGGGATCAGTGGGCCGAAGACGTGGTGCAGGACGTGTTTTTCAATATCTGGAAAAACCGCCACCGGATTTCCACGGACGATCCGTTGTACAAGTACCTGCTGAAGGCTGTCTACAACCGGGCGATCAACTACATCTGGAAGCACAAGCGCGACACGGAGTACCGCTCGTGGTACGGTTCGCAGATCGACCGGATGGTGTTCGATTATTACGATCCGGACAAGAATCCGATCCTTGCCAAAATCTATGACAACGACATGCGGCAGCAGCTGCGGCAGGCGGTGGACGAGCTGCCCGACAAGCGGCGGGAGATTTTCCGCATGCGCTTTTTCGAGAACATGTCGAACAAGGAGATCGGCGAGCGGCTGGGGCTGACGGTCAGCACGGTCGAGAATCATATGTATCTGGCGCTGAAGAATCTGCGCGACAAACTGCTCTGACTTCCGGTCGGGCGTAAGCCGGATCGGGTCTTTTTCTGCAAAATTTTTTCGCATTCGGATTAGGGGGTGGGTTGCCCAGCTTTGTATTATTGGTAGAGAGCAAGATGCTGACTGCCGTTATACGGAGCGACCAAGGCCGGAGCGCATGTATAACCGAAGTCTAATCTTAAACCAATATTATTTTGAAAAACGAACTTATTTATAAGTATTTGGAGGGAAACGCGACTCCGGCCGAAGAACAGGACGTTCTGAGCTGGATTTCCGAGTCCGAAGCCAACAAAGCCGAGTTTTGCGAAATCCGGGCTTTGTGGAGCGTGCGCGACCGGAATTCCGTCGAGAACGATCCGCAGCGGATCCTCAAATCGCTCAAGGCGCTGCACGCCCGCATCGACGCGGATGCGTCGCCGCACCGCTCCAAGCGTGCGCGGATCATACGCTGGGCGGGCTGGAGCGCCGCCGCCATGCTGGGCGTGGCGCTCGTCGTGGGCGGCTACCTCGTCGGCCACGACATGCACAAGGCGGCCATGGAATCGTACTATACGTTCACCAATACCGGCCGCAAACCCGAATCCCTCCGGCTGCTGGACGGAACGCAGGTCTGGCTGGCGCAGGGATCGACCCTGAGCTACGGCAAGACGTTCAGTCCGCACGACCGCACGGTGAAACTCGACGGAGAGGCCTTTTTCGACGTGGCTTCCGACAGGGACCATCCGTTTTTCGTGAAGACCAATACGGTGGTGGTCAAGGTCGTCGGCACTTCGTTCAACGTCAAGATGTATAAGGATACGGACGATACGGAGGTCGTGCTCGAACGCGGCGTGGTCAAACTCCAGTTCGGCGACAACGACAACATGATTACCATGCAGCCGGGACAGAAGATCTACTATTCGTCCGCTTCGCACGACATCTCCATCTCCGAGGTCAACGTGGAGTATCTGATGCTGCTCAAGTACGGCATGATCTCGATGTCCGATGTCCGTGTGGCCGAGATCATCCGCAAGGTGGAGGAGATCTACAGCGTCGATATAGAGACCGTCGCGCCTCTCGACGACGACCGGCTGTATAACTTCAACTTCCTGAAGTCCAATACGCTCGATGACGTGCTGGACATCATCGAGAAGATGTCGGGCGTGAAATGCCGTCCCGCGCCGGCGGCCGTCACGGAATAGAAACAAGAAACGACTTAAACCGAATAGCTGAATAGAAACCTAAATTTTCAACTGCCTATGAACTAAACCCTGATTCCATTCATCCGAATCATGTTGGCACATCCGGGCCCGGTGCTGCTGCTTTCCTCGATCAGTTTAAAACTTTACAGTCCTAATCATGAAGAAAAATTTATCTGTTTTTCGGACGGGATGCTGTATGTTGCTGCTGTTGCTGTGCAACGTCTTTACGTTGTCGGCGGCTGAAGAGCTGTATGCACAACACTACAATGTCACCCTGTCCCTGCGAAATGCAACCGTCAAGGAAGCGGTCGATGCGGTGACCCGGCAAACCGGAATTGCATTTTCGTACGAATCGTCGGTCGGCGTCATGCCGCTCGGCAATGTGGAAATCCGTGTGGACGGCGGCGCTGTCGATGCCGTTCTCGGTCCGCTGTTCGCCGACAAAGGCATCGCGTGGCAGGTCGTCGACGGCGTCGTGATCCTGACCCGGCAAAACTCCCCCCCCCAATCGGATTCCGGTCGTAGGCTGACCGTCAGGGGCCGGATAACCGCCGGCGCCGGCGAGTCGATCGTCGGTGCGACGGTCATGGTCAAAGGCACCCAGACGGGCGTCTCGTCCGACGTTGAGGGCAATTACGAAATCGTCGTTCCCGGTCCGGGTTCGGTGCTGGTATTCAATTATCTGGGTTATCAGCCTCAGGAGATCGCGGTCGGCAACCGGACGCAGATCGACGTGCGGCTCGCCGAGGACAACAACGTGCTGGACGACGTGGTGGTCGTCGGTTACGGCACCCAGTCGCGCCGCACGCTGACCAGCGCCGTCTCGAAGGTGAGCGGCGCCGATCTGGAAGGCGTTCCGGTCAATTCGATCGGCGATGCCCTGAAAGGCAAGGTTCCGGGCGTACGCGTCTCGACGGCCAACAACCAGCCGGGCAGCGATCCGGTGTTCCTGATCCGCGGCGGTTCGTCGATCAACCAGTCCAATGCGCCGATCATCATCGTGGATGGCGTCCGCCGCGAGATGACCGGACTCAATACGAACGACATCGAGTCGATCGAAATCCTGAAGGACGCCGCTTCGGCGGGTATTTACGGAGCCAGCGCGTCGAACGGCGTGATTCTGGTGACCACCAAGAAGGGCAACCGCGCCAAAGGTCCCCAGATTACGTTCGAGGCGCAGGCCGCATGGACCTCGCCCGCGACGAAATTCGACCTGATGGACGCCCGCGACTATGTCGTCACCATGCGCCGCGCGCTGAACGACTGCCCCGGATATACCTACGGACAGCAGGTGCTCACGGGTGCCAACTCGGCCGGTATCGGCAACGGCGATTCGTCGATCTGGACGACCCGCTACCTGCAGGAGGGCGAAAGCGTGCCCCGCGGCTGGAGTTCGGTGGTCGATCCGGTCGATCCGTCGAAGATCATCGTTTTTCAGGATAACGACCAGCAGAGCCAGTGGTTCGACGACTCCTACTGGATGCAGTACTACGTCGGCGTGAACGGCGGCAGCGACAAGGTGACCTACGCCGCTTCGGCCAGCTACATGAAAGACGGCGGCATCGGCATCAATACCGATTTCTCCCGTTTTACGTTCCACGGCAACACCTCCTTCAAGATCACCAAGAGCCTTACGGCCGGTACGACCTTCGACTACTCGGAGACCAGCGGCAACGAGATCCCTTCGAGCGGCATCGGCAACTACTGGACGATTCTGGGCCGCGGCATGTTCATGCCCGCCACCCACCGCGATTACCTCGAAGACGGCCAGCCCGGTCAGGGTACCAACAGTACGACCATCTCGGCGGCATGGTTCGACCGCTACTATACCAACAACTATGTGACCCGCCGCTCCACGGCCAACTTCAACCTCAAGTGGGACATTGTCGACGGCCTGTCGGCTTTCGCCCAGATCGCCAACCACAACTCCTACAAGAACAGCTACCAGTATCTGGCCGGCAACGCCATCAGCCAGACCCGCCAGACCTACGAAGGGTGGTCGCAGACCAACCGCCTGAGTTTTCAGGCGCACGTCGATTACAACAAATCCTTCGGCGACCACAATCTCAGCGCCATGGCCGGATACGACTTCCTCAAGCGCAAGATCAACGGCATGTCGATGACCGTGCAGGGCGCCGAGTCCGACAAGACCCCGACGCTGGGGGCGGGCACCACGCCTACCGCATGGACCGACACCCAGACGCCGTGGTGCCAGATCTCCTATTTCGGACGTCTGAACTACAACTACAAGGAGAAATACATGCTGGGCTTCACCATGCGTGCCGACGGTTCGTCGCTCTTCGCCAAGGATAACCGCTGGGGCTATTTCCCCGCCGTTTCGGCCGGCTGGGTCGTTTCCGAGGAGAAGTTCTGGAACGTCGAGAAGTTCAACCAGCTGAAACTCCGCCTGAGCTACGGTCTGACGGGTAACAACAACGTCGATTATTACGACACGCTCGGCGCCTACAGCGTGACGGGCATCTATGCCGGTTCGGGCGCTACGCTCGCTTCGACGCTGCCCAACCTCGGCCTGACGTGGGAGAAGACCAAGCAGTTCGACATCGGTCTCGACATGGCGTTCTTCAACAACCGCCTGCGCGTGGCCGCCGACTATTACAGCAAGAAGTCGGAAGACCTGCTCTTCGACGTCTCGCTGCCCGATACGTCGGGATACGGCTCGGCCATGCAGAACGTCGGTTCGATCCGCTTCTACGGTCTCGAATTCGAAATTTCGTCGGTGAACGTCAGCACCAAGAACTTCAGCTGGACGACCGACTTCACCTACTCGTTCAACGCCAACAAGGTGCTGTCGCTGCCCGACGAGTATTACTATAAGGATATCGACGGCAAAGACGCATGGCGTATCGGCGGCTATACGATGTCCGAGTCGGGCTACCGCTTCGGCGGCACGGCCGTCGGCGAGCCGCTGGGACGCATCTACGGCTACAAGACCTCCCATATCATCGAATCCGAGGCGCAGGCCGACGCCGCGCTTTACGACTCCAACTCGCACGGCTACCGCCGTTCGGACGGCCTGTCGATCGCCGGACGCAAGGACGTGGGCGACTACGAGTGGAAAAACCGCGCGGGGTCGGCGCTTACGGCCGACGGCCGCGAGCAGATCAACGGCGAGGACATGTTCCTGCTGGGCAATGTCGTGCCCCATTCGACGGGCGGTATGAACAATACCTTCAAATTCAAGAACCTGACCCTTTCGGTCTACCTCGACTATGCGCTGGGACATTCGATCTACAACTACCAGTATACGCGCTGCTTCCAGACCTCGATGGGCAACTGCAACTGGAATCTGGTCTACGATGCCCTGAATACATGGCAGAAGCCCGGCGACGACACCAAGTTCGCCCGCCTGACTCCCAACGACGCCGACGGCGGCAACCGCAACTACTCGCGCATTTCGAATATCAACGTGCAGAAGGCCGATTACCTCTGCCTGCGCGACGTGACGCTCTCCTACGATCTCCCGCTGCGCTGGATCCGCAAGGTCGGTCTGGGCCGTCTGACCGTTTCCGTGTCGGGCAACACGCTCTGCTACTGGACCGGCGTCAAGGGTATTTCGCCCGAATCCGCCTCGGTCGGCAGCTCGACGGGCATGTACAGCGTTACCAGTTCGAGCGCCACTTCGTTCAACAACTATCCTCCGACGCGCAAGGTGCTCTTCGGCCTCAAGGCGACCTTCTGAGAATGCGGATGATTCGGTGATCTAAAAACAAGAATGCTATGAAAATATATGGAATAATCCTTTCTGTTCTGGGGGCCGCCTCGGTTGCGCTGAGCACTTCCTGTCACGGGGAACTCGACGTCACGCAGTCCGACAAGCTCAACACCACCAACATGTGGACCAGCGAGAGCGACGCCCTCACCGCCACTACCGGCATCTACTACCGCCTGCGGCAGGCGTTCGCCCAAAGCAAGGCCAATCCTTTCTTTTGGGGCGAACTGCGCGTCGGCCCGGCCATGTGGGGCAAGGGCACCGGCCGCTCGCTGTGCGACAACGACATGCTGGACGTCATGCTCAACACCCTCAGCGCCTCCGATGCCTCGACCGACTGGAGCTATCTTTACACCACCATCGACCAGTGCAATCAGGTGCTCAAATACGCTCCCGGAATCGGCATGTCCGAGGACAATATGAACTACTGTCTGGGCAACGCCCGTTTCATCCGGGCGTACTGCTACTTCTGGATCGCCCGCGTGTGGGGCGACGCTCCGGTGATTACGACTCCGACCGAGGGAACCGGCGAGGCGATCTATCCCTCGCGCCATCCGGTCGCCGAGGTCTATGCCCGGATCGAAGACGACCTGAACGCTGCGGCGGGGTATATCAGGACCAATGCGAAGGGCTGCTACTATGCGACGGCCGACAACGTCAATCTGCTCCGTGCCGACTTCGCGCTCTGGATGTATGCGGCGGGCGGCGGCGACGGCTACCTGACCATGGCCGAGACGGCTTTGGGCGCGGTGCAGTCGGCCGGCCTGCTCGACCGGTTCGCCGATGTGTTCAGCATCTCGAACAAGAAGAACAGGGAGATCGCTTTCGCCCTGCATCTGGAGAACGGCGAGTATACGTCGGGCAGCTACTTCTCCTACTTCATCTGGGGCAGCACCCAGATCAAGGCCGAGTACCGCAACGCTCCCGACGGGGTGCCCGTCAGTTCGAACCAGTGGTTCCTCTACTCGGACGACTTCATCGGGTTCCTCAAGCGGAGCAAGGAGCTGGGCGACCAGCGGACCGATGTGACCTACATGGAGCGCACGGGCGTCAGCGATATGTACGAAGTCATCCAGTGGCCCAACAAGCTCATCGGCAATATCTCTACGGGCACGATGGTCTGGGAGCAGGATTTCATCCTCTACCGCTATGCGCAGTATTACACCATGCTGGCCGAACTGCGCTACCACCGGAAGGACTATTCGGGAGCGCTCACGGCCCTCAATACGCTGGCGCAGCGCGCCTACGGCAAAGCGAATTTCTATACCGACTCCTCGGCCGCGGCCGTCCGGCAGGCGCTCGTGGACGAGAACCTCAAGGAGTTCGCCGAAGAGGGCAACGTCTATTTCACGCTGATCCGTCTGGGGGCGATCCATGATTATAATCCCTACCGCTATGTGGACGGGCTGGGACAGTGCGGCATCGACACGTCGCGCCCCAACCAGCTGCTGATGCCCGTGTCGAAGAAGGCGATGAACAAGAACAACAAGATCACGCAGACACAGGGCTGGTCGTAACGGTGTATTGTTTAATGAAAAAAGCTGACTCAGAATGAAAACATTACGAATGCTATATACGGCGGCGCTGCTTTCCGCAGCCATGCTGCTCGCGGGCTGTTATTCGACCGATACCGACGACGACCTGCTTTCGACGGCGACGCTCATCAGCATCTATCCCTCGACGGTCTCGGTCGGCAGCGCCGCCGCGACCCAGAATGTGGTCGTCACGCTCGCCCCGAAGTCGAAGCGGAATCTGGACTGGTCCTGTTCGGTCCAGTCCGCATGGGTGACTGCGGTCCGGGAAAAGGTCCCCGGCGAAAGCACGGGAACCGTTTATGAGGACGCCGTTGTCCTCGCCTTCCTCGAAAATACGGCTTACAAACGTCAGACGACGCTTACGATCACGGCCTCCGACGGCACTGTGCTGGAAGTCCCGGTCGTGCAGAAGGGTATCTATGCCGACGCCTATGTGAAGGCCGCGCCCGAATCGCTGACCTTCATGGCCGAGAATCCGCAGCCCGCTGCCGTTGCGATCGACACCAATATGGACACCTTTGCGGCCGTGTCCGATTCCGACTGGTGTACGGTCGTCGATAACGGCGACGGCACGATAACGGTGACCTGCACCGAATACGGCGACAATACGGCGGACCGCACGGCCGAAATCACTGTCACGGCCGGCACGCCCGACACGAGCGAAGCCCGGACGGTCATTCCCGTCACCCAGCTGCGCAAGGACGTCTACTGCTACCTCTACGGCAGCGGCGTGCCCAAGTACCCGACCCGCGAGAAGTGGGGTCAGATGACCAAACTTTCCGACCGGGTGTATGTGGACAGCGTCTATGTCAAGAACGGACGTTTCTCGGTTTACACGACCGAAGGCGATACCTACCACCTCGACGGCGCCGGCAATCTCTCGGCGGCCGAAACCGATCTGACGGTCGATGTGGCCGGACTGCGGATCGTTACGCTCAACCTGAACGAGAAGACCTATTCGATCGAGCGCATCACGACTCCCAACTGTCTGCCCGACAGCGAAGTGGCGAAATACGCGACCTCGACCTACACGGCCAACGGCCGCACCAAGGTCTGGATGCGCGCGGGTCTCGACTGGAACGGCGGCGAGAATATCGGCGGCATCAAGCTCGGCAGCCGCATGGTCTCCGATGCGAACAACGTCGGCGGCTATACGTCGAACGTCAGCAGCTACGAGACGGTCCGTGTGAGCGATTACGACGAAGTCGAGAGCGGCGGCAAGGCGCAGGGCGAAGTGGAGATGTCCGCCAAATACGGCCGCATCTATACGCTGACCGAGTTCCTGACGGGCACCCCGAAGGCCGCCGTTGAGCTGGCGCGCCTGCTTACGGACTGGCCTGCGGAGTACCGTCCCGGCAGTACGTTCGTCGATGCCGTCGGCAACGATATCCCCGTGAGCAGCGTGAAGTCGCTTGCCTCTGCCGATTTCGAGAATACGCCGAGTCTTTCGATGCAGATTCAGGGCATCTGTCCCTACGGCTGGCATGTAGCCAACGTGCAGGACTTCTACGACATGCTCTGTGCCGCGGCCGCAGCCAAGGGCGTGACGCCGAATCCGCTCAGCGCCATGATCGGAAAGTGGAGCGTGCCCGATGTGCTGCGTTCGGCCGAAGGGTGGAGTGCGGCGCCGACGCGCCATGCGGCCGCCGATGCGTTCGGATTCGACTTCTTCCCGCAGGGCCGCCGGCTGTTCAAGTCCGGGTATCAGTATTATGCCTCCCGCGGCGAGATGTTCATCTGCCATCCGGGCGGTTTGAGCAGCGGCGTCTACCAGTGCTGGCGTATCAATGCACTGACCAGCAATGCCGCGGACCTGACCGTCAGCACCACCTATAATATCGGCGACTGCTCGGCGTCGTTCCGCTGCGTCAAGAATTACGAGAATTTTTAAGGACCGACCGGCTGCGGGGCATACCCGCCCTGCGGCCGGATCTTAACAACGAATCTGAATTATGAAAGTACTGAAACTGCTCCTGCTGTTTGCGATGGGCGCTTCCCTTTCGCTGGCAGGCTGCGACGACGATTACCTGTACCCGGTCGAATATCCCGTGTACGATCCCGACGGCGGTTCGGATAACGGCGGCGGCGATGAAATTCCCGTTCCCGAAAAGGTGAACAACAAGGTCGTCGCCCACCGCGGCGGCTCGGCCGAGGCCGGGACCGCCAAATATCCCGACAACTCGATCGCTTCGCTCAGTTACGCCATCAGTCTGGGGTGTTACGCCTCGGAGTGCGATATTTACTGGACTGCCGACAACAACGTCGTCGTCGCGCATGCCGCCAACGGCTGTTATGTGAACAACCTCAAGCCGTGGGAACACACGCTCGACGAACTGCGTGCCGCGGGCAAGCTCTCCAACGGCGAGCTGCTGCCGACGTTGGAGGAGTTTATCGACGTGGCGCTCCATGCCGGAACGACGCGGCTCTGGCTCGACGTGAAACGGATCGAGGTGGGCGGCGCGACCTCCAACACGGCCGAGTCGGTCAAGGCCTGCTCGCGGGCCTGCGAGATCATCAGGGAGAAGAAGGCCCAGCATTTCTGCGAGTTCATCGTTTCGGGCAATGCCGCCATCTGGGCGGGATGTTATTCCGCGGCCCAGTTGGCCGGCATCAAGGTCGGCTGGATGAGCTACTCGGCGCCTTCGGCCTATAAGTCCTATCTCGATCCGTGGGCGAACCTCGACTACTCGAACTTCTTTGCCGGCGGCGCCGAAGTTTCGAATCCGAAGCACCCGCTGCAGAGCTACCTCGACGCCGGTGTCGCGCTGAGCGTCTACAATGCCGATACGGACCCCGAAATGACCTATGTCCTGAAATATTACCCCAAGATGAAGGCCGTATGTACGAACTATCCCGCCAAACTGCTGGGCAGAATCGAGTCGGAGGGCTTGTAGTGCGTCGCACCCGAATTTTTACGGGAGTCTTTATGACAGAAAGTGAGCCGGACCGTCCGGCTCACTTTCCGTTTTGCGCCCGCTCCGGAAGCCGCCGCGCGGAGAGTTTCCATGGTAGGATCTGAGATTTCCCGGACCGCGGATTTCCCGGACTGCGGAATAAAATAATTTGGAAAGTTTGTAATGCCGGGCATTTGTTTTAATTTTGTTCAATCCAAAATTACGACGATGCAACCTCGGAACTTTCTTTTCTCCTTCGGATTCTTGTGGACCGTGCTGGCGTGCACTCTTTTGC
>ERZ835051.3477-NODE-3477-length-12253-cov-19.808985_pt1 | contig 12253 bp, 8 predicted proteins | sample MGYA00519575_ERZ835051 | MGnify/ENA primary metagenome ERZ835051 (study PRJEB31850, sample SAMEA3708769) | human gut metagenome | biome: human gut; feature: human-associated habitat; material: faeces | place: China | collected 2014 ... | reverse complement strand
TCTCTGCAAGCAACGATTCCGAGGCTGCCCAGCCTATTCTTCCATTATTGACCGTCCATGTATATTTACCGCCACTTGATGTTGTCCATGAATAATAACTTTTATTACTTAATACCAAAGAATTATTTGCAGCACAAATGCCTGACATGGTGCTTGTATTCATTTTCGGTACTGCATAATTAGGTACTACCTGTCTGCTCCCATTAAGGTCAAAGGAAATAACCCCGTACTCCTTAAAATCAGAATTATATCCACAGGAAACATTCTCCCCAAAATTGATTGCATCCAAAATAGCACTTGAATTATTATAGTTTGCAAAATAATAAGCCAATTCACTGTTAGAAATATTCGCATTTTTATCTATCAGTGCAGCTATTGATTGCTTTGAAAAGCCTCGTGCAGCATCAGAAATACTTAAACTGTCCTGTTTTTTATTATTTCCTGCTCCAAGCAACATCTGTATTGCTTTTTGGTGTATTCCTGCCTCTGCCTGCTTTGAATATGTCAACAGCTGGTTTACTGTGTTTACATCTGTTACTGTCTTCATAATTATTCTCCAAACCCTTTTTCAACATTAAACGCCAAACATATGCTGCAATTTGTCCAGCATATCATTTGATTTTTCTCTAACACTTCCCGGCTGATTTCTTAATTCATATCTGTTTTCATAGTAATGATTCAAGTAACCTTTCAGCCCATCATAAAACGAATCCTTATCTATTTCATCACTTAAAAATTTGTCGCACAAACCAGTCATTTCCGTTTTCTCATTCGTATAGAAATTCTTCTCATCGGAGATGATTTCTGACTTGTACTTATAAGTTTCTGTTTTGCTCCTTATTCCGATAACCATATAATCCGGTGTCATTCTCTCCATGATAGAATTGCGTGCTGACTCATTAAAATGAACATATTCGTCAATCATATTTTGAAAACCAGTCTGTAATTGTTCTGGGATATACATTTTATTTATTTTGTTTAATCCAGCTTCACTTGCACTTAATAAAAATACCGATTCAAATGAAGTACCACGATACCCTTCCCTCGCATTCAAGTCATCTACCGCTGCCACCATTTTGTCAATCTGTTCTTTTAGTGTATTTCTTTCATCTTCTGATAAATATTCTGTTGCATTTTCATCTACCCACTTCTCAAAAACCGAAACCTCATTCTCAGAATGTCCTTCAAATACACTTTTATCTCCTGAAATAGAAGATGTCTTTAGTTCCAATTTAAACAAATTCTCACATTTGTATTCTGCTGGTATTTCTTTTATCTCTCCATTGATTGATGAAAAATGCATTGCCTGAAAATCTGAGACTTTATCACGAGCAGTCTCAACTAACTTTCTTGCTGAATCACTGATTTTCACATCATCCTCCGAAATAATATTCTGAGGAACAGTTGTTTTCTTCTCAACCTTATTTTTTATCATCTCTGGATTATTAATATACCTATTTCCTTGAACTTTCATAGCAACCTCCCTAAGTTAGTCCACACTTTCTATACTTCTTTATCTATCTTGCTCGATGTCAAAGAAGAATCCGTCTTAGAGTATGTACCATTATTTGTATAGGTTGCACTCGCCCGGTTTGCAGCATTCGATATACCAGTTGCTTTCTGCGATATTTTGCTTACAAAAGAATTATATCCTGTAAAGACCGTTTTCAGCGAACTGATATCTGCCTGCTTTAAAGCATCCTCATCTAATTCCAACTTGTTTCCTTTTCCTATGGTAATACCTATTTTGGCAAGCATATTACTGTTTTTGTCTGTCATTCCAGTCATCCATGAAGCATTTCGCAATACATCCTTTGTATTAGATTCTCCGGCTTCCTTAACTACATCATTATAATCTTCAACAAAAGATTTTACTGCCTTGGTGATTTTATCCCAGTCATAATCCTCTACCTCAATCTCTTCCCCCGTTTTTTCATCTTTCTTTTTTATTTTCTTTTTTTCCCAAAGAGAAGAGTCATTCAAAGCATCTGCTGATTTTTTCAGAGAATCTGCACTTGTTTTCATCAAGGTAAGTTTTTGTGAAGTATCACCTTTTCCCGATAATTTTTCAGCATCCTGTTTTGCATAATATGCTTTCATAAGTTTTCCATAGCTTCCATTTTTGATTGCAGCATAATCAGAAAGCATATTTGTATTGCCTACTGATGAACTATCTGACGTTCCACTAAACAACGCTGAAAAATCTACATTGCTGTTATATTTACTTGTATAATCACTAAAACTTTTGATTTCTGACATAACACCGGCCTCCTTTCCGAACTATAAACGTATATCGATCGGTGTATATACTACCGACTGTCCACTTTCTGATGCTGGATTTTTTATTGTTTCTGCTGTTTCTGTTTTAACATCTGCATTCTCTGATGCATCTGTTGCCGTATCTGCATTTTCCTGTGTATTCTCTGCTTTCTGCGTTTGATCCTTCTTTGTTTCTGCTGCATCTGTACTGTTGTCTGTCTTTGCTGCTTCTTCCATAGATTTATTTGCATCTGAAAGTGAAGACATCTGTGCTACTGTTGCAGACTGCGCTTTTGCCTGCAAATCTGCCAGTTCTTCTTCTTTCTTTTCGGTATTGCCTTTTCCAGCATCCTGCTTGATTTCAGACTCAAGCACACCGGCTCTTCCTTCCATCTGTGTTGCCATACTACCCTGCACTTTTGCTTGCTTCATAGATGAATCTGCGGAAATCATTGCCCGCATACCTGCCTGTGACAAGCCTGTTCCTTTCTTTGCAGATGTATTTTTTGTACCAACCACCATATCATCCATAGATGATTTTTTACTCTGCTGTTCCTTTCTCTGTTCAATCTGGTGCTGTCTTAACTGTTGATTGAGATTTGTAATTTCCTGTTGTATCTCCTGACGTTTCTTCATCTTATCCTCTAATGACAGTTCTTCATTTGATGATAAGTCCTGCAATTTCTGCTGTGCATTTGCAATCTGATTCTGAATATTTTTACTCACAGAATCATTCGCCTGTGCCATTCCTATTGCTCCTGTCTGCGTATTCGTTCCGTTAAATCCATTAATTTTCATCATTTCGTTGTCCTCCTTGAGCTAATACTCTGAAATCCGTTTCCTGAAAATCTGTATAACATGATTTCTCTTTATTTTTTCTTTCGGCATATCTTTCTTCACAATAAACCGTGATGGTGTGAACCGCCCTTTTTTCGTTGTGAAGCAGTCTGAAAATGCTTTTCAGACTGTCGCAGTGCTCCTCAAATATTGTTGCAAGCAACATATTTTCATCGCTACCTGCGCAAAAAAAGCACTACATATTTCTGTAATTTCTGTAATTTACAAAATACATAGTGCCAATTTATTTCTTTATTCTACCTGCATCATAATGCTAAGGATTACTTCCTCATTTCCCTGCTCCAAAGATATATCTCCCATATACATTCTGGCAACCCGGCGAATGTTATTCAAACCCATTCCATGTTCCCCCCCAGATTTGGTTGTTTCTGGCAAATCGCTATCACCAAAATTAAGCTGACCCCCAAAACTGTTTTTTATGGTTATCATAAAGATACTGTTTTTCCGAAAAGAAGAAATGCTGATATACGGATCATCTCCACTTACATTTTCCATGCAGTTATTCAAGGCATTATTCATGATCACACTCAAATCAAATGCATTTAACTTCGTATTCTGCGGATAATGAAAATCCGACAGAAACCGAATCTGCCTTTCTTTTGCTTCTCTCAGCTTTTCCATCAAAATGACATCAATTACCGAACTTCCTGTCTTTATTTCCGGAGATACCTCGTCCCATTCATTTTTCAGATGTTCCAAGTATTCTGTAGCATCATCCATGTTATTATGTGCCACCAGATGTTCCAGTGTCTGTATATGATTTCCCATATCATGGCGCATGGAGCGGATATCCCGATACAACTTTTCGACTTCCCCGATATGCTTTTTCATGTCACTGATTTGATTTAATACCAGCTCTTGTCCCCGCTGTTCTTCCTGCATCTCTTTCCAGTTTTGAAACATTACAATCACAACAAGAATAGCAACTATGGAAATCAGATAGTGTAAAAAGCTTAAAGCTCCATAAAATCCATATGTAACAATCAAGTTCTTTCCAGTATCTCTTTCGTATATCATGAGATAATATTGTAAAATGCCATACCCAGTGACGCCTACAAGTGAAGGTATAATAAGCATTACCATCTCTTTGATGCTCATTTCATCTTTTTTGTATATATACGCTTTATTGATCAGTCCTATTGCAACCGCAATAAAAGCAATACAAAGTACAATATCCAAAACTCTGGTTCCAACATATAGTCCGTATTGCAACCACACTTTTTCTGCACTCATATTCCGAAATACAAGTGCTTTTGTAACAAGATCATCAAGTCTGCCTGCCATTGCAACCGTTAACCATCGGATAGAAAAGAACGTAATTGCAAGAAATATTTTCTGATATATATTTCTTCTGTCCTCTACATACATTGCAAGAAACGCTGCTATAACTCCAATCAGATATGCGGAAAAATTATCAATCTGTGGCGGAATCATATATAAAACAAGCATAATCGTAATATAAACAATACTGACTGCCACAGCCCCTTTTTTCTTTTTTATATAGGGACAAACAAATTTTCCAAAATAGATTCCTGTAATCATAAGGAGTGCAATAACAGAAATTTTCGATGTAACCATCCAGCATTTTTCTACCAAACTCATCCGATTTCTTTTCCTTTCCTCTGATTATATTTCAAATATTGTTTTACAAACTCAGAATAATTCTGTTTTGCAATCAATGCAGTTCCATTTTCCATCGTCACACAATTTGCATCATATTTCTGAACATATTTGAAATGTACGAGGTAGGCTCTGTGTGTACGAAAAAAATCTGCTCCCACAATTTCACTCAGTTCCTGCAATTTTCCATAATATTCAATATTCGTATCCCGTGTATGGATAATGACTTTTCGATTATATACCTCGGCATACACAATATCCTTCAAAAACACTTTCATATGGCTTCCTCCGGACTGCACCATCATGTATTTTTCATCCGATTGATTTTCAGAGTATTTTTCAATGCTTCTGACTGCACATTTCACAACTTCCTCAAATTTTTCATCTGAAAATGGTTTCACCAAATAATGAAATGCTGCAACATCAAATGCCTGAAAAACATACTCCTCCACAGCAGTTACAAATATCAATACCATTTTTTCATTTTTCTGACGCAGAATCCTTGCCGTTTCCATTCCATCCATTCCTGGCATCTGAATATCTAAAAATAGAATATCCGGCTCACAACCACTTGCAATCAATTCATCACCAGATAAATATTTTTCTATTACTACATCCGGTAATAATTTCTTTATTTTTTCTTCTAATATCAATCCTATAGACTTTTCATCATCACAGATTGCAATTTGCATCTTGTCACTTCCTTGCTTACATACAATTATATTTATTATATCGGAAAAGTTCTTTTAATAGCTAGCCACCATGTTGTGAACCGACCTTTTTTTGTTGTGAAATAGAATATCACATATAACGCATTATTTGCTTCCTGTTAATACGCAAAAACACTGTATCTCAAACTCATTGAAATACCATGCTTCCCCGAATTTTCTATATTGTCCTATTGATATTATTACTTTACTATCCGACACGCCTCTGGGCGTGACTGTATCTATCAAAAAAGAAGCCAGCAGTTTATTCACACACTACTGACTTCCTATACTGCTCATTTTATTTACTTCGCTGCGTCTCAGACAAGTTATTACAATACCGACCGACCTCATTAGATTTTCAGGCCTGACGAGGGGAGGCCGGTATATAAAAAAGCATTATTATTCCACAGCTTCCATAAAGTACATCCGGGAGGAAAAATCCGGGAACAGTCGGGTGTCGGAATTATATCCGGTTCCGGCGAAAGCAGGCTTCAGAGCAATACCCGCAAGCATCAGGGTATCTCCGTAAGCGGTCAGATCTTCTTTTTCGCCATCCATATTCACAAATCGTGAAAGAATCTCCTGTAATGCGGATCCTTGCTTGATATGCACCGGGGAAACGGTGTTCACAAGGTCTCCGAAGTCCTTCAGATTGTATTTGATATTCCTGCCGTAGAAATGATATTTCACATCAGGAAGTAACCCCACCGGGCAATACCAGTCATGGGATTGGTTCGGAGTTGTCAGGCGTCGGAAGAACAGCCCCACTGCTCTTCTGCCATCCGGGGACACGCAGGTCCAGGATAAGGTTTCCGAGTCGGAATCCTCGTTTTCTGTTCCACGGTAAAAGGTTCCAAACTGGAAAACATCCCGCCATTTTTTATAAAGTGCAATCTGTTCCCGGATTGCGTTAAGGTCACTTCCGGACAGATCCTTTAAATTACATTCATACCCTAAGATTCCGAAAGAGGCCACCTGAAAACGGGTCTCAAGGGGCGTGATCCTTAAGGTCTGATGATTTGGACAGGATGATACATGTGCTGTAAATACCGATAAGGGATATCCATAGCTGTAACTGTTCTGAATCCCGGTACGACATAGTGCGTCAGTATTATCGCTCGCCCAGATCTGCGGGAAATAGCTTAATATTCCCAGATCAAAACGATTTCCACCTGAACTGCAGCCTTCAAACAAAATCTCAGGGAAACGTGTGGTCAGCTCATCCATAATGTGATACAGCCCCAGCACATAACGATGTGCCGTCTCTCCCTGTTTTGCAGCCGGCAGATAAGGGGAATAAATATCACTGAAATTACGGTTCATATCCCACTTTACATAACGGATTTCTCCGGAGGAAAATACCTTCGTCATGGAATCTATTACATATTGTTGTACTTCGGGATTGCACAGATCCAAGAGTCGCTGATTGCGTCCCTCAGAGTGGGGATGTCCCGGAATCATCATTGCCCAGTTGGGATGCTCTTGATAGAGACGGCTGTTTTCACTGATCATCTCCGGCTCTACCCAGAGACCGAAATCCACCCCCAGGGCTTTGATTTTTTTACTGAGGGAAACAATTCCTCCGGGCAGCTTCTTCGGATCCGGTTCCCAGTCTCCCAGGGAGGAAGTATCGTCATTCCGCCCGGAAAACCACCCATCATCCATGACGAACAGTTCGATGCCGACAGCTGCTCCCGCTTTTGCCAGCTGCAACAGCTTTCTTTCATCAATCTTAAAATAACAGGCTTCCCAGCTGTTTAACAGAACCGGACGAGGTCTTCTCTTCCACACTCCCCGCACAATATGCTCACGGACAAAGGAATGTAATTGACGACTGAGCCCGCCATACCCATTCGAAGAATAGCTGAAAACAGCCTCCGGTGTATCAAAATGCGTTTCCGGAGTCAACTCCCAGGAAAAACTCTGTGGATTGATCCCGCTTACAAAGCGCAGTTTCCCATAAGAGTCTTTCTCAAGGGCTTCATAATGATTTCCACTGTAGATCAGATTGCAGCCGATACAGGAGCCAAAAGTCTCACAAGTGTTCTTATGTCCCAGGATCATAAAAGGATTCGAACGGTTCGAAGAGGTTCCTGTATAAGAAGCATTTACAAATTTGCCGGAACGTAAGGAAATCTGTTCTCTGTGCATCTCTCTTGCCCAGGCACCGCTGAAATGAGTGATCACGGAATAATCCTCTGTCAGATCTAACTGTGCACTGAGGCATCGATCCAAGGTGACAGATGCGTCACTATGGTTGATCAGCCGTGCACTCCTGGTAATGACATCACATTCTTCGAATACGGTATAAAACAGCTGCAACTCCAAATGATTCGTAACATCCTGCAAAACAATCTGAAGGCATTCCGCGGAATCAGTTCCCACTTCCGAATAGCTGTGAGGAAGTCCGGAATCCTGCAGGCACTGCTCTCTTTCCTTTAAAGTAATAATTTCATAGGAATCAAAAGTAAAGTCAGAGGTGACACTTCCGTCGGCAAATCTGACTTCCAGAAAAGGTTCTCTGATATCTCCCTTTCCCAACGTACCAACCTCCAAGCAGACATCTTCCATGGAGATCTGCGGATGTTCCCTGTCGTAGGTACAGGTGTTGCCCGGAGCGAAGGCTCTCTGTATGACAAGGGGCGCACAGGAGGAAGGATCCTGTGAATCCACAGTGATCCGCTCCCCGTAATACAGATGTTCTAAATGTCCGGTCTCCATGACCCGCATTCCGTAGGTTGTGTGGGCAGTCTGTAAAAAGAACAATGGGCTCGTATCTGTATCTTTTACAATCTGAATCATGCTTTAAGCCTCCTGAATCTCTTTTAATCGTTCCTCGGTCAGCTGATATTTCTTATGAAAGAAAATGACACCGATGACAAGGAGCAGAATGGGGAATAACGCCATCGTCATGCGAAGCCCTACCACAGAGCTTCCGGAAGCCCCTGTCGCTGCCGCAGCATTGCTGGTATCAGAGCTTAAGTTGCAGAGGTTCAGGCACAGGGATGCCACTAACGCAGCAATACCGGAAGCCAGTTTTACCACGAAGGTCTGCATTGAGAAAATGACACTCTCGTCTCTGCGGTGATTTTTCCATTGACCGTAATCTACCGTGTTGGCCAGAAAGACGGTGGTCAGTACCGTCAGCATACCATTGGCGGCAAAGATCAGAAATCCGGGGATAAACAGTAAAAATACATTGCCTATATTGGTAAAACACAAAAAAAACAATACAAAATATCCTGCAATAGCCATCACGAAGCTGACATAAAAGATCCGAATAGTACTTAAGAACTTACGAAACAGCGGGAACAAAAGCATCATGGAAAGGATCTGTACCGCTCCGCCAAAGGTATTGAACAGTGTATAGGAGTTATACCAGGTCTCTCCGCCGAAATCGTATTTAAAGAAATAGATTACCAGGTTGGAGGTCGTATAGACCGCGCAGTTGATCAGTACGATGGTGACCACGACAGCCATGGCCTGATCGTTCTGGATCAGTGCCCGGAACATCTGACCGATGGAAGGAGCATCCACATCTACCGTAGATTTTTCCTTGATATTAATACAGGTAATGGCAATAAATATCACGAACAGCACAGCAATGATCAGGGTGAACCGGGAAAATCCGACACGCTCTTCTCCTCCGCCCAGGGCATTGACACAAAGCATGGTGATCACGGTGATGATGGCAGAGCCGACACCGGCGCAGGAACGTCCCAACGTTGACAATCCTTCACGCTCTTTTCCGCTGTGAGTAAATGCCGGTATCATGGACCAGAAGGGAATATCCATCATGGTATAGGTCACATCCCAGAGAATATAGGTAACCGCCGCATAAGCCACCAGCCCGCTGCCATCCAGCGCAGGAGGCGCTGAGAACATCAGAAACAGAACAACAGCATTGGTCACGGTGCCGATCATCAGCCAGGGGCGGAATTTCCCCCAGCGTGTCCTGGTCTTAGCTACGATGACACCCATGAAGGGATCGTTAAAGGCATCGAACACTCTGGCAACCAGCAGGATAATACCCATAGCTACGGCATTTACCCCTAAAATATCCTGATAGTAATATAAAATATAGCTGGCGGACAGCATATACACCATATCCTTGCCGACCGCACCCAGTCCATAAGAAAACTTTTCTTTTCCACTTAAACTCATAATGTAACCCTGATCCTTTCTCTTTGATTTTCACCTGAAATTAAACCGTAACCTGAAACGGTATCTTTATTTCCCCTGCGGTCTGGGACCGTAATAACAAAGTTCCCTGACCGGATCTCCCAAGACTTTTTACATAAGTTCCACCCATGCCGCCCTGTAAGGCAATGGTGTCAGGTCCGATGATGGCAATGTCACCTTCCGCGGTGATCCGTACCGGCTCCTGATAAAAAGGAAGCACATTGCCGTGGGCATCCACAGCCCGGATCCGTACCAGTGCCACGTCGTAGCTGTGATGCTCTGTCAGATTCGTGTGATCCGCTTCCGCCTGCAGCCGGATTCCATTTACCGGCTCTTTGGTGACAGACTTTATGACTTTGTCGTTTTTGATGGCATCAAAACGGTATACGGTGGCGGTACCGCCCCAGTCACCGATGTATTTCGTGTAAAGCTTTGTCACCTCCGCAAAATCAATATGATACAGCAGTGCCAGCTTTAATGCGGTAGGATACAATCTCTTCGGAATATGGTTCAGACTGCCTCTGGCCACGATATTCATGGCATCCGCCATTTCTTTCGCATGTTTCGGACGGAACCGTTCGTTCTTCTCCAAAGCATCACCGATAAAGTCATCGATGAGAATGGGACCGTGCTTTAAATGCTTATAAGGGGACATTTCTGGCCGGTATTCCTTGATAAAACGGTCGTTTTTATACATTCTCACACTGTCGGCATTGGACAAAATATACAGGTTTCCGCGGTTGCAGCCGGGATGCTCTCCGATATCCATGGAGGAGGTGATCTGAAGCACGGGGATCTCATCCTGTTCACAGGCATAAACGGAAGCTGCGAGCTTCGGATTACGGAACATATCCATGACACCGTGATAACAGATCCGGTCACCGCTTCCGAAGTCCTTATGGGTATTGTAGTCGAACATACACCAGCCGAAGCTTCCGGCGATATCCTCCTGCCCCGCTACGGCATCCAGTACGTTGGCATGGCGGATCGCATGTTCACTGCGGCGTTCCTCATTATCGAAGGCTTTTGTGGGATACATGTGTCCGTTGTATTCGCTGATCAGGTAAGGCTTGTCGGTATCGGAAGTGACCTTTTTCTTCGGGTCACAGCCGGGAGTCTCGCCGTCGTGCAGAAAATCGTTATAAGTATAGACGTCCTCCAACAGATGACTTTTCTTAATAGCCCGGACACCGCCGGTAGGTCTCATGGGATCCAGCTTATGTGCCACGGCATTGGTCTTTTCGTAAAACGGATCATCATCCGGGGATTCATTGATCCGTACACCCCACAAAATAATCGAAGGATGATTGCGGTACTGACGGATCATGTCCTCTGCATTGACCACCGCCTGTGCTTTCCAGGTGTCATCTCCAATATGCTGCCAGCCGGGAAACTCTGTGAAGACCAGAAGTCCCAGTTCGTCGCACCGCTCCAGAAAATAATGACTCTGGGGATAGTGGGAAGTCCGCACGGCATTCAGCCCCAGCTCTTTTTTTAACAGATCCGCATCCAGTTTTTGCATGCTCTCCGGCATGGCATAGCCTACATAAGGATAACTCTGATGGCGGTTCAATCCTCGCAGCTTTACTTTTTTGCCATTTAAATAGAAGCCGTCCTGCAAAAAAACTGCAGTCCGGAATCCAAACAGCGTAATATTTTCATCCAGCACATTTCCATTTTGCAAAAGTTCTGTTTTGACTTCATAGAGCACCGGATTCTCCAGATCCCAGAGTTTTACATCCGGCACCGGAAAAGAAAGCTTACGATCTGATGCCACCCGGCTCTCACCGATCTGTCTGTAGTTTTCTGTGCCGCGCTCTCTGATACTCTGCCGGATGAGAAATTCCTTTTTTTCATCGGTTTTGCCACTGTTTTTAATTTCTATTTCAGAGATCAGCTTTGCGTCTGGCTTTTGACCTTCCGGTATTTCGCTGTGCAGAAATATATCCGCGAGATAAGTCTCATTTTTCAGATCCACATAGGCTTCCCGGTAAATTCCGCCGTAAGTCATATAATCGATCACATACCCGAACGGCGGGATGTTTAAGTTCTCCCTGCTATCCACCCGCACTGTAAGCACATTTTCTGCCCCGATCCGCAGTTTTTTGCTGATATCGATGGAAAATGCCGTGTAGCCACAGTGATGCTCCCCGATCCTTTCCCCGTTCAAAAACACCTGTGCTTCATGCGCGATGCCTTCAAACGTCACGATCACGGTCTGATCTTTCCATTCTTCCGGTGCAAAAAAATGTTTTCTATAGCAGCACACCATCTGGTAACTGCTCTCATCAAAATAATGAAACGGTGTCTCCTTGCAAGTGTGCGGCAGTCTGACATCCTCCCATGCGTCATCCTGATAAGCCGTCTCTCTCATTTGATTTTCGTATGTTTCCTTAAATTTCCACCCGTCATTCCAGTAAATGCGTTTTTGCATCATCCTCACTTCCCTTCCGCAACGATTCCCTGCACTAAGATCGTGACTACTTCATCCAGACCATCCTGATAGGATATCCCGTTAGAGATCAGGATATCTCTCTGGAAAAATTGCTCTAATGCCGCCTCCAGCATCATTTTTACGATTGGGATCTTAACCGGCCGGATCACGCCCTCTTTCATTCCCTGCT
>ERZ835051.3473-NODE-3473-length-12264-cov-3.259726_pt1 | contig 12264 bp, 8 predicted proteins | sample MGYA00519575_ERZ835051 | MGnify/ENA primary metagenome ERZ835051 (study PRJEB31850, sample SAMEA3708769) | human gut metagenome | biome: human gut; feature: human-associated habitat; material: faeces | place: China | collected 2014 ... | reverse complement strand
GGCGTGTGGTCGCAAGTTCGAATCTTGTCACCCCGACGAACAGAAAGCGCCGAAATTCCAGCCACTTGGAGTTTCGGCGCTTACCTTTTCGAGGCTTCCGGCTCTTCAAAAAGACGGGTCAAGCCGAACCCCCGGTGCATTTGGGGTCAGCGGATTTTTCGGGTTGGTAGACGCCAGAGTCAGGAATATAAACCTGTGTTTACGACATAAATTTATTATTACTGTCCGCTAAACCATACATCAGTGAGTCCAGCTTCTTGAAAGGGAGAAGTTGGACTCACTGATGTATGGTTTAGCGGACAGACAGTAATAGAATATTGTACTGGAATGTTATCAACTGGGTAGGTAGGCGGGGTCAAGGGGAGAGGCGCCGGGGGCGGGGCGGAGGAAGCCTTCGGAGCAGAGGAGATCGAGGACGGAGGCCAGGCGGGTGCGGAAGGAGGGGAAGAGGGCTTCGAGAGCCGTGAGGGTGAGGGGCGTGTGTGTGGCTTTGAGGGCGGCAAGGAGGACATCGGCAAGCTGGGCGTCGGTGAGGGGAGCCGCTTGGGGGCGGCGGGAGAGGCAGACGTCGCAGGTGCCGCAGTCGTGGCCGTCGGGTTCGCCAAAGTAGGCGAGCATACGGCGCACTCGGCAGGTGGAGGAGGAGAAGGCGTAGTCGATTACGGACTCAATCTTGCGTTCCATGACGACGCGTCGCTCTTCGTAGGCGGCACGGGTAATATTGACGTATCTAGGTTCCTCGCGGCGGCGCGGCATGGCGATGTAGGGTGTGCGGCGACGCGGAATGAAGTGGATGACGTGCAGGCGCCCCAGGTCGATGAGGGCCTGGAGCACTTCTTCTACGGTCAGGCCGGTGCGCAGGGCCAGCACCTGCTCGGAGATGTCGGCGAAGTCGGTAAAGAGACCGGGGTATTCGCGCAGCAGGGCCTGGAGCACACGGTCGGGCCGGGGCGGGATTGGGATGTCGAAGAGCGCGTTGCGGTCGCACACTACCATTACTCGGGGTCGGGAGGGGGTCTCTTCGATGAAGGTCATGGCCTCGGAGGCGGTGAGGATGGCCAGCGCGGCCTTGACCTGCCGCTCCTGCATGGAGAATGTGAGGCAGAATTTGTCGAGGTCGAAGGGGTACAGGTTCCCCTCGCCTTCGCCCAGGGAGATGTGGAGGAAGTTGCAGACGCGCTCGTAGATTTTCAACACTGTCTGCTTGTCGGGGAATGCCTCGGTGAGGCGTCGGCGCAGGGTTGCGCGGTCGCGGTCGGTGCGGAGCAGGACGGCGTAGGAGCGCTGGCCGTCGCGTCCGGCGCGGCCCGCCTCCTGGTAGTACTCTTCGAGGCTGGGGGGCGGGTCGGCGTGGATGACGAGGCGGACGTCGGGCTTGTCGATGCCCATGCCGAAGGCGATGGTGGCCACGATGACGTCGGCCTGCTCGTGCAGGAAGGCGTCCTGGTTGGCCGAGCGGGTGGCGGCGTCCAGTCCGGCGTGGTACGGCAGGGCGCGTATGTCGTTGACGCGCAGCATCTCGGCGATCTCCTCGACGCGCTTGCGGCTCAGGCAGTAGACGATGCCGCTCTTGCCGGCGTTGGAGCGGATGAAGCGCACCAGGTCGCGGTCTGTATCTTTGTTCTTGTAGCGCACCTCGTAGTAGAGGTTGGTGCGGTTGAAGCTCGACTTGAACACGGCAGCGTCGGCCATGCCGAGGTTGCGCTGCACGTCGTGCTGCACCTTGGGGGTGGCGGTGGCTGTGAGCGCTATCACCGGCCGCACGCCTATCTCCTTTATTATAGGACGTATGCGGCGGTATTCGGGACGGAAGTCGTGGCCCCACTCAGAGATGCAGTGGGCCTCGTCGACGGCGTAGAACGACACGGGCACGGAGCGCAGGAACTTGATGTTCTCTTCCTTGGTGAGCGACTCGGGGGCCACGTACAGCATCTTGGTCTTGCCGCTGACGACGTCGGCGCGGACCTGATTGGCGGCCGAGCGCGACAGGGAGGAGTTGAGGAAATGGGCTATGGCGTCGTTGCCGGCATACTGGCACATGGCGTCGACCTGGTTTTTCATCAGGGCGATGAGGGGGGAGATGACGATGGCCACGCCCTCGCTCATGAGCGCCGGGAGCTGGTAGCAGAGCGACTTGCCGCCGCCGGTGGGCATGAGCACGAACACGTCGCGCCCCCCGAGCAGGGTGCGGATGATGGCCTCCTGGTTTCCCTTGAAGGCCTCGAAGCCGAAGTAGCGCTTCAGGGCCGAATGCACGTCGCCACCGAATGGCTCCATAGTTTCCTGTTGCTGCTGCTGACGCAATGATTCTTCTTGCATAAACCTATTATTAGAGGAGAAAGCCAGGCGGCTTTTCGCGTGTGGGCGCACGGAGCATCCCGCGGATTTAATACAAAATTAAGCAAAAAAATTCGAACACGCAAATCCGGCACGCTCGAATTTTTCCGCCATGTGCCAAAAGGCACAATCCAGGACGGCATGGGACAACTTGATTTTTGGGCCATCTACAAAATGCCTGAAGCACAATCGTGGCGACACTGGGCCTTTGGCCCAGGCTCCACAAAATTGTTCGGGTCTTATTACGGGAAATCCATGTTTCTTATTCCTGGCTGTAGGCAGATTCCGCAACACGCTTGAAATTACGGTTTTGGGAAATTAGTCTACAACTTTTTCGGCGCTTGATTTGCCGTTTTGGGAAACTTTTCGGAAATTTGCACTCGAAAAAATCACACCATATGGAAACTCAGCGCCCCACCTACACATACGACCAGGCCTACGAGGCCTCGGTGAAATACTTCGACGGCGACGAGCTCGCGGCTCGCGTCTGGGCCAGCAAGTACGCCCTCAAGGACTCCTTCGGCACCCTCTACGAGCTCACGCCCGACGACATGCACCACCGCATCGCCGCCGAGCTCGCCCGCATCGAGGCCAAGTACCCCAACCCCATGAGCCACGACGAGATCTTCGCCCTGCTCCGCGACTTCCGCTACATAGTGCCGCAGGGCAGCCCCATGGCCGGCATCGGCAACGATATGCAGGCTGTGTCGCTGAGCAACTGCTTCGTCATCGGACTCGACGGGCACCCAGACTCCTACGGCGGCATCATGCGCATCGACGAGGAGCAGGTTCAGCTCATGAAGCGGCGCGGCGGCGTGGGCCACGATCTCAGCCACCTCCGCCCCAAGGGAACCCCCGTCAAGAACTCCGCCCTCACTTCCACCGGACTCGTCCCGTTCATGGAGCGCTACTCTAACTCCACCCGCGAGGTAGCCCAGGACGGCCGGCGCGGCGCTCTCATGCTCACTGTCTCCAGCCGCCACCCCGACGCCGAGGCGTTCATCGACGCCAAGATGGAGCAGGGCAAGGTCACCGGCGCCAACGTCTCCGTTCGCATCGACGACGAGTTCATGCGCTGCGCCGAGAGCGGCGAGCCCTACCTGCAGCGCTTCCCCGTCGACAGCCCCGACCCTGCGGTAACCAAGGAGACCGACGCCAGGGCCCTGTGGGCCAAGATCGTTCACAACGCCTGGCAGAGCGCCGAGCCCGGGGTCCTCTTTTGGGACACCATCCGCCGCGAGTCCGTGCCCGACTGCTACGCCGACCTCGGCTTCGAGACCATCTCCACCAACCCCTGCGGCGAGATACCCCTCTGCCCCTACGACTCCTGCCGCCTGGTGGCCATCAACCTATACAGCTACGTCCGCGACCCGTTCACCGACCACGCATCGTTCGACTTCGGGCTCCTGGGCGAGCACGCCGCCAAGGCACAGCGCGTCATGGACGACATCATCGACCTGGAGATGGAGAAGATCGACGCCATCATCGAGAAGATTAAGGCCGACCCTGAGACGGCCGAAGTCAAGGGCACCGAGCTGCATCTTTGGGAGAAGATCCGTGACAAGACGCTGCTCGGACGTCGCACCGGCTGCGGCACCACCGGCGAAGGCGACATGCTCGCCGCCCTCGGCCTGCGCTACGGCACCGAGGAGGCCACCAGTATGTCCGTCAGCGTGCATCGCGCCCTGGCGCTGGCATACTATCGAGGCAGCGTTGACATGGCCGCCGAGCGCGGGGCATTCGCCGTCTACGACGCCGAGCGCGAAAAGGACAACCCATTCATCCGGCGCCTTGCCGAGGCCGATCCCGACCTCTACGAGAAGATGCTCCGCCAGGGACGCCGCAACATCGCCTGCCTCACCATCGCCCCCACCGGCTCCACCTCCATCCTCACCCGCACCACTTCCGGCATAGAGCCCGTCTTCCTGCCCGTCTACACTCGCCGACGCAAGGTCAATCCCAGCGACGAGAACGTGCGCGTGGACTTCGTCGACGAGGTCGGCGACAGCTTCGAGGAATACGTCGTCTACCATCCACGCTTCATCGACTGGATGCGTGCCACCGGCCGCGAGGTCCGCCAGAACCTCACCCCCGGGGAGATAGAGGCGCTCGTCCGGGAGTCTCCATATTACCGTGCCACCGCCGCCGACGTAGACTGGCTCGAGAAGGTGCGCATGCAGGGCGCCGTGCAGAAGTGGGTCGACCACTCCATCTCTGTCACCATCAACCTGCCAGCCGACGTCACCGAGCAGCTCGTCGACCGCCTTTACAAGGAGGCCTGGCGCAACGGCTGCAAAGGCTGCACAGTCTACCGCGACGGCTCCCGCAACAACGTCCTGGCGGCCGTGAAGAAAGAGACTCCCAAGGCCCTCATCCACCACCCCGGGCAGGCTATAAAGCGCCCCATAGAGCTCGAGGCCGACGTCGTCCGCTTCCAGAACAACAAGGAGAAATGGATCGCCTTCGTGGGCCTCGACCCCGAGGGACGCCCCTACGAGATCTTCACCGGCCTGGCCGATGACGAGGACGGCATCTTCTGCCCCAAGGGCGTGACGCACGGCAAGATCATCAAGGCCATGGATGCCCAGGGCCGCAAGCGCTACGACTTCCAGTTCGTTAACAAACGCGGCTACAAGACCACCATCGAGGGCCTGAGCGAGAAGTTCAACCCCGAGTTCTGGAACTACGCCAAGCTTATCTCCGGCGTGCTGCGCTACGGCATGCCCATCGACCAGGTGCTCAAGCTCGTGGGCGGCCTGGAGCTCGACTCCACCAGCATCAACACCTGGAAGAACGGCGTGGAGCGCACCCTCAAGAAGTACATGCCCAACGGTGCCCCGGCCAGCGGCCAGCGCTGCCCCAATTGCGGTGCCGAGACCCTGGTCTACCAGGAGGGTTGCCTCATCTGCAAGAACTGCGGCACCAGCAAGTGCGGCTGATGTCTGAGGTGATGGACACGTGGATAATCTGGCTGGTGGCAGCCTGCGTGCTGCTGCTCATCGAGGTGCTGAGCCAGGCGGTGTGGGCCTTCTGCTTCGCCGCAGGATGCCTGGTGGCTCTGCTGCTCTCCCTCTTCACCGATTCTTTGGCGGTGCAGGGAATAGCCGTGGCTGTGGCTGCGATTGCCGCATGGCTTCTGCTGGCCCCGGTGGTGCGCCGGTGGGAACGCCGCAATGAAAGACAGACGCGCACCGGCATGGATGCGCTGCTCGGCCGCCGGGCCACGGTCACCGAGGAGATACGTCCGGGCCATACAGGGCGCGCACGCATCGACGGCGACAACTGGCAGGTGGTCGCCCCCGCTATCGACACCCCGATTCATGCGGGAGAGGAGGTAGTGGTGACAGCGTACGACAGCATAATCCTCACAGTAAAACCTATATAAGCTTATGACAACAGGAGCCATCATCCTTGCCTGCGCCATAGTGGCGCTCGCCATCGCTATCATCTGGGCCGGCGTAAAAGTCGTGCCGCAGTCGGAAACGCGCGTAATCGAACGCCTCGGTCGCTTCCACTCGGTTCTGAACCCGGGTCTGAACCTCATCATCCCCTTCGTGGACAAGCCCAAGATGATATACACCCGCAAGATACAGTCGTCTGGCTACGTACGCATGATCACAACCGATGTCATAGACTTGCGCGAACAGGTCTATGACTTTCCCGCCCAGCAGGTCATCACCCGCGACAATGTCACCACGGAAATCAACGCCCTGCTCTATTTTCAGATTGTAGACCCCAAGAAGGCTGTCTATGAAATAGACAACCTCCCGAATGCGATAGAGAAGCTGACGCAGACTTCGCTGCGCAATGTCATCGGCGAGCTTGAGCTGGACGAGACACTGACCTCACGCGACACCATCAACTCCAAGCTGCAGGTGATTCTCGACGATGCCACCAACAAGTGGGGCGTGAAGGTGAATCGCGTGGAGCTGCAGGACATCACGCCCCCTGAAAGTGTGCGTATGGCCATGGAGAAGCAGATGCAGGCCGAGCGTAATCGCCGTGCCGAGATTCTGAAGGCCGAGGGTGAGAAGCAGTCGCTGATTCTGCGCTCCGAAGGTGAGAAGACTTCGCGGATCAACCAGGCAGAGGCGGTGAAGGAGGCCGAGATTCTCCGCGCCCAGGGCGACGCGCAGGCAATCATCCTCAACGCGCAGGCCGAAGCCGACGCCATACGCCGCATTGCGGAAGCAGTGTCGGGCGACCGCACTGATCCGGCCAGCTATATGCTTGCCGTCAAGTACATCGAGACGCTTCGTGAGATGACCTCGGGCAAAGACAACAAGACCGTCTACATACCCTACGAGGCATCCTCTGTGCTCTCCTCAATCGGCAGCATCAAGGACCTCTTCAGCAAATCCTGACCCATGGAGAGGCGGCATCCCTGTCGCCATTCCCTCAACGAATACTACGGCATCCCTGCTTCCACAACGCTTACGAAGGCAGGGATGCCGTCGTTCCATCGGGCGGTTAAGCGATAGCAGCAAACTGCATCCTGCCTCACCAAGTCGGCGAATGCACGGCGCACAAAGGGAATCCACAGGGGCTTGTCCGTTTCAGCATCGGCAAGCAGGGTGTATTGGCTGCGGTATGGCATCGGCACTCCCGCCTCCGCAAGCAGATCGGAGACCTTTTTAGTCGCACGCGGCGAAATACGCATTCGCTCACCCCGGCGTGGAGTTCGCAGCCGGTATCCGCTCAAAGGCCGAGGAAAGTATGCCGTCTCCCGTCCGTCAGTTGCTTTGATTACCTTCATCAAGTCGGGAGTTAGAGAAGCCTCCTCTTCCCCTATTCGTATGGCCGGCATCTCGGCTGGCATCCGGCGCAGCTTATCGGCATCCAGCAACACTATCATGTCTCCGGCCTGCCACATACGAGTTCCCCCGCCGGCACGTCGACTCTCGCGCAGCATCTCCTGCTGTTGCGCAGAGGTAAACAGGGTGCCGCTCAGCCATTCGTGCAGTAGCGTCAGGGGTGAAGCGGAAGCCGACAACACCTTTATATATAATATGTCGGAATCGATATATTCGCGGCTCCACTGACGAAACAGGGCGTAATCCTCGGTGAGATCGCGCTGCGAGCGGGCCAGTCGGCGCGAGGCATCGTTGAAACGCTCGCCAAGCAACGGAATAACCCGCAGGCGCAGGAAATTGCGGTCCGGCTCATCCTCCAAATTGGTGGAATCCACAATCCAATCCTGTCCTATACGGCGCAGATAATCCTCAATGTCGCAACGGTGCAGACGCAGCAAAGGACGCATCACGGTGCCGTTGTCGACCACCATCCCCTTGACACCCTCCAGCCCGCAGCCGCGCAACAGATTGAGCAACATCGTCTCCACATTATCGTCGGCATGATGGGCTGTCACCACCCTGACGCAGCCATACTCCGCGCAAAGCTCCGCGAACCAGTCGTAGCGCAAGCGGCGGCAGGCCATCTCCATGCTGCCCCCCGTTCGGCGGCGGTAATCCTCTACATCAAAGTCAATGGTACGCAGCTCCACCTTCAATTTACGGCAAAGGTCGGTCACGAACCGGCAGTCGCGATTGCTCTCCTCCCCTCTCAGATGGAAATTGCAGTGGGCTGCAACAGTGTCCGCACCCAAACGATGAAGCGCCGTGAGCAGAGCAACACTGTCGGCCCCTCCGCTCAGGGCAACCAGCACCCGAGCTCCACAGAGCGGAGCGATAACACGCGCCACCTCTGGCTCCAATTCGATACCTTTACCATTCATGGGCGCAAAGTTAAAAAAAGTCCTCTGAATATTTGGATATTCAGCGCAAAAGGGCTAACTTTGCACTCGATAAAAGTCTGTATCCAGTTCAAATTTGATAATCATTCAAGTTTGCCCCTGATTCGGACTACAGAAAAAACCACGCCAATGTCATCAGCGTTAGACATATTGCACCGGTGCGGCATCCGGCCCTCGCATCAGCGCCTCACGGTGTTGAGCTTTCTGCTGGAACACCGCGACCACTCTTCGGCCGACAGGATATACGAGGAGCTGCATCGCGAAATGCCGGTGATTTCGCGCACCACAGTGTACAATACCCTGCGCCTGTTCAAGGATGCGGGAGTGGTACAGACACTGAGCATCGGCACTAATCCGCTGATTTTCGACGCCGACACCTCTCCCCACGCTCACCTCTACTGTCGACGCTGTCACAGCGTCACCGACATACCGGTGCAACCGGCCGACTGGAAGCGTCTCAGCGACTACGGCGGTCCGTACGGCACTCATATGCAGGTCATCTTCGACGGCGTCTGCGACAAGTGTTCACGCCACAGCTAAAAACGAAAACACCCCGGCGCGGTAACCCCCACTCGGCGGACCTACCGGGAAGACATAACACAAAACACACAACACCAAACCTTACACTACAATGACTAAATGGATTTGCACCGTATGCGGTTACATCGCCGAAGGTGCCGAAGCCCCCGAGAAGTGCCCGCAGTGTGGCGCACCCCGCTCCAAGTTCAAAGAGATGGACCCCGACAGCCTGCTCAAGTTCGTCACCGAGCACGAAGTAGGCGTCGCCAAGGGAACCGGTGAGGAGATGATCAAGGACCTCAACACCCACTTCATGGGTGAATGCACCGAGGTGGGCATGTACCTGGCCATGTCGCGCCAGGCCGACCGCGAGGGCTACCCCGAGATCGCCGAGGCTTTCAAGCGCTACGCCTGGGAGGAGGCCGAGCACGCCGCCAAGTTCGCCGAGCTGCTCGGCGACATGGTGTGGGACACCAAGACCAACCTCGACAAGCGCATGCACGCCGAGGCAGGCGCCAACGAGGACAAGATGCGCATTGCCCGCAACGCCAAGGAGCAGGGTCTGGACGCCATCCACGACACCGTGCACGAGATGGCCAAGGACGAGGCACGCCACGGCCGCGGCTTCGCCGGCCTCTACGAGCGCTACTTCGGCAAGTGACCGCGCCGAGATATGCCGGAACTGCCGCGAAAGCGGTAGAATGAACACGCAGCGCCGGGGATAAGAGAGGGGGCGAAGCCACCCGGCCGTCAGGCCGTCGAAACCCCGGCGCTGATTCTTGCCATTCAGGTCGGCCTGTACTATGCGACGACGCACCGCTCTGCGGGCGCATCGTCGCATTTTTATAGAAGATTTCCTGGTCGCTATGTGATTGTCGGACCGCTTCCCGGTCACTGTCGCTGTGGACGGACGGCCCGTGCGGGGGGGGGGGCAGGAGTCAGTCTTCGAGGTCCATGAGTTCGAGCAGGCGCAGCTCCTTGTCGTCGAGATGGGCCTGGATCTCGGCCAGGCGGGCACCGGCAGCCTGGAGGGCCTCGGCGGTCATGGTCCCTGTGGACATATCGGCGGTGAGCCGGTCGCGCTCGGACTCGAGTGCCGGGATTTCGGCCTCCAGCTGCTCTTTCTCGCGCTTCTGCTTGAAGCTCAGGCCCTTGCGTTCGCGTGGGCGGCGGGTGTCCTTTGTGGAGTTGAGTGCTGAGAGCTGAGAGTTGAGAGCTGCGGCTTCGGCTTTGCGCTGCTCCTCTACGGCGCGGTAGTGCGAGTAGCTGCCGGGGAAGTCCTCGACGGTGCCGTCGCCGCACAGCACGAACAGGTGGTTGGCGATGCGGTCGAGGAAGAAGCGGTCGTGGCTGACCACTATCACACAGCCCTGGAACCGGGATAGGTAGTCTTCGAGGATGGAGAGGGTGAGTATGTCGAGGTCGTTGGTGGGCTCGTCGAAGACCAGGAAGTTTGGTCGGCGCATGAGGGTGACGGCCAGGTTGAGGCGTCGCTTCTCGCCGCCGCTCAATTTCTCTATGTACTTCTGCTGGTCGGGGACGGGGAAGAGGAAGTGGCAGAGGAACTGCGAGGCCGAGAGGCGTGTCCCGGTGTCGAGCCACACGTCCTCGGCGATGTCGCGCACGGCATCGATGACGCGCTTGCGGGGGTCGAGCCCGGCGATGCCCTGCTGCGAGTAATAGCCGAAGCGGACTGTCTGCCCGATGTCGAAGCGGCCCGAGTCGGGCTTGAGCTCGCCCAGGAGCATGCGCAGCAAGGTGGTCTTGCCCGCGCCGTTGGGACCCACGATGCCGATTTTGTCGTAGCGGGCGAATGTGTAGCTCCAGTCTTTCAAGATCACCTTGTCGCCGAATGCCTTGCTGACGTGGTGCGCTTCGAAGATCTTGGAGCCGATGTATGAGCCCTGCACGGCCACGTTGACCTGCCGCTGGCGTAGGTCGACGCGGGAGCGTTCCTGGAGGTCGTAAAAGGCGTCGATGCGGTACTTGGCCTTGCCGCCGCGTGCCTGCGGCTGGCGGCGCATCCAGTCGAGCTCGGTGCGGAGCAGGTTGCGGACCTTTGCGAGCTCGGCGCCCATCTGGGCCATGCGCTCGTCGCGTTTGGCAAGGTAGTAGTCGTAATTGCCCTCATAGGAGTAGAGGTGCTGCCGGTCGATTTCCACGATGCGGTTGCAGACGCGGTCGAGGAACCAGCGGTCGTGGGTGACCATCAGCAGGGTGGTGTTGCGCGTGGATAGGTACTCCTCTATCCATTCGATGGTGTCGACGTCGAGGTGGTTGGTGGGCTCGTCGAGCATGAGGAACTGCGGCTCCCGGAGCAGGACGCGGGCTATGGCGGCGCGCTTGAGCTGCCCGCCGCTCATGTGCGCGGGGATGGCGGAGAAGTCGGTGACGCCGAGGCGGTGGAGCAGCTCGCGGGCGCGGTCCTCGGCGGTCCAGTCGTCGTCGGCACGTGGCGGCATGACGGCCTGCAATACGGGAACGTCGGGGGAGAATACGGGCACCTGGCTGAGGTAGCCCACCTTCAGGTCCCTGGCGTAGGTGATGGAGCCTTTCTGGTAGTCTTCCTCTCCGGCGAGGATGCGCAGCAGGGTGGACTTGCCGCAGCCGTTATGCCCCACCAGCCCGATGCGCTGCCCCCGGAACAGGGTAAAGGTCAGGGGCGGCCACAGAACCTTGCCGTCCGGAAAATGGAAGGCCAGGTCCGCCGCCGCGAGCACCACCTTTTCCGAGCGGGCGGCTTCCGGCCATTTGAAGGACAGTTCCTTCCGCCTTGCTTCGGGCTGGTACTGTTCCAGTTCCTTTTCCAGTTTTTTGGCCATCTTCTGGCGTGAGGCGGCCTGCCGGGCCTTGGTGGCCTTGGCCTTGAAGCGCCGCACAAAATCCATCTTGCGGTCGATTTCCTCCGCCAGCCGTCTGGCCTCGCGTTCCCGCTGCTCGTCGATTTCGTCCTGCATTTCCAGAAACTGGCTGAACGTGGCCTTGCGGAAAACGGGACGGCTGCCGCCCATATACAGGATATGCGTGCCGACGTGATCCATGAACACGCGGTCATGCGCCACAAAGACCATGGCTCCCCTGAATTCCAGCAGGAATTCTTCCAGCCATTCAACGGCGTCAAGGTCGAGGTGGTTGGTGGGTTAGTCCAGCAGAAGCACGTCCGCTCCGGCGGTGAGCACCCTGGCCAGCTTGGCCCGTTCGCGCCAGCCGCCGGAAAGCTGCGCCAGAGGCTGCGCCCATTTCGATCTGTCGAAGCCGAGGCCGGAAAGCACGGTCTGCGCCTTCTGCTCCGGGTTGTATCCGTAGCGGGCTTCCAGATCGTGCTGACGGGCCATGAGCCGGGTCAGCGCGGCTTCGTCTCCGGCTGCGTGGGCCTTTTCCCACTCCGTCCAGAAGTCGCCCCAGTCCGGCAGCGCGCTCTGCACCCACGACAGCAGGGGAGTATTCAGGGCATCGTCGTCAAGAATCTGTTCCACATAGCCCACCCGGCATTCACGGGGCACGATGACCCGGCCCGCATCGGGCTGGGCCGCGCCCGCCATGATCCGGATGAGCGTGGACTTGCCGCTGCCGTTCGGACCGCAGATGCAGAGCCGCATGCCGTCCAGCACGTCAAGGGAGAAGTCGGACAGAATGTCCTTGCCGCCGTAAGATTT
>ERZ835051.3466-NODE-3466-length-12281-cov-3.377474_pt1 | contig 12281 bp, 5 predicted proteins | sample MGYA00519575_ERZ835051 | MGnify/ENA primary metagenome ERZ835051 (study PRJEB31850, sample SAMEA3708769) | human gut metagenome | biome: human gut; feature: human-associated habitat; material: faeces | place: China | collected 2014 ... | reverse complement strand
GGACCGGGAGACGCAGGGACGCATCCTGGTGCGCCCCTGCACGTGCCGGAACGTCCATCCGCGACAAAACGCCTAATACCAACCACAACACATTTTTTTAATTTAATAACTAACTTCCACATCTCATGAGAAAGAAGGGACTACTGGTAGCAGCCATGCTATCACTGGCGGCCTCGGGGCTGATAGCCTCCGTGCCGCTTCCTCAGGTGGCGGTGCCAGGCACTCCGGCTCTTACCCCGGAGCAGGCCTCGGGCTCCGTCACGGACCTGGCCGGTCCGCAGCCCGCGTCGCCCCAGGCGCCGCAGGCCCAGGCAGGCCCGGCCACAGTCATGACGCCGGCGCGCCTGGGCAAGGCCATGACCGGCTTCACGCCCGTGGCCAACGCCACGACGCGCCGCGGCGCGCTCCCGGCCAAGGCACCCGCAATCGACGCACTGGCAGGACAGTACGTCATGACCTACAAGTCGCTCGTTTCCACCCAGGGCGACGGCGGCAACGGCGGCTCCATCCAGCGCGTGGCAGGCAAGGACTCCGTCATCCTCCACAACTTCTGGACCGGAGACATCGACGTCCGCGCCCACTATGACGCCGCCACCGGCACACTGACCATCCCCGCCCAGAAGCTGTACGTGCATCCCACATACGGCGACATGTGGCTGGCACTGTGCGGACCCGACGGCAAGCCCAACTACAACACCGCAATGACGGGCCACGCCACCGACAACGGCGTCGTCATCGACTCCTGGTTCGGCGTCTTCGTCAAGTCGGGCACCCAGGCCGGCTCCTTCATGATGGTAGGCTACGACGGTACCTACGCCCGCTCCAACGCCACCATGACCACCGACGTCTTCAACGGCTCCCCTCTGACATACAACGTAATCGTCTCCCAGCCCTTCGACAACCAGGTATCGGTGGTCAACTTCGGCAACTTCGGCTGCACCGTCAACATTGACCTGAACCGCTACTCCTCGGGCGTCATACACTCCCAGGTAGTGCGCGCCTATCCGCAGAACGCCGACTTCCTGACCTGCTCGGTGGGCGGCTACACCCTCAACGATGCCGGCAACGTGGTGCTCCAGTCACCCCTTACCAACGACATCATGCTCGACACCCTGACCGGCGTCAAGCAGACCAACACCCTGACCTTCGGCAAGTGGAGCGCCCTGAGCAACGGCGCCTCCGCCCGCTACTTCCTGGCACCCTTCCTCAACGGCAAGATCCAGACCCAGACCCCGGTGCGCTTCCCCGTGCTTGACGTCACCGAGTTCGCCGGCGCCGGCACCGAGGCCGACCCGTACCAGATCAAGACCCGCGACGACCTGGTCCTGCTCAGCCAGAAGACCCAGGACTGCACGGACTACAACCCCAACACCCCGCCCAACTACGCCAAGCAGGCACAGGCCTACAAGGGCAAGTTCTTCAAGGTCATGAATGATATCGACATGGCCGGAACCAACTTCACCGCCATCGGCCGAGGCTTCCAGAACCGCTTCGCAGGCACCTTCGACGGCGGCAACCACGTAATCCGCAACCTCTCCATCACCACTCAGGAGAGCTTTGGCGGCCTGTTCGGCATGTGCGACACCACCGCCGTCATCAAGAACGTGCGCATGGAGAACGCCGACGTGGAGATGACCGCCAACTACGGCGGCATCCTCGCTGCCTGGACTTACGGTTCCATCGACAACTGCCACGTTTCGGGCTCCACCCTCATCGTCCAGGGCCAGGTCGCCGGCGGCATAGCCGGCGTGGTCTTCGGCATGAGCAACTGTACCTCGGTCGACAACCAGGTAGTCTGCACAGGCGGCTGGCAAGGCGGCCTGGCAGGTGAGGTCCACACCTACTTCCGCGACTGCTCCGCCACCGGCGCCACCATCGTCGGCTATCCCGGCGGCGGCACCACCTGCGGCGGCGCGGCAGGTCTGATCACCTCCGCCACCGCAGAGCGCATCTACTTCTCCGGCCTGGTCGACGGCTATCGCCTCGGCGCCCCCTCGCAGGGGAGCACCGGCATCCTGGCAGGCGGCATCTGCGGTAACCTCAGCGCCTCCACCCTGACTGACGCCTTCGCCACCGGCACCGTCATGGGCCGCAACTCCTACTGCGAGGTCGGCGGCGTATCGGGCCGCGTCACAGGCTCCAGCATCGAGAACGCCTACTTCCGCGGCCGCGTGGCCTCCTACTACTCCCGCATGACCGGCGGCCTGACAGGCCGCGTCTTCGGCCTTACCAACGCCGGAGGCACCGTCACCAGCTCCTTCCGCAACATGTACGTGGCAGCTCCCGTCACCTCCGAGACCTACCAGTACAACCGCAACACCGGCTGGGCCGAGACTCTCGGCCAGGTCGAGGAGGGCGCCCTGGGCAAGGCCGAGAACATCTACTACGACAAGCAGGTCTTCTCCGTCAACTCCGCCAACGGCACTCCGATGACCACCGCCCAGCTCACCTCCGGCACCCTGCCCGCAGGCTTCCCCGCCGCCAAGTTCACCGCTTCGGCCGGCTCCTATCCCGTATTCACAGCATGGAAGAACACTCCGGCCTCCCAGTGGGGCGCATCGGCAATCCTGCTGACTGAGGGTGCCTCGCTTGCCAGCATCAACCGCAACGCCAAGCTCTCGGCCATCGGCTCCACCATCTTCAAGCTCTACAAAGATGGCAAGGGCTACGACACCGGCTATGCCTCCAAGATTGTGGGCGACTCGCTGGTAATCACCGACTTCGGCGTGGACACCCTGCTGTTCATCAACGGCAAACAGAACTTCTACTATCAGATCAAGTGCGCTCCGGTGCCTTTCGCAGGCGCCGGCACCGAGCTTGACCCCTACCGCATCAGCACCAAGGCGGACCTGATCGCCCTGGCTAACTTCGCCAACAACTCGCAGCAGTACTTCCCCGGCTCCTACTTCCTGCAGACCAACGACATCGACCTGGAGCTCGACACCGCCTTCCACGGCATCGCCACCCAGCCCTCCGACGCTCACTGCCGTTTCGCTGGCATCTACGACGGCGGAAACCACTACATCCACCGCATGCAGGGCCGCGGCCTGATATGGAAGACTCCTCCCACCGAGACCACCATGGGCACCCCCAATACCGGCAGCAACGGCGGCTCCTTCGGCTACCAGGGCTTCATCGGTCGCCTCGATGTCGACGGCGTGCTGAAGAACATCCGCTTCGCCTCCGACTGTAACTTCGAGATGTGGGCCAGCTGCGCCGCAGGTGTCGGCAGCAACTACGGCCTGATACAGAACGTCCGCAACTACGCCGACATCAAGGCCGTATCCTGCTGGGCAGGCGGCATCGCCGGCATGAACGAGATGGAAGGCCGCATCATCGACTGCTACAACGAGGGCCTTGTCACCTCCTGCTACAACTCCATCGGCGGCATCACCGGCCGCAACAACGGCATCATCGAGAACTGCGCCAATATCGGCGCCGTAGAGTGCTACAAGTGGGCCAACTTCGGCTCCAACCCCAACGTGGTCGGCGGCATTGCCCCCTCCATGTCGGGCGGCATCATGCGCAACGTGCTCAACATGGGCCCGGTCTACGCCTCCGGCGGAGCAGTCGGCGGCCTGGTCGGCAACCTCTACCGTCTCGGCACCTCCAAGGGCCCGGGCAAGAACAATATCCTCGGCGGCCTTACCATCGGTAACGTCCGCACCCCCGTCACCGCCACCGGCGGCGCCGTGGCCGGCATGAACACCAACCGACGCACCCTTCTCGACCTACTACGAGCTGCCCACCGCACAGTTCGGCGCCTACGCCAACGACGACCGGGCAGGCATGACCGGTCTCAGCACCGAGCGCCTGACCGACGGCCAGCCCATCGACAGCCTCTCCACGGAGTACTGGCAGTACGACGCAGGCAAGTATCCTATCCTGAAGGCTTTCGCCGACGAGCCCAGGCTCCAGGCAGCCCGCACCGTCATCATGACCCTGCCGGCCAATGTCACCGTCCGCGACCTGACCGCCGACGCAACCCTGAGCGGCAATGCCACGTGGAGCGTCGAACCCTCCACCTATTATAAGGTGCAGGACGGCAAGCTCAAGACCGGCGCCGTGCCCACAAAGGTAGAGGATGCCACCGTCACCGGCTCGCTGAGCGGCTTCGAGCGTCCCATCGACATCAAGCGCATACCCCCCGTGCCCCTGACCGGCGACGGCACCCAGGCAAGCCCCTATCTGATCACAAGCGTCAATGACTGGAACAACCTGGCAGAGTACATCAACGGCACTCACGACCGCTTCACCGGCAAGTTCCTGCGCCTGACCGCCGACCTGACCTTCACCGCCGCTCCCGCCATGCTCTTCGGCGGCGACGCCGACCTGCTCGAGGGCACCCTCGACGGCGACGGCCACACCGTGGACTTCGGCAACGGCCTGTTCGTGCCCGACAACACCTACCGCGCCCCCATCCGCACCGTAGGCGCCGACGGCAAGATCTGCAACTTCACCTTCCGCGGCACCATCAAGGCCGGCAAGGCCAACTGCGGCGCCGTCACCGCACGCCTCTACGGCACCGTAAGCAACGTCGCCAGCCACATCAACTTCACCGGCACCAGCGGCGTATCCGTATTCGGCACCTCATATGCCGGCGCCCGCCTTGAGAAGGCCGTCAACCACGGCACCATCACCGGCGCCTCCACCTATCTGGGCGCCCTGCTGGCCGATGCAGGCGACGGCACCATACTGACCGACTGCGGCAACGTGGGCACCGTGCACAATACCTTCTCCGGCTCCGCTCCCTCCACCGGGCAGAGCATAGGCGGCCTCATCGGCTCCGCCAAGTACGTCAAGATGACCCGCTGCTACAACACCGGCAAGCTGACCTTCGCCAAGCCCGAAGTCATGTACGGCGTCGGCGGCCTGATCGGCTGGTGCCGCACCACCTCCGGCAGCAAGGACTCCACCGTGCTCAACGACTGCTACAACACGGCAGCCATAGAGGCCGGCTTCATGATCGGCGGACTGATCTCCAACCTTGACTACTCCTCCACGGCCCTCAACCCCATCATCATCCGCAACTGCTACAACACCGGCGACATCATCTCCCGCGCCACGGCCTCCAAGACCAACGGCGCCATCGGCGGCATCGCCGTGATGTCTGCTCCGGGCATGCAGATTCTGGGCTGCCGCAACTCCGGCACCATCATCAACACCAACGCCAAGCAGGCTTACGCCGCAGGCATCCTGGCCTATTACAAGACCGGTGGCACAGTCGCCGCTCCCGTACTCGTGGCCGACTGCCACAACACCGGCGACGTAAACAACGCCTATAACTTCTCCGGCGGCATAATCGGCTATGCGGCCGCCTATACCACCATCACCCGCTGCTCCAACACCGGCGCCATCGACGCCGTGCTCGGCTCGGGCGGCATCGCAGGCACTCTGGGCGCAGCCACCGCAGTCATCAGCGAGAGCCGCAACCTCGGCGCCATCACTTGCCAGGACTGCCGCGCAGGCGGCATCGTGGGCCAGGCCAACTCGACCAACGCCCAGGTCAACGACTGCTTCAACGTCGGCACCGTCACCAACCAGGCAGCCGCCGTTGTGGTCAACGCCACCACCAAGCAGGCTACCAAGGGCTACGGCACAGGCGGTATCGCAGGCGAGGGCGGAGCCAAGATGACCCGTTGCTACAACCTCGGCACCGTCACCGGCAAAGCCAACGTAGGTGGCCTGGTAGGCCGTCCCACCAAGAACAACACCATCCTGACCGACTGCTACAACGCAGGCGAAATCATCGCTCCGGCCGACACCGCCGGCTCGCTGATTGGCTTTGACCCGCGCACCGCAGGCCGCCTCTGGAACCCCGAGACCAACAAGGTCGAGAACTGCTGGTTCGTCTCCGTCGACTCCCTGGCCAACAACATCCTGGGCACCGGCAAGACCCGCGCAGAGCTCGCCTCCATGTCCATGGGCGAAGGCTGGATCAGCGGCGACCAGTACACCTTCCCGTACCTGGCAGCCAACGACAATGACTTGGCACGTCTCTACGCCGTGCAGGTGATGCCCAACCCGACTCACGTCACCTCCAACGGCGTCATCACCGGCTCCTTCTTCACCGGAGCCGCCGACGGCGTCAACTGGACCGCCAGCATCGGCAACGTGGCCCTCTCCGGACCCAACAAGTGGCTCTGGAGCAGCGACGCCTTCTCCGGCAAGTTCTTCCTGACAGCCACCGCCGGCGAGCTCGTCCGCCGCGTCGAGCTCGAGGCCGACAAGCCCACCGGCGTCGACGGCATCGACGCTGACGCCGACGTCATCTCCGAGACCTGGTACACCGTCTCCGGCCTGCAGGTTGCCCGTCCCGCCGAGCGAGACGGACAGGTATACGTAGTTGTCCGCCGCTACGCCGACGGCACCACACGTAGCCTCCGCATCCGCAACTAACTTTCCACAATCCCTTATTCCGGGGGCGCGGCCGCACAGCCGCGCCCCCTTTTTCTTTAGGCCTCGTTCCTTAAAAAATATTGCGTCAGGGCGGTGGATTTTCGCGGAAATTTCGCGAGTTGAAGAAGGAGCGATGCGAGCATCGTGACTGATGAGACTCGGCGAGATTTACCGAAAAGCCACCGGTCAAAGCGCAAATAATTAAGAAATGTAAAAATATAGCTCTGTTTAAGATGTCAACATCTGCAAGGATATTAGCTCTCACTCGCAGCTGCACCTGTGCTTCAGCCTTTTGCCTCAGTCACATAGCTCGCTATGCTCCTTCGGCTGCAAGGCTGAATCCCAGGCACATCTGCGACCCTGACGTTAATATTTTTTTGAGGAACAAGGCCTAAAATCCTTAACAGGCTTGCTTTATAGCCGATTTTTCGCTATCTTTGTGGTCTCAAACAAGAGCACTATATGAAAAACATACTCGCCGCGGTCCTGGTGCTGGCATCCTGCCTGCCCGCAGCCGCCCGCACCGACGTCCAGCTCAAGACAGGCTGGCAATTTTCCAAGGACAGCACGAAGTGGGAGTCCGTCACCATCCCCCACGACTGGGCCATCTACGGCCCGTTCAGCCGCGACAACGACCTCCAGAAAGTCGTCATAGAGCAGAACGGCGAGACCGAGGCCACCTGGAAGACCGGCCGTACCGGCGGACTCCCGTACGTCGGCAAGGGATACTACAAGACCACCTTCTCCGTGCCCGACACCGCCGGAAAGGCCCTCACCCTCCTCTTCGACGGCGCCATGTCCCACGCACACGTCTACGTCAACGGGCGCCACGTCGCCTACTGGCCCTACGGCTACAACTCCTTCACCGCCGACCTGGACGGCGTGGCCCGCCCTGGCCTCAACACCCTTGAGGTTAGCCTGGAGAACCTGCCCAGGTCCTCCCGCTGGTACCCCGGCGCAGGTCTCTACCGCAACGTACACCTCATCACCACCGACCGCGTGCATATCCCCGTCTGGGGCGTATATCTCACCACCCCCTATGTGGGCAAGGATTACGCCGAGGTCAAGCTGATGACCACCCTGCGCGGTCTCAAAAAAGGAGAAAAATTTACCCTCGTCACCACCGTGACCGACCCACAGGGACGCGTGGTGGCCACCGACTCCCACCCCTACGCCTACTATCCGGGCGTGGACGTGCAGCAGTTCCTCAAAGTAAAGAACCCGCAGCTGTGGAGCCCCGAGACGCCGTCGCTCTATAACGCCGTCACCGACGTTGTGGTGGACGGCAACCCCGTGGACACCTATACCACCCGCTTCGGCATCCGCACCGTGGAGGTGCGCGCCGGCGACGGCTTCTACCTCAACGGGCAGAAGCGCAAATTCCAAGGCGTCAACAACCACCACGACCTCGGCCCGTTGGGTGCCGCCGTCAACACCTCAGCCCTGCGCCATCAGCTGCAGATGCTCAAGGATATGGGCGCCGACGCCGTGCGCACCTCGCACAATATGCCGGCCCCGGAGCTTGTGGCCTTGTGCGACGAGATGGGCCTGATGCTCATGGTGGAGCCATTCGACGACTGGGGATTCCGCCCCAAGTCCGAAAACGGCTACGGCACCCTATTCAATGAATGGGCCGAGCGCGACATCGAGAACATGGTGCACGCCTACCGTTCCAACCCCTCGGTGGTGATGTGGAGCATCGGCAACGAGGTGCCCAGCCAGTGGGGTCCCGACGGCCTCAAGGAGCTGACATTCCTGCAGGACATCGTGCGCCGGGAGGACCCGACGCGCCCCATAACCCAGGGCATGGACCAGTTCGACGCCGTGGTCAACAACGGCTTCGCCGCCGCCATGCAGGTCCCCTCCTTCAACTACAAGGTGAACCGCTACCCCGAGGCCATCGCCAAGCTCCCCCAGGGCGTGCTGCTCGGCACCGAGACCGCCTCCACGCTCTCCAGCCGTGGCGTCTACCACTTCCCCGTCCGGCAGGGCAAGGACGTCATCCACCCCGACCACCAGTCCAGCAGCTACGACGTCGAGGCCTCCTCATGGGCCAACCTCCCCGACGACGACTTCCTGGCCGACGACTCGCTGGACTACAACATGGGCCAGTTCGTGTGGACCGGTTTCGACTACCTCGGCGAGCCCGCGCCATACGACACCGACGCCTGGCCCAACCACTCCAGCCTGTACGGCATCATAGACCTCGCGTCCCTCCCCAAGGACCGCTACTACCTCTACCGCTCGCGCTGGAACCGCGCCGACAACACCCTGCACATCCTGCCCCACTGGACCTGGCCCGGCCGCGAAGGTGAAATCACCCCGGTGTTCGTCTACACCAATTTCCCCAAAGCAGAGCTATTTATCAACGGAAAGAGCCAGGGCATGCGCGAAAAGAATGACTCCACGCGCCAGCACCGCTACCGCCTGATGTGGAACGACGTCGTCTACCAGCCCGGCGAAGTCACCGTGGTGGCCTACGACGCCGCCGGCAACCGCGCCGCCGAGCAGACCGTCCGAACGGCCGGCAAGCCCTACGCCCTGCGCCTCACCAGCTCCGTGCCTGCGCTGAAAGCCGACGGCGAAGACCTTGCATACATCACAGTTCAGGCCGTGGACAAGGCGGGCAACCCCGTTCCCTACGCCAACGAAACGGTCAATTTCAAAGTGAAAGGTGACGGCCGATACCGCGCCGCCGCCAACGGCGACCCCACCAGCCTCGACCTCTTCCACCTGCCCCGGATGCCCCTCTTCTCCGGCGCCTGCACCGCCATCCTCCAGTCGGGCGACAAGGCGGGCACCGTCACCCTGACCGCCACCGCCAAGGGCATGAAGCCTGCCACCATCACACTCCCTGTAAACAAATAACTGAACATATAATGGATCTGAAAGCCAAAATCCGCAAAGAATTCTTCGAGCGCTTCGGCGAGCAGGGCACCGTCTACGCCTCCGCCGGCCGCATCAACCTCATAGGCGAACACACCGACTACAACGGCGGCTTCGTGTTCCCCGGCGCCATCGACAAGGTCATCATGGCCGAGCTGCGTGCCAATGGCACCGACCGCGTGCGCGTCTATAGCATTGACCTTAAGCAGAGCGCCGAGTTCGGGCTCAACGAGGCCGACGCCCCCGAGCAGTCGTGGGCCCGCTACATCTTCGGCGTATGCCGCGAAATCATCAAGCGCGGCGGCACCGTCCACGGCTTCGACGCCGTCTTCGGCGGCAACGTGCCCCTCGGCGCCGGACTCAGCTCCTCGGCCGCCCTGGAGAGCTGCTTCGCCTTCGCGCTCAACGATATGTTCAACGACAACGCCATCGACCACTTCGAACTCGCCCGCATCGGTCAGAGCACCGAGCATAACTATTGCGGCGTCAACTGCGGCATCATGGACCAGTTCGCCAGCGTCTTCGGCCGCGAGGGGAACCTCATGCGCCTCGACTGCCGCAGCATGGAGTACGAGTACTTCCCCTTCGCTCCGGAGCATCACCGCCTAGTGCTGGTAGACAGCCGCGTAAAGCATGAGCTCAAGGACAGCCCCTACAACAAGAGGCGCGAGAGCTGCGAGCGCGTGGCCAAACGCCTTGGCATAGCCACCCTGCGCGACGCCGACATGGCCGCCCTCGACGCCATCCGCGCCGACATCACCGCCGAGGACTACATGCGTGCAAAATTCGTCATCGAGGAGAAGGAGCGCGTGCTGGCCGTCTGCGACGCCCTGCAGCGCGGCGACTACGACACCGTGGGCCGCAAGATGTACGAGACCCACGAGGGACTGAGCCACGATTACGAGGTCAGCTGCGAGGAGCTCGACACCCTGGTCGACATCGCCCGCGAAAACGGCGTCACCGGCTCCCGCATCATGGGCGGCGGCTTCGGCGGCTGCACCATCAACCTGGTGCCCGACGAACTGCACGATAAGTTTATCGCCAACGCCGTTTCCGCCTTCAAGGCCAGGTATGGCCACGAGCCGAAGGTCTACGACGTAATCATCAGCGACGGCGCCCGCAAAGTAGAATAAACCATGCTCACAGTCAGGAAAACCGCGCCCACCCCGTTGGGCGACGCCACCATTATCCGCCTTACCAACGACCACGGCGCCTGGGTGGAGCTCTCTTCGCTCGGCGCCGGAATCACCGGCTTAGGCGTTGCCGACCGCGAGGGCAATATCGAGAATGTGGCCCTTAACTATGCCGACGATGCCTCTTACTTCGAGGATGGCCCCTGCATGGGCAAGATTCCGGGCCGCTATGCCAACCGCATCGCCAAAGGCATTTTCCGCCTGGGCGACAAGGAGTATCAATTGGCCGTAAACAATGGCCCGAACCATCTGCACGGTGGCCCGACCGGCTTCCAGAACCGCCTGTGGGAGTGCCGCGAGCTCCCCAACGGCGTGCGCTTCACCTACGTCAGCGCCGACGGCGAGGAGGGTTATCCCGGTCAGCTGCGCGTCACCGCCGACTATATCTGGTCCGAGAATGACATCCTCGACCTCTATCTGCGCGCCGTCACGGATAAAGATACCGTCGTCAACCTCACCAACCACTGCTACTGGAACCTGCGCGGCGCTCAGTCGGGCAGTGTTCTGGACCAGGAGCTGAGGCTGAACGCTTCGCGCTGGCTTCCTACCGACGAGACCCTCATTCCCGTCGGCGAGCCTGCTCCGGTGGCCGGAACTCCCATGGACTTCACCACGGCCAAACCCTTAGGCCGCGACATCCGGGCCGACTTCCCGGCTTTAAAGTATGGCAAAGGTTACGACAACTGCTTCCTGCTCGACGGCTGGAAGCGCAACTATCTGACCGAGGCCGCCACGCTCCATGACCCCGTGTCGGGCCGCACCCTGCGCCTTGCCACCACGCAGCCGGGCGTGCAGGTCTACACCGGCAACTGGCTCGACGGCTGCCCCGCCGGTCCCGATGGCTACCGCTATCACGACTACGACGGCGTGGCGCTTGAGTGCCAGGGCTTCCCCGACGCTCCCAACCGCCCGGACTTCCCCGACCAGACCCTCCGCCCGGGCCAGCCATACGACCAGCACATCCGCTTCACCTTCAGCTGTGAGTGACACCCTTCGATACCGCGAGACGCAGTCCGCGCCGCTGCAGCTCGACGTGGCGGGAATCCTGCGCAAGCGGGCGCCGGGAATCCCCGGCTTCGTGGCCCGTCTGCTGGCGCGCATAGTGCGCCAGGACGAGCTCAACCGCCTGCTGCGCGTCGCATTCCCCGGCGCCGGAAGCGATTTCTCGCGCCGCATACTGCGCGAACTCGACATAGACGTTCAGGTGAGCGGCATCGAGAATATCCCCGACAACGGGCGTCTTGTATTCGCCTCCAACCACCCCCTCGGGGGGCTGGACGGCATCACCCTGATAGCCCTGCTGGGGGAGCGCTACGGCGACGAGAACATCATCTTCCCCGTCAACGACATGCTCATGCACGTGCGGCCGCTGCAGGGTGTCTTCACGCCCATCAACAAGTACGGGCGCCAGGGGCGCGAGCGTGCCTCCGGCCTGCAACGGGCCTTTGAGGGGGGTGGGCACGTCATCATCTTCCCCGCCGGGCTGGTGAGCCGCCTGGGGCCGGAGGGCATCCGCGACCTGGAGTGGAAGAAGACCTTCCTGGCCATGGCCGCCACCACGGGCCGCACCATCGTGCCCGTGCGCTTCGAGGCCCGCAACCGTATGCGCTTCTACCGCCTGGCCCGCTGGCGCAAGCGGCTCCGCATCCCCGTCAACCTGGAGCAGGCCTTCCTTCCCGCCGAGCTCTGCGCCGCCCGCGGCCGCACCTTCCGCATCACCTTCCTGCCCCCGGTCTCCGCCGCCGCGCACCTCGACGCCTGCCCCGCGCCCCGCGCCGCCGCCCAGCACCCGGTCCAGCTCGG
>ERZ835051.3451-NODE-3451-length-12343-cov-5.096517_pt1 | contig 12343 bp, 7 predicted proteins | sample MGYA00519575_ERZ835051 | MGnify/ENA primary metagenome ERZ835051 (study PRJEB31850, sample SAMEA3708769) | human gut metagenome | biome: human gut; feature: human-associated habitat; material: faeces | place: China | collected 2014 ... | reverse complement strand
AGCGCTCCAGCATCGACCAGCGCATCGATTACCGCTGGATCGACCTGCGCACCGATGAGAACCAGCTGATGTTCAAGGCACAGAGCTGCTTCGTCAACGCCATGCGTCAGTTCCTGCTCGAGCGCAGCTTCATCGAGATCCACACCCCGAAGCTCATCGCTGCCGCCAGCGAGAGTGGCTCTGAGGTGTTCAAGGTGGACTACTTCGACCGCAACGCCTATCTGGCCCAGAGCCCTCAGTTCTATAAGCAGATGGCCATGGCCGCCGGCTTCGAGCGCATCTTCGAGACCGGCCCCGTCTTCCGCGCGGAGAAGAGCTACACCAACAAGCACTCCACCGAGTTCTCCGGCTTTGACCTTGAGTTCAGCTACATCACCTCTTACAAGGACGTCATGAAGATGGAGGAAGAGCTTCTGACTGCCGGTCTGAAGGCCGTCAAGGAGCAGTACGGCGAGCAGATCAAGGAGCTGTTTGGTCTGGAAGTCGTCGTCCCCACCACGCCGTTCCCTGTGGTCAAGCTGGCCGACCTGTACAAGGGTCTGGAAGAGGAGTTCGGCTACACGGTCGATGAGAGCGAGAAGGGCGACCTGACCACCGAGGCCGAGCGTCTGAGCTACGACTGGGTCAAGAAGCACTACGGCCACGAGTTCCTGTTCATCACCGACTACTCCGCCGAGAAGCGTGCTTTCTACCATATGCGCGACGAGAACGGCGTGCCGCAGGGCTACGACCTCATCTGGCGCGGCGTGGAGATCACCACCGGTGCACAGCGTGAGCATCGCTACGACGTGCTGAAGAAGCAGGCAGAGGAGAAGGGCCTGGCCGAGGATGTCAAGTTCTATCTGGAATTCTTCCAGTACGGCTGCCCCCCGCACGGCGGCTTCGGTCTGGGCATCGACCGCCTGACCATGTTGCTCTGCGGCCAGTCTATCAAGGACGCCGAGTTCCTGTTCCGCGGCCCCAACCGTCTGACTCCGTAACCTCTTTCAGGCTCTCCCCTTGGGAGAGCTGGCGCAAAGCGCCTGAGAGGGCAAGGATGCGGACAGAGAATCGCAGGCGCGGCGATAGTATCGCTCTGACAAAGAGCCTGCTTATCGCTGTGCGGAAACTCTTTTATACCGGGCTTGCCCTCTCCGTCACCTTCGGTGACACCTCTCCCAATGGGAGAGGCTTACAGCAACAACAAAAGCCAGCGCACATTCCGTGCGCTGGCTTTTCTGCATCTTACAGCTTACTGGATGCCGGTGACCTTGTAGTCCTGTGCCTCGACGGCGTTCTTGAGCACGTCGTCGGCGACCTCGGCGTTCAGGGTGACGATGGCGGTGCCGGCCTCGTGGCTCACCACGGCCTCGTCCACCTCGGGCAGGGCTTCCAGAGCCTTCTTCACGCGGGCTTCGCAGTGGCCGCACATCATGCCTTCCACTTTCAGGGTCTTCTTCATGGTATGATCCTCCGTTTTGACTTCGGGCGCTTCGGCGTCCGATTTTTTGTTATTTTCAGCCGCAGACTGCACCGGGGCAGCAGCGGGAGAAGCGGTTTTGTGGTCGTGCCTGGTGCTGTGCAGATCGAACAGGTTCAGCCGCAGGGCGTTGCTCACGACGCAGAAGCTGGACAGGCTCATGGCAGCAGCACCGAACATAGGATTCAGGGTCAGGCCGAAGGGGATGAACAGACCAGCCGCCAGCGGGATGCCGATGATATTGTAGATGAATGCCCAGAACAGGTTCTCGTGGATGTTCCGCAGGGTGGCGCGGCTGAGGCGGATGGCCGCAGGCACGTCCGAGAGCTTCGAGTTCATCAGCACGACGTCGGCGGCGTCGATGGCCACGTCGGTGCCTGCGCCGATGGCAATGCCGGTGTCGGCACGGGTGAGGGCGGGGGCGTCATTGATGCCGTCGCCCACCATGGTCACCTTGCCGCTGGCCTGCAGCTGGCGGATGACGGCCTCCTTGCCGTCCGGCAGGACGCCCGCGATGACCTCGTCCACGCCCGCCTGCCTGCCGATGGCGTCGGCGGTGCGCTGGTTGTCGCCGGTGAGCATCACGACCCGGATGCCCATGTTCTGCAGCTGACGGATGGCTTCGGGGCTGTCCTCCTTGATGGTGTCGGCCACGGCGATAACGCCCAGCAGACGGCCTGCGCCGCCGAAGAAGAGGGGAGTCTTGCCCTCGGCGGCCAGCTTTTCAGCCTGCTGTGCCAGTGCGGCGGGCAGGGTGAGCTTGGTCTGGATGAAGGCGGCATTGCCGGCATAGATGTCCATGCCGTCCAGCTTGGCCGCCAGACCGTTGCCCGGCAGGGCCGCGAAGTCAGTGACTTCCGGGGGAGTGATGGCCTTTGCCTCGGCGTCGGCCAGAACTGCCTTTGCCAGAGGGTGCTCGCTGCGGCTTTCCAGCGCTGCGGCCAGCGTCAGAAGCTCCGTCTCGGTGACGCCCTCGGCAGGCAGCAGATCGGTGACACGGGGTGCGCCCTCGGTGATGGTGCCGGTCTTGTCCAGCGCCACGATCTGGGTGCGGCCCGCGGCTTCCAGCGAGGCGGCAGTCTTGAAGAGGATGCCGTTCTTGGCACCGAGACCATTGCCCACCATAATAGCCACAGGTGTTGCCAGGCCCAGTGCGCAGGGGCAGCTGATGACCAGAACGGAGATGCCGCGGGCCAGCGCATAGCCCAGCTCATGGCCCAGCAGCAGCCAGACGATGGTGGTGAGGACGGCAATGGAGATGACCGCCGGGACGAAGAAGCCCGACACGGTGTCGGCGATCTTGGCGATGGGAGCCTTGGTGGCGGCGGCATCGCTGACCATCTTGATGATCTGAGCCAGCGTGGTATCCTCGCCCACGCGGGTGGCCTCGCAGCGGAGGAAGCCCGACTGGTTGGTGGTGGCGGCGCTGACTTTGTCGCCGACGGCCTTGTCCACCGGGATGCTCTCGCCGGTCAGGGCGCTCTCGTTGACTGCACTGGTTCCTTCCAGCACCACGCCGTCCACCGGGATATTCTCGCCGGGGCGGACCACAAAGACGTCGCCCTTCTGCACGTCGGCGATGGCCACGGTCACTTCCGCGCCGTCCCGCACCAGTGTAGCGGTCTTGGGGGCCAGCTTCATCAGGCTCTTGAGGGCGTCGGTGGTCTTGCCCTTGGAGCGGGCTTCCAGCATCTTGCCCACCGTGATGAGGGTCAGGATCATGGCGGCAGACTCAAAGTAGAACTCCATCATATAGTGCATGACGAGCGCGTCGTTGCCGTCCACCTGAGCGCGGGTCATGGCGAAGAGGGCGTAAGTGCTCCACACGAAGCTTGCCATGGAGCCGAGGGCCACCAGCGTATCCATGTTGGGTGCGCCGTGGATGAGGCCCTTGAAGCCGTTGATGAAGAACTTCTGGTTGATGACCATGACGATGCCCGCCAGAAGCAGCTGGACAAGGCCCATGGCGACGTGGTTGCCGTCGAACCAGTGGGGCAGGGGCCAGCCCCACATCATGTGGCCCATGGAGAAGTACATCAGCACCAGCAGGAAGCCCAGCGAGGCGATGAGGCGGCGCTTGAGCTTCGGTGTCTCGTGGTCAGCCAATGCGTCGAGGTCGGCGCTGGCGTCCGAAGTCTTACTGGCAGAGGCATTCTTCGGGCTTGCGCCGTAGCCTGCCTCCTGCACCGCCGAGAGGATGGCGGCAGGGGAGGCTGTGCCTTCCACGCCCATGGAGTTTGTCAGAAGGCTCACCGAGCAGCTCGTGACGCCCGGCACCTTCTTCACGGCCTTTTCCACCCGGGCAGAGCAGGCCGCGCAGCTCATGCCCGTGACATTGTATTGTTCCATTGCGGATTCCTTTCCCTCTTATAGGATGCCCGGAACGGGGTCATTTCATGAGCCGGGGCAGCAGCTGCAGCAGTTCGTCCAGCTTCTGCGTCCCGCCGGCTCTCAAATCGTCGGCTACGCAGGTGCGGACGTGCTGGCTCAGCAGCTCTTTGGAAAAGCCGTTCAGTGCAGCGTTCACCGCAGCCACCTGCACCAGAATATCGGCGCAGTAGACGTCCTTGTCCAGCATCGCGTGGATGCCGCGCACCTGGCCCTCGATGCGGCTCAGCCGGTTGGCAAGGGCGCGGTACTCCTCAGGGGTACGGTCCTTGTGGCGGCAGCAGGAGGGAGCAGTGTCCTTTTCGGCAGGCTCAGCGGCGCAGCAGGGCTTTTTTTCAGCATCAGTCATAGCAGATGACTCCTTTCCGGGTGTATCAGTGTGAAAAGGAAACGTACCCTGTGGGGGTAAATCTCCCGACATCTTGATTTTACCACTTGGGGGTATCTGTTTCAAGTGGGTAGGATGCGCTAACTGTGAAAACTTTGTGAAAACGAAAGCGGCGAAATGCAGAAACGGGAGCCTCCCGGTAAAGGAAAGCTCCCGTTTCTGTTTAGGATAGGAAAGAGAATGTCATAAATAGGGGGAGGGGGTCACAGATTGGTGTAACCCATCAGATAGCGGTCCACCTCGGCGGCACATTCCGCAGCGTCCCTCTGAATGCCGGTAAAAAGAAAAGGCGTCCCAGATGGGTCGGCAAAGACTCATCTGGAACGCCCTTGTTCCGGATAACAAGAATATTATACAAAGGTGCTGAAAAAGATTCAAGTGACAGCTGCACCAAATGTGGGTACACCGGCCCTCTTTTTTCTTGTTCAAAACAGACACGCCCGGTGGGAAAAAGTATGGCTTATCAAGGCCGCGCTTTCCGATGGGTCGATGGACAAATCGCTCGCGCCGCTGCACGGAAGGTGTGGCACAGCGGCCTTTTTGTAGAAAATGACAAATATTCGTCCAAAAGATTGTTGACAAAAGCCATTGAAAAACCTATAGGGGGGGGGGGTAAAATAAAAGAAGGAAAAACCACGAAACAGGAGGTAAAAATTATGCGGTTACGGAAAACAATGAAGCGCACGGCGGCAGCTGTGCTGGCGCTCAGCATGGCGGTGTCGGCAGTTGCTGCCCCGGCCTCGGCTGCTTACATCTGTGATGTGAGTCAGGGCAATGTGGTAGTCTCGGTGGACAAAAGTGGCAATAAGACCATCAAGGTCGGCGACGACAGTGTCACCATCAAGACGGACGGCACCAAGGAAACGACCGGAAACGGCATCAAGGAGGATGGCGACGGCACAGACGACATCATCATCACCGGCGACAACACCAAGCCCACCGAAAGCCTGAACGCAGAGGAAGAGAACACTTCCGAGGCCGAAAAGTCCGGCGAAAACACCTCCGAGGTTGAAAAGTCCGGCGAAAACGCCTCCGAGGTTGAAAAGTCCGGCGAGACCGAGGGCGAGGGGAAGACCCAGAACTCTGCCGCCGAGGGCGAGGACGAGGGCGATGCGCCCACCTCTCAGGAGCTGCTGGCCCCGGAGGACGAGGAGAAGCAGGCCCAGGAGAAGGAGACTGAGGAGAAGCCCGCCGACTCTCAGGAGCCGGAGCAGGACAAAAAGACCGAAAAAACCTCCAATCAGGTGATCGAGTACGGCCAGTATGACGCCGAAGCCCAGAAGGAGGCCGCAAAGCCCGCCGCCAAGCCTGCTGCGGAGCAGGAGACCGGGGAGAAAAAGGCCGCTGAGGAGAAGACCTACGAGGCCACCAACGCCCCCACCTCCCTCACCGAAAAGGCTCAGGAAGCCGCCCGCAATGTGGTGAAAATCTTCAATAGCTCTGCCAATGCTCTGAAGGTCATCCTCCGTGACCTGAAGGTGGATGCAGGGAATACGAAAGAGAACGCTGTGACCGTTTCCGGTACGGGCGATGTGACGCTGGAGCTGGACGGCAAGAATGAGCTGACCGGCGGAACGGGGCTCAAGTCGTACGACATAGACCGTGCAGGAGCGGGGCTCAGAGCTGAGGGAAAAGGTACAACGACCATCGAAGACAGAGATGGTAATGGTTCCTTGGTAGCCACTGGTGGAACACTTACAGTAAGTGATACAATGGGGAAGTCCAGTTATGCTGCGTCTGGCAGAGGAATTGATGGCGCAGAGATTGCCGGCGGAAATGTCATCGGAAAAGGCGGCGATATTATAAGCGATGTTTCAGACTCCGGCGGTAAGTTTTTCGGAGCAGGTACCGGAATTCTAACGAAAAAGATTTCGGGCGGTATCGTAGAAGCGATTGGCGGAGATGTTACAGGAATTGACGGCAAGGACGGCATGATTATTGTGACCGCTGGTCAGGGCCTGGGCGGTGATGGCTATGCAAATGCGTACAGCGGCCCCATAGAAATTTCCGGAGGAACGGTAAAAGCAACGGGCGGAAATGTTTTGATTGATCGTGGTTTGGAAGAACCTTATGATGGAGCGGACGGCGTCCATACTACGAATGAAGTAAGAGTCTCTGGAGGAACGCTGATTGCACAGGGAGGCAACACAAAAGATGGTGACGGAGGATCGGGCATTGGTAATGCAACGATCTCCGGCGGCACTGTCGTGGCTGTTGGCGGTACGGGAAGCAAAACCGGCGGCGATGGTTTTAATAAAAGTGACAAAGTGAAGGTTACTGGCGGCGAGGTGACCGCTCAGGGCGGCAAGGGCAATAACAAAAATGGCGCTGCCGTTGGAAATGATAAGAATGTTATCGGCACTGTAAATAAGGTGGAATCGGGCCATGTGCATGAATACGCCGATAGCCAAACTGTGAAGGAGGCCACCTGCACCAGCGAGGGCTACAAGCTGAAGAAGTGCAGCAAATGCGGTGTAGAAGAATTGGAACGCATCGCCCAAAAAGCCCATAACTGGGTGGAGAGTGGACACAAGGATGCGACCTGTACCGAAGATGGATACACCGAGTATAAGTGCTCTGCCTGCGGCGAGACGAAGCGGGACAAAATACCTGCTACCGGCGAGCATCACTTTACCGTAGTTGCAGAGGTAGTGGCACCCACCTACACCTCCGAGGGCTACACCATCTACAAGTGCGAGACTTGTGATGAGACCGAGAAGCGGGACATTGTGCCCATGCTGGTGCCCGAGAGCAACGGCGGCTCCTCCGCTGTCACCCTGACCGTTACCGGGGCCGGGGCCTACGAGACCTCCATGGCCGATGGCCGGTATGTTGTGGCAGCACCCGCTGAGGCTGCGGTGCTTTCCGGCTGCCTGAGCAACCTGAAGGAGCTGAAGGCTCAGGGCGTGAACACCCTCGTGTTCCGCACCCAGCTCCGTGAGACTGCCCTGAACATCGACAGCATGCTGTCTCTGGGCGTAGACGACACCCTCTTTGCCCTCACCCACTCCGGTGAGAGCGCAGAGCTGACGGTGGGCGGCTTTGCACACAACGAGCTGCTCCACTAAGCTTAGCCTCCCCCGCAGGCGGAGTTTACCGCAAAACTCCGCTTTCCTATAAGAAGGCCCCCGGCACTTCCGCATGGTGCCGGGGGCTTTTTGTACCTATCTTATTGTAAGTCGCCGAGGATCCCCGGCCAGAGCGCTTCCTCCTGCCGCATGGCGACGAAGCAGCAGTCGAGGTACATCTTGTTCACGGCGGCGACGATGGTGCCGCGCAGCAGACGCTTTTCGTCGGCGGCATCCGGGTCGAGGTCGCGGATGGTGCGGCTGGCCCCGAAGATGTAGGGCAGGCAGTTCTCCACCTCGTCGCAGAAATAGTCGTAGGCTTCGGCGGCGGTGCAGTGAGCCCGCTGCATCTGGAACAGGGCGTCGATGTTTTCCAGCGAGAGGACATTTTTGGACAATACGATATAGATGAGAGAAGCCAGCTGTTCGCGGGAATACTTCTTTTTGACGGGGTGGGAGATGACTCCTTTCTTGACGTAGTTGCTCACCATGGAGGGGGTGAGCTCCACCCCGGGGAAGCCCCGGAAGCAGCTGTTGACGAGCTGCACGGTCTGGTCGAGATACAGCCCCACAGAGGGCAGCTCCCGGTAGCGCGGCAGGGAAAACCCGGCGGCGCAGGCCGTGACACGGCGTTTCATTTCCTGATTCATGGTGGTAGTATATCGCATTTTTGAGTCGGGGTCAACCGTTTATGAAAACGATATTAAGAATTTTACAAATCGCTTGACAGGTTTTTGAAAAACTGATATAGTGGACTCGCAGAACGTAAAAAATGCGGCGGACACCCGCCGGAATGGAGATAGATGAGATGAAACGAATCGTTGTGGACTCTTCTGCCAGCCTGTATCAGCTGGACGGCATTGATTTTGCCGCTGTGCCTCTGAAGATCGTGACCGACGAGAGGGAATACCTCGACGACGGCACGCTGGACGCCGTGGAGATGGCGACTGCCCTGCGCACCTATAAGGGCAAGACCAGCACCTCCTGCCCCAACATCGGCGACTGGCTGGAGGCTTATGAGGGCGCAGATGAAATTTATGCCATCACCATCACCGGCACCCTGTCGGGCAGCTGCAACGCCGCCCAGCTGGCCGCAGAAGAGTATCAGGCAGAGCACCCGGGTGCTCAGGTCTTTGTGCTGGACAGCCTGTCTGCAGGGCCGGAGCTGGTGCTGCTGGCAGAGCATATCCGTGCGCTCATCCAAGAGGGCAGGGAGTTTGACGATGTCTGCGAAGAGATGCTGCGCTACCGTCACCACACCCATCTGCTGTTCTCGCTGGAATCGCTGGCGAATCTGGCCCGGAATGGCCGGGTGAAGCCCGCCGTGGCCGCTGTGGCGCGGATGCTCAACATCCGGGTCATCGGCAAGGCCAGCGATGTGGGCGAACTGGACGTCCTCTGCAAGACCCGCGGCGAGCACGGCGCTCTCGAGCGCCTCGTGCTGGAGCTCAAAGGCCACGGCTACACGAACGGCAAGGTGGTCATCGCCCACTGCGGCAACCCCGCCGCCGCCGAGCGCCTGATGCACATGGTGAAAGCTGTCTTCGAGGGCGCACAGGTGCGGGTGACCGAGTGCGGCGGCCTGTGCAGCTACTACGCCGAGCTGGGCGGCCTCATGGTGGGCTTCGAGGACGCGGACGCCTGAGCTTGAATTATTCCATCCGCTGCGCTATACTATTCCCATAAAAATGCTGCCGAAAGGCAGCGGGGGAGGCGCAGATGTTCTTTCGGCTGCCGGTCGTACGGTTCTTCAATCGTGTCATCAACAGGGCCACGGTCACAGTGGCCCTTGTTTTGCTGCAGATCGGCTGGCTGCTCTGGGCCTTCTTCTCCCTCACCGCCGGAAAGGTGTGGGTGAATGCGGGGCTGAACGTCCTCAGCCTCTTCATCACCCTCTACCTCGTGCGGAAGGACGAAAACAGCGACTATAAGATCATCTGGCTCGTCCTCATCGGCATGATGCCGCTGCTGGGCGGTGCGCTCTATCTGGCCTTCGGCAACAAGGCCCCCGCCAAGCGGATGCGCCAGCGGATGCAGGCGGTGGAGCGCCAGCACACCGCCGACCTCGCCCAGCAGCCGGGCCAGACCGACGCCCTCGACCCCGCCAGCAGGGGGCTGAGCCGGTATGTTTCGGAGTACGGGCCGTACCCCGCATGGAAAAACTCCACGGCAAAATATTACCCCTGCGGTGAGGCCATGTACCCTGACCTGCTGGCCGACCTCGAAAAGGCAGAGCGGTTCATCTTCCTCGAGTTCTTCATCGTCCGCACCGGCAAGATGTGGAAGGGGGTAGAGGACATCCTCGTCCGCAAGGCGGCGCAGGGGGTGGACGTCCGGCTCATCTACGACGATTTCGGCAGTCTGCTGGGTCTGCCGTCCGATTTCGTGGTGAAGATGGAGCGGGCGCATATCCGCTGCATCCCGTTCAACCCGGTGGTGCCGCTGGTGTCGCTGGTCATGAATCACCGCGACCACCGGAAGATCGTGGTCGTGGACGGAAATACAGCCTATACGGGCGGCATCAATCTGGCCGACGAGTATATCAATGAAGAAGAGCGGTTCGGCTACTGGAAGGACGCAGCCCTCCGCACCGAGGGCGCGGCGGTCTGGAACTTCACGGTGATGTTCCTCGACCACTGGAACGCCTTCCGCCCCAGCGAGGAGGATTATATGCCCTTTATGCCTCAGGCTGTGTCCCTGCCCGCCCAGTCGGACGGAGTGATCCAGCCCTACGGGGACAGCCCGCTGGACGAAGAGGCTCTGGCCGAGACGGTCTACCTGAATATCATCAATCAGGCCCAGCGGTACGTCTATATCTATACGCCCTACTTCGCGGTGGGCGAGACCATGCTGGAAGCGCTGAAAGCGGCGGCAAAGCGGGGCGTGGACGTCCGGCTGGTGCTGCCGGGCATCCCGGACAAGAAGCTGGTCTTCCGGCTGACCCGCTCCTATTATGTGCCGCTGCTCCGGGCGGGGGTGCGCATCTACGAGTTCACGCCCGGCTTTCTCCACGCCAAGTGCTACGTCAGCGACGACCGCGCCGCCGTGGTGGGCAGCATCAACATGGATTACCGCAGCCTCTTCCTCCACTTTGAGTGCGGGGCGCTGCTGCTCTATAACAGTCAGGTCATTGCTCTGCGGGACGATGTGCTCCGCACCCTGCCAGAGTGCCGGGAGGTGCAGCTGGCCGACTGCCGCACCTCGCTGGCCGGGACGCTGCTGGACAGTGTGCTCCGCCTGCTGAGCCCGCTGATGTGAGCGGTACTGCGGTGGAATAAGTGGCGAAGTTCTATAAAATAAACGATATATAGTTTAATATTGGATGTTCGCCAACTTGGCGAAGTTCCCCTGATTGGCGAAGTTCGAACTTCGCCAGCTGACCCGAAGTTCGCCACCCTGACGAAGTTTGCTTTATGGCGTTGCTGCGTCGTTATTTTGGAACTTCGCCAGATAACACGTCGGTCTCAGAGCACAGTTGTAAATTTTCTGTGCGGTGCTTGACTTTTGCAGGGAATCGCATATAATAAAGATGATAAATGTGGAAGCCGATATGTCATTGGCACACCCAAAGGAAAAGACCCCCTCCCGGAGCGGCAATCTCCGAAAGGGGGTCCTTTTTAGTGCTTACGGCCCTTCAGCCATCCGTCAAGCCACTTACAAATGTAGTAAGAAGCTACATTTGCTGCGACGGACAGGATAAATGTGGAAATATACGCCATTGGGCAACACCTCCCTTCCCATAAAACTGGGCGGGGTAGGCCGCAGGACAAGTATAACACAGTTTCCAACAAAAAGATACATAAATAAATAGACTCCTGTCGGGCTATACTACTCCCAAAGAGATGAAAGGGAGCGTAACGCTTATGACACAGAGACAAAAAGCTCTTCTGAGCTGTGCCGTGGCGGCGGCACTGCTGCTGTCCGGCTGCCGCAAAGGCAGCAGCGATTCCGGCAGCATGAGCAGCTCGAACGCCATGTCCGGCTCGTCCGGCAGCGCCAGCACCACCCAGACCGGCGGCTGGAAGACCGGCCTCGGCATCCTGACCGAGGCCTCCGACGAGGCCCGCACCGGCACCATCCATACCATCGCCGCCGCCGTCCTGCTGGACGGAGACGGCAAGCTGGCCGACGTGATGCTGGATGAGCTGGAAGTGGAAGTTACCGCCGACGGCAAAGGCGTCGTCACCATGCCCACCGACTACCGCACCAAGCGCCAAAAAGGGGACGACTACCCGCTGGCAGCGGCATCTTCGCTGAAAAAGGGCTGGGCCGAGCAGGCCGATGACTTCGCCGACTACCTCACCGGCATGACGCCCGAGCAGGCATCCATGCTGGAAACGGATAAGGACGGCAAGGCCACGGACGCTGATCTGCTGTCCGGCTGCACCATCCGGGTGGATCAGTACCGCGATGCTGTGGCGAAAGCCTGCACGAATGCGTCCGCCCTCGGCGCGGCGAAGGGCGACCGGGTGAGCCTCGGCGTGGAGGCGGAGAATGCCTCTTCGGACATCACCGCCACCGACGACAAGGATGTGAACGCAGAAGTTGACCTTACCGTCGTGGCCCTGACGCTGGATGCCGATGGCCGTGTGACCAGCGCCATCGGCGACATGGCAGAGCCTGCGCTGACCATCGCGGCAGACGGCGGCGTCACCGCCCCGGATACCGTCCGCTCCAAGCTTGAGCTGGGCGACAGCTACGGGATGCGGAACGCATCCAGCCTCGGCAAGGAGTGGTACGAGCACAGCGAGGGCTATTGCAGCTACCTCAAGGGCAAGACTGAGAAAGAGGTGGCGGACATCCCTGCCGACGGCTCGGACGCCGACCTCGCGGCCCTCTGCACCATCTCCATCGACGCTTTGCAAAAGGCCGCAGGGGATGCGTTTGAGAATGCGTCATTATAAATTGAACGGAAAGTCTGACCGTCACCGTGAGGTGGCGGTTTTTTGCGTCTTTCGCTCATGGGTAGCCTCACCTTTGTCCAACCTCTCCGTCATTGCTGCGCAATGCCACCTCTCCCAAAGGGAGAGGCAGAAGCCT
>ERZ835051.3433-NODE-3433-length-12387-cov-4.436993_pt1 | contig 12387 bp, 13 predicted proteins | sample MGYA00519575_ERZ835051 | MGnify/ENA primary metagenome ERZ835051 (study PRJEB31850, sample SAMEA3708769) | human gut metagenome | biome: human gut; feature: human-associated habitat; material: faeces | place: China | collected 2014 ... | reverse complement strand
GCCCTTGATGCCGCTTGATATCGATTTCGTGTCTAACTTTTTGGGTTCAGATCAGCTGAACCGTCTCTTTTAATATTACATTTAGCGCTGCGTTTTTGCCGTTTCCTGATACGTTTTGGTAATTTCCTGAAGAATGTCAAAATGCGAAAAGTCGCGGTTGTAAACTATGCGCGTTTCGCGTACCATGCTCAGGTTCTCTATCGGCAGCGCGGCAAGCTTGCCTTTGCTCAGTTCGTCCATGCATGCGCTCTTTGGCAGTATGGATACGCCAAGCTCCTTCCTGACAAGGTCTTTTATTGTGGCTATGTTGTCCACCTCAATAGTCACGTTGAAGTTTTCTATTGAATCGTTTATGCTTTCAAGCGTGGATTCAAACAGCGTCCGCGTTGCGGAGGAAGGCAGGCGCAGTATCATCTGCTCTCCCTTCAGCTCGCTTAGCGTGACCATTGCGTGGCTTGCAAGCGGGTGCGTCACAGCCATTACGCAGACAAGATAGTCCGTATCCAGCATCAGCGACGAAAACGCGGAGCTTGTCGGCGAGCCTTCGACTATGGCCAAATCTATCTCGTAATTTTCAAGCATCTCATAAAGATTTTTTATCGTATCAGTTGTAATGGTAATGCTTAAGCCGCTGTGCTGATTGGCGCATTTGGCAAGCACCTGCGTGGTCAGGTTGCTTTCCGCCGTGTGCGTTATGCCTATGCGCAGATTGGTTATGCTCTTTTCAACGTTTATAAGCTCCCTGTGCAGCTTCTGGTCCAGCGCCTTAAGCCTGCGCGCGTATTTAACGGCTATCTCCCCCTGCGGCGTGAGCTTTAATCCGCCCTTGCTGCGCACGAACAGCACCGCGCCCAGCTCCTCCTCAAGCTGGTTTATATGGTGGCTCACGGCGGGCTGGGTAAGCGAGAGCGCCTCCGCCGCCTTTGTAAAGTTTTTGTATTCGACCACTGCAAGCAGTGTTTCCATCTTTGTTCCTAACATTGCCCCTCCATTACAAAACGTGATTGCTGCCAAGAAAACCATAATTTGATTTTATCTGAAACATAGCATATCATATATACCATCCGATAGCAATAGGGATACGCAAAAAATAAAGCAGCCGCAAACGAAAACGCGCGTCTGCCGCTTATTAGGCATACCCATTGCGCGGGAACGGGACGATAAGGAGAAAAGAAAAATTGGACTGCGAAAAGAAATCAAAAGCATTGTTTGAGGACGAACCCGTTGGCAGGGCCATAATGAAGCTTGCCATGCCGGCGGTGATAGGCCAAATAATACTTGTTATATATAACATGGCGGACACGTTCTTTGTCGGCCTTACGGGGAGCGACGCCATGATAACCTCAGTAACCGTATGCATGCCGGCGTTTATGATACTGAGCGCAATAGCCAATCTTTTCGGCGCGGGCGGGGCCAGCGCCATAGCCCGTGCCGCCGGGGCAGGGCAGCGGCACCGCGCCAAGGAGGCGGCAAGCTTCGCCTTCTGGGGCTGCATGGGCGTAACGGCCATATATTCGCTCGTGTGCGTGTTTTTTGCGGACGGAGTTATAGACCTGCTCGGCGGCGCAAACGCGGCCGTGCATGCCCACGCCAAGGCGTATCTTATAACCACCGTGTCCATTGGCGGGCTTGCAACGGCGTTCGGCGCGCTTATGGCGCATCTGCTGCGCTCTGAGGGGCGCAGTATGCAGGCCAGCATAGGCATAGCCGTAGGCGGCATTGCAAACGTTGCGCTGGATCCGCTTTTTATGTTCGTTTTGTTTGAAAAGGGGAATGAACCGCTGGGTGCGGCTGCTGCAACCATGCTTTCCAATGTTATAACGGCCTTGTACTTCATTGCCGTTATGCTTAAAAACCGGCATAATACAACGCTCGGCTTCGCGCTGGAGAAGGATACGTTCAATAAGGACATAGCGGGCGAGGTTTTGAGCGTTGGCCTGCCAGCCTGCCTTATGACGCTGTGCGAAAACATATCCTTCGCCGTGCTCGATAACCTTATGGCCGCATACGGCACGGCAATGCAGGCCGGCCTTGGCGTTGCCAAGAAGGTGAATATGCTTGCGCACTGCATGGCGCGCGGCATGGCGCAGGGCGTGCTGCCGCTGATTGGGTATAACTTTGCCTCCGGCGATCATAAGCGCATGAAAAAGGCCGCGTTTACCGCGGCTATGGTATCCGTTGCGCTGGCGCTCGTGTGCATGGCGGTGTGCCTTGGGTTCAGCGCACAGCTTATAGGGCTGTTCATTCAGCATGGGTCGGAATCGGTCAGCGCGGGTGCAAGCTTCCTTAGGATACTGTGCATCGGCGGCCCGTTCTCCGCATTTGCATACATGGTGGTGTCATTCTTCCAGGCCACGGGCCACGGCGGCAAATCGCTGCTGCTGGCGCTGATGCGCAAGGGCATGGTGGATATACCGCTTATGTTCGCGCTGGGCGCGCTGTTTCCCATGTACGGCCTTGTGTGGGCAACGCCTGCGGCGGACATTATATGCTGCATTGCCGCGGCCGCAATGTTCGCGTTGTTCCTGCGGCAGCTTGACCGCGCCCCGCAGCCCTCACCGCTCTGCGTAACTGAAAAAGCCGCGCGCAGCGCAGCGGCGCATTAAAGCATAATAAACTAAAAGGGACTGAAGCCTATCGGTGCAGTCCCTTGTTTCATATTAAAGCATCATTCCCCAACCATCCCAAGCAGCGCATCCGTTGCTGCTGCATCTGCATCGAAGAGGAGAAGGAGATAGCCTTCGCCCCGCTCGTCGCGTATTTTCAGGCGAAGCGTGCCGGAGGCAATGTCGAACGCGGTTCCCGTGGCGCTTTCGCTGTCTGTATAGAGCGTGAGCGTGCCCCAGAATTGGCCGTCCGGTACGGAAGCCGATTCGTCCGTGCCGAGAAGCTGAACTTCCTTCAGCGCCATGGAAAGGATTATGCTTTGAACGGCCTCGTCCGCATCGCTTTCGGCGGGGATAAGGGTCGCCTTGGGTGAAAACTTGGCGCTTTGCAATCTTGACTCCGTGCCGAGCACCCATACCGATGAATGGTCGAAGGAGTCCCTTTTTACCGTGTACTCAACGGCGGAGGAACCCTGAATGTCCGAAATCAGCGCCGCGGCATAGCTTTCGCCGTATGCCTTTGACTGAGCAGGCTTGTTGTTATTAACAAGGCTGAATATAAGCACGGCGGCTGCGGCCGCAATCAGAATAAAGACAAGCACATATTTTACTGTCTTGTTGGGGGTAGAGCGCTTTTCCATTCTTTTTTACCTCCGAATCAAGTTTTTTATATGCTCACGGCTTTTCGCGCTTTGCGGAAAACACGATTGCATCAAATGCGGCATAATCCATATCAATCGTCCACGTCGAACGCTTCAAGCTTGCTCTTGGGCGCTTCGGGGCGGTTGTCGCCATGCTTTGCAAGGCTTATGGGTATAAGCGCCAGCAGCACGAATACAAGGCCATAGGGAAACAGCGCGTCGTTGCCCAGTTTGTCAAGGAAAATGCCCACAAGGAACGGCGTTACGGTCTGCGCCGTCATGGACACGGTGTAGTAGAAGCCCGTATATTTGCCAACGTTGCCGCTGCGGCTTATTTCCCAAACCATAGGGAACGTGTTCACGGTCACCGATGCCTGCGCAAAGCCAACCACGGCGAACACTATATAAAGATAAAAGCTGAACTCACGCGCGCAGAACGTTGCCACGGCGAAGCCCGCCGCCGCTGTAAGCAGGCCTATGCGTATCATATTGCGGCGGCCTATCTTTGCGCTTATCATGCCGATGGGTATATAAGATGCGACGGCTGCAACGGTTGCAACCATAAGGCAGGTGGACGCATGGCTGAGCCCGCCGGACCATGTGGCGGTGGCATAGCTTGTGAAGAATGTGGTCACGGCATTGTAGCCAAGGAACCAAAGGCCGATGGTGGTAAGTATCAGCAACAGGCTCTTTAATACGGGTTTGGGCAGCTTTTCCTTGCCGTTTACGGTTTCGGTCTTGCCCTGGTCCTCATCCTCGCTCACGCCGTAGTTTATGGCCTTCATCTCCGCCACGAGCTTCTTTTCGCGTATTGTCAGCACCAGTATTGCTATGGCTGTTACCATAAGGCCGGCTACCGACGCGAACAGGGCCGTGTAGTTTGCGTTGCCGGCGGCGTCCGTGGTTACGGCGACCTTCATCATTATAAGCGTGTAAAGCCCGCCGAACGCGCCCATAAGGTTTATTACGGCGTTGCCCTGGCTGCGCAGGGGCTTGGGCGTAACGTCCGCCATGAGCGCAACGGCAGGGGAGCGGTAAAGCCCCATGGATACGAGCAGCGCCATGAGCGACACGAAGAATATCATCAACGATTCTGTGGGAGCGGCGGCATTATAGTGGCGGATTATATAGGCAAGCAGCATCGTAAGCACAACCGCAAGCGCCGTGCCTATGACGATAAACGGCATACGGCGGCCCTTTTTATCGCTCAGCGCGCCGAAAAGCGGCAGCAGGAACAGCGCAAGCATATTGTCTATACCCATCACTATGCCGCGCAATTTATTGTCCAGCCCGTATGTATCGCGCAGAATAAGGGGGATTATGCCATCGTACATCTGCCAAAATGCGCAGATGGAGAAAAATGCGAGTCCTACTAAGAAAGTGCGTTTGTAATTCAGCTTCATTGGCCGCTCCTTGTAAAAACAAAAGATATTGTAATGATTATACCCGCAAATGCCGCCGCGTTCAACAGCATTCGGCACGCAAATAATATATTTTCCCCAAATGCCCAAAATGACGGAAATATATGCTACAATCGTGTTAGAACACGGACAAAGCACGGAGGAGAGTATATGTACGATTTTACTACAACTACCGACAGACGCCACACAGGTTCAACCAAATGGGACGCCGCGCCCGCGCGCGTGCAGGAAGCGGGGATTACGCCGCTTTCCATAGCGGACATGGAATTTCAGGTAGCGCCGCAAATTAAGCGCGCCGCCGTAAAGGCCGCGGAGCACGGCATATACGGCTATACGCATGTTGACGACGAATACTTCAACGCGGTGAAGAACTATTATATCCGCCATCATGGCTATGAAGTGCAGCGCGAATGGCATACCGTTACAAACGGCATTGTTCCCGCGCTCAGCGTTGCGGTAAGGGCATTCGCCAGGGAAGGCGAGGGCGTTATAGTGCAAAGCCCGGTATACTATCCGTTCTATAACGATATAAGGAAAAACGGCTGCAAAGTGGTTGAAAACAGGCTTATACTGAAAAACGGCCGTTATGAAATGAACTTTGAGGAGCTGGACAGGCTTTGTGCGCGCGAGGACGTGCATCTTATGATAATATGCAGCCCGCATAACCCGGTTGGGCGCGTATGGACAAGGGAAGAAGTAAAGCGTGTGGGCGATATTTGCCTTAAGCACGGCGTTTTCCTCATTGCGGACGAAATACATTGCGACATTACGTTTGGCGGCCACAAGCACCATTCGCTTTTGACCTTCCCTGAATTTACAGATAACTGCATGGTATGCACGGCCATGAGCAAAACGTTCAACGTGGCGGGACTCGGCTGTTCGGATATATTCATTCCCGGCAAGGAACGCTATGAACTGTATAAGGCGGAGCAGAACCGCGCCATGGGCGATTCGCTAACCTACTTCGCCCGTGCGGTGGCTATAACGGCGCATAACGAATGCGATGAATGGGTAAAGGAAATGCTCTCGGTGATAGAGGATAACCTCAACGCAATGTATGAATTCGTCGATACCCGCCTGAAAGGCATAAGCTGTATACGTGCCGAGGGCACATACCTTGCGTGGATGGATATGCGCGTACTCGGCCTTAGCGATAGTGAGCTTACCAAGCTTTGCGACGACGCCGACCTTGTTCTGGATATGGGCGAAATATTCGGCACCAACGGCTCCGGCTTCACGCGCTGGAACGTAGCATTGCCCAAGAAGGACCTGATAGCCGCGCTTGAAAGGCTTGAAAAGGTGGTAAAGCCCCTGCTTGATAAGCACGGCGCAATATAAAAAATAATGAAGAGGATACTGCTTATTGCCACGGGCGGCACAATAGCCTGCAAGCAGACCGCAAGCGGCCTTGCGCCGCAGCTTGGCGCAAAGGAACTGCTTTCCTATGTGCGGGACAGGGCGGAAAACGTTGAATCGATAGAACTGTTCCGCATGGACAGTTCAAACGTGCAGCCCGAAGAATGGCGCGCAATAGCTCAGGCCGTGGCGGACAATATGCATAAGGCGGACGGCATAGTGATAACCCACGGCACGGATACAATGGCGTACACATCGTCCATGCTGTCCTTTATGCTCAGGGGAATAAAAATACCCGTTGTGCTCACCGGCGCGCAGTACCCGATGGGCATGGACGGAAGCGACGCCGCAGCTAATCTGGGCGATGCGCTCACCGCCGCGCGGGAGCTGCCGGGCGGGGTGTATATAGCCTTCGGCGGGAGCGTGATATTGGGCTGCCGCGCGGTTAAAACGCGCACAATGTCGCTGAATGCATTTGAATCAATAAACCGCCCGCTTGTGGGGTATTTTGAGGACGGCCGCTTCATAATGGCGGATGCGCCGGAAAAGGAAGCCGCTCACGAGGACTTCTTTATGGATATAGAGCCGCGCGTGGCACTTATAAAGCTCATTCCCGGCACTATGCCCGCCATAATAGAAAGCCTTGCAGGGTGCGGCGTTAAGGGCGTTGTGGTGGAAGCGTTCGGCCTTGGCGGGGTGCATAACATTCGGCGCGACCATGCGGAAAGTCTGCATAAGCTGATAAAGGAAAATATTCCGGTTATACTCACCAGCCAATGCCTTTACGAGGCCAGCAATCCGGATATATATGAAGTTTCAGCGCCGCTGAGGAGTGCGGGCGTTATTTCCGCAAAGGATATGACAACCGAAGCATCGGTAACAAAGCTGATGTGGGCGCTGGGCAAGCTTGGGCCGGATTTCTCATTGCAGGGCGTACGCACGCTTATGCAAACGAATATCTGCGGGGAACTGAAGGCCTGAAAAACAGAATAAACAACGGCACGGGGAACGCAGAAAATTCGCATGCGTTCCCCGTTCATTTTGCTTAACATTCCTTGCTATTTCAGGGCGATGTGATATAATAGCAGATAATACCATGGCGCAGTATATCAAAAATATGCACGAAGGGGAGGACTAAATGAACGAGAAAACCACCGAAACGATGCTTTTCAGGATGCCCCGGGAGAGAAGTACCGCGAGCGAGGTCCTTATAAGCGTATATGAATCGATGAGGGAAAAGGGATACGACCCCATAAATCAGATAGTGGGCTATCTTATTTCCGGCGACCCGACATATATAACCAGCTATAATAACGCGCGCTACCGTATATGTAGTTTGCAGCGGGACGAACTGGTGGAGGAACTTGTGCGCTTCTATATTCAGGCGCAGGATGCGGCGGCCGCAATAAACGGCGACGGAGCGGACAAGCGATGATGCGGGTGCTTGCGCTGGACGTTGGCGACAAAAGGATAGGCATAGCCGTGAGCGATCCGCTGGGCATAACCGCGCAGGGGCTTGAAACATATAACAGGACCGGAGATATTGAAAAGGACGCGGAGTACATTGCAAACTTTGCGAAGAAATATGTTCCGGTGAGGCTTTTGTTCGGTATGCCGCGGAATATGGACGGCAGCTATGGTTTTCAAAGCGAAAAGGTGAAGGAATTCGCGGACGCCGTGCTTGAACTTTGGGATGGCGAGCATGCCTTTTTTGATGAGCGGCTTACTACCGTTTCGGCCGAAAGGGTGCTGATGGAGGCCGAACTTGACTGGCGCAAGCGTCGCAAGGTGGTGGACAAGCTGGCCGCGACCATAATTTTGCAGGGGTATTTGGATTCCAACCCCCGCCTGTAAATATGCATACAATTATTTAAGGAGATACGCCATAAAATGGAAAACACGGGCAAGAACGACGGCTACGACGAAATAGTGCTGCTGGATGAAAACGGCGAGGAAGCCAGCTTTGTGCATGTGCTCACGTTTGTTTACGAAGGGCAGAAGTACGTTGCGCTGGAACCGGCCGAACAGCAGGACGACGAGGAAGCGGAAGTGGTGCTGCTTAAGGTGGACACCAAGGACGGACAGGATTATTACAACACGATAGATAATGAAATACTTCTTAACGAAGTGTTCGATGAATTTTTGGACATTGTTGAAGAAATGGAAGGGGAGGATGAAGAAGAATGAGAGGACCTAAGCTTTTTGAAGGGGCGCGCGTTGCGCTCATAGCGCCGTCAAGTCCGGTTAACGGTGATGTTGAAGCTAAACTCGACCGTGCCGTAAAAACTGCGGAGAAGCTGAACCTTATACCCGTGCTGTATCCAACCGCCCGCGCGAGCCACGGCTACCTTGCCGGTACCGATGAAATGCGCGCAAAGGATATAAACGATGCCTTTGCCGATAAGGATATAGACGGCATATGGTGCCTGCGCGGCGGCTACGGCGCGCACAGGATACTGCCCCTGCTCGACTATACCACCATACGCGAAAACGCCAAGTTCTTCGGCGGATACAGCGACATTACCGCTTTCCATATCGCGTTCCGCCAGCAGTGCGGCTTTGGCACATATCATATGACCATGCCCACCAGCGATAATCTTATCGACGGCAGCGAATACAGCTATAAATACGCAAAGGCCATGATATTCGGCGAGGATATAACCTATGAAAACCCTGCCGATGCGCCAATAAAGACCCTTGTCGGCGGCAAGGCCGAAGGCGAACTTTGCGGCGGCAATCTTTCGCTGGTCGTGGCAAGTCTCGGTACGCCGTGGGAAATAGATACGCGCGGCAAGCTAATATTCCTTGAGGATGTTGACGAGCAGCCGTACAGCATAGACCGTATGTTTACCCAGCTTAGGAACGCCGGCAAGCTTGACGACTGCGCGGGCATAATACTTGGCCAGTATACCGATTGCGAAGCCAAAAAGCCCGAAAACTCGCTCACGCTTGAAACCGTGTTTGAGGAACTGGTAAAGCCCTGCGGCAAGCCCTGCATAACCAACTTTATGTGCGGTCACTGCTCCCCCACCATGAGCCTGCCCTTCGGCGCAAGGTTCGCGCTGGATGCTGACGCATGCACGGTGATAGAAAAATAATGTAAAAGAATATATGCAATCCATTAAGATTGCATAAAGAAAACATAAACACGGCGTTAAATCCAAGCCCTGCGCGTTAAGAAAATGCATTGCATATTATGCTATGTACACTGCATTGTGCGCGGGGCTTTTGCGTTGCTGTAAATGAATAATTGCCTGAAATGCTTAAAAAAACGCCGTTTCGCGGCGCGCGAAAAGAGGAATTTCAATTATAAAATGCAGGATGATGACGCTGCGTTTGCATGGCATATATTCCTAACGGTTTCTTAACACCTGTGTTATGATGTTCATAAATTTCTCACAATTCCTTGACGATGCCGACAAAATCAACTAAAATTAAGGCACACTCAAAATCTATAAGGAGGATCCCATCTAATGGACAAAAAAGGTACAAAAATAGCCTATTTTGTTGCTTGTGCCGTATTCGTAGTGCTGCTTGTAGTGCTTGGCATCAGCTTCAAGGGCGCTCCGCTGCCTGAATTCGTTATAGACGGCGAAACCGTTCAGGCCGAAACTCCCTTCGCAGGAACCTTCTGGTCCCTGCTGCCGCCTATCGTAGCCATAGTGCTGGCCCTTATCAGCAAGGAGGTTTATTCTTCCCTGTTCTTAGGCTGCCTTGTAGGCGCGCTGCTTTATACTCAGTTTAACCCCTGGCACACCATAGTAGAATTGGTAGGCGCCAACTACGGCATCATATCCGTTCTGGCGGACGCCGGAAACATGGGCATTATCGTATTCCTGGTAGTGCTTGGCATAATGGTCGATCTGATGAACAAGGGCGGCGGCTCGGAGGCCTTCGGACGCTGGGCCTCCCGCACCGTCAGCGGTACTTCATCAAACAGGATTGCCCCCACCGGCAGCGCCTGCAACATGGGGTCGCCGCTTTGCCGCAAGGCACGAGCAAAGGCATGGGGATCGTCGTAACAGATACAGCGCCCGGCACGGAGCAACAGCACGCCGTCTGCCTGTGCCAAAGCTGCGCCGGGGGTATGGGTACTCATCAGCACCGTTACACCCAGCTCTCGGTTCAGCCGCAGCAGCACCTGCAAAAATTTTTCTTCCGCCGCCGGATCCAGCGCCGCACAAGGCTCGTCCAGCAAAAGCACCCGAGGCGAGCCGGTCATAGCTGCCGCCAGGGACAGCAGTTGCTGTTCCCCGCCGGACAAAGAGGCCGTAGTGCGCTCCATCAACGGCTCCAAATGGAAGAATGCAGCACACTCCCCCACCCGCCGCGCCACGGCAGCGCCATCCAGCCCGGCGTGCTCCGGCGAGAAGGCCAGTTCCCGCTGGACACTGTCTGTAACCATACTGTCCTGTGGATTTTGAAAAACAAAACCTGCCGGGCTGTCACAGTGCAGCTGCCCGCGCAAAGCACCGTGAGGCGCGATCTCCCCTTGCAGCAGCCGCAGTAAAGTGCTCTTGCCGCTGCCTGATGGCCCCATCAGCAAATAAAAGCCGCCGGTCGGAATGGAAAAAGTTACATCGGACAGTGCCGCTCTGTCGGCGTCCGGGTAAGTGAAATTCAGTTTTTCCGCTTCAATCGCCGCCATTGCAGTGCCTCCCCTACATTTGAGATCGTCGGGCAAAAACAAAGCAAGCCCGCTGCTGCCGCCCCTAAGGGAGACAGGGTGACCCATTCCAGCTGCGGGTCAAAATAGAAAGTAAAGCCGCCGGTGAGCGCCGCCGCCAGCACCGTGATACTCAGCAGGAGCACCACTGTCAGCTCTACGCCGTCCGCCACACCGAATGTAAACGGATCGTACACCCGACGACGCCCCTTGCCGTAGCCTCGGGCGCGCATAGCGTCCGCCGTGGTCATACTCCCCTCCAGGGACAAGGTGACCAGCGTAGAAAACTGATCCAGTGCCTCGTGCAGGGGCTTTTCTTTTGCCAGTCCCGCACCGGCACGAGCCAGGCGGATTTGCCGTGCATTCTCCCGAAAGCGGGCAATACACCCTAAAGTCATAGAAAACAAAAGAGAAAAGCGGGGCGCCGCTCGACCGGTAACCGCCAGCAGCCGATCGCTGCCCAGCACGCGGCCAAACACCGCCAACCACAGCACCACCCCGGCGAATATGCCCCCTTGGAAGCAGCCGTAAACCAGGCTTTCCAAAGTAAACTGGGTGTCGCCCCGGCTAAAGAGGACCGTAACGCCCCAGTGGGCAAACAAAAAGTTAAAACCGCCCACCAGCGCCACCAGCACCGGCACGCACAAAAGGCTGCGCAGACTGCGGCGGCCGTCCGTCAGCAGCAGGTACACCGCCGCGCCCAGCAGAGACAACGCCACCGGCACCGGGTGTCGGCTCAGGCAAGTGAGCAGCAATACGCACAAAAAGAAACAGAACTGCACCAATGGGTGCCACTTGGCAAACCGAACCATCAGCGAATATGGGCGTCTTCTTTGGTCTGATACCGATAGCCGTACTGATCCAAAAGGTGCATTTTTTCCAGCGCCACCACGCAGCCCTTGGCCACGCAGTGCATTTCGTCCGTGGCCTTACGCACCGGCACGCCGCCCAGTGCGTCCGAAAACAGACGATCCATATTGCAAATATTGGCACCGCCGCCGGTAAGCAATACGCCGGTGTTGCCGATGTCTGTTACCAACTGGGGTGAAGTGCGCTCAAACAGCGCCCCGGCGTGCTCCGCCACCGTCTCAAAATACGGTTGCAGCGCCAAATACAGAGCGTTGCCGCTGATCTCCACCTCCCGAGGCAAACCGGTAAGCAGGTCCTGCCCCTTAGCATAGGTGGTTACATCTTCCTCTCTGGGCAGAGCACAGGCCACCGTGCGCTTAATCTCCTCTGCGGTGCGCAGGCCAACAGCCACATTGTGCTCCTCTCGCAGGAACTTGACAATTTCCGCATCCAGGTCGTTGCCCCCGACTTTCAGGGACTCGGACTGGCTCATGGCGCCCTGGCTGATCACAGCCATGTCCACCGTGCCGCCACCCAGGTCAATCACAAAGGCGCCGGAGGGCTGCATGGGGTCGATCCCGGCACCAAAGGCAGCGCACAAAGGTTCCTCCACCAGGCACACAGAACGGGCACCGGCGTGGATCATCACGGACACAATGGTGCGCTTCTCCACATCCGTGTGCATGGCCGGCACAGACACCACCACACGAGGCTTAAACAGGCTGTTGCCGATCACTTTATTGATAAAATGGCGCATCATCTGCTGGGCCAGCTCATAGTGACCCACCACGCCGGAGAGAATGGGCCGCTCCACACGCAGGCCCTCCGGCTCGCGCCCCTCTAAGAAA
>ERZ835051.3426-NODE-3426-length-12409-cov-3.354865_pt1 | contig 12409 bp, 8 predicted proteins | sample MGYA00519575_ERZ835051 | MGnify/ENA primary metagenome ERZ835051 (study PRJEB31850, sample SAMEA3708769) | human gut metagenome | biome: human gut; feature: human-associated habitat; material: faeces | place: China | collected 2014 ... | reverse complement strand
ACAGATTACAAAATTCCCGATGGTACTATAAATTCTATTATAGTAGATTACGATTATGATAGAAAAAATATGCCTGCTATATATGTAGCATTAAGACTTACTACTGATTTATATAATAAAATGGTTACAAATGCAGAAACCGGAATAATAAGTTTTAGACTATATAAATTTAATACCCAATTGCAAAACTCAATTATATCACCATATATCCAAGATAGTTTTACATATATCATATCTGGTGATCCGAACTATAATGAAGCTATGGAAAAATATGCTGGATCTTCTGGTTCGAGTGATACTGACTCTAATTCTTATATGCAAGGTCATATAGGTTTAGTATCATTATCATTATCAGAAAAAAATAATATCTTGATAAACGATGTAGTGAAAAATACCAACTTAGCTTCAATAATTCACAGATATACACATCATATGAAAATGTGTATTGAACCATTTGATAATATCGACACTATAGATCAATTTATAATCCCGCCTATAAATACAATTACTAATTTCTTAGCATATATGAATGAGAATTTTTGCTTTTATAAATCAGGATATAGATTCTTTAGAGATTTCTCTACTTCTTATCTATTAAGTATGAAAGGAAAACCAGTGGAGACCTCTGATACAGATTATAACTCAATCGTAATTTATGTATGTGATCCTACAGATGAAAAAGCTAACACTACAGCTATTGAATTCGACACTACAAATAAAGCATATGTGATTTACGTTAATGCTAATAATGTAACTACTAAACCTAATAGAGTCCTATCTAAGAAGTTTAATTCTATAATAGGTGTAGATACATTAGGAAATATAAATGAATTAGAATTAGATCTTCCAACATATGCTGATGCTACTAAAAAGAATATATTTGAGAGAGTACCAAATGATAATATGGAACTTATCAATAATACAAAGTCTTCACTAGAATCAGGTTCTTTAATAGTATCAGTAATTAAGAATGAAATTGATACTTCTATATTAACTCCAAATAAACAATATTTTATTAAGAGCCATAACTTAGTTAGAAAATATGATGGTAGATATATACTTTGTTCTAAAAAAGAAATATTTTATAGAACAACATCTTCATTCGTATGCACAGTATCATTTAATTTAAGAAAAGCAGAGGATTAGGGGACTTCCCTAATCCTCTTTATTTTTATTTTTTCTTACTATTAATATCATAAAGCTTCTTTAAAAATGCATACTGCTTTTTAAAGTTCTTAATATAAATATTCATGCATACAGTAAGAACTCGTGAATTGATAAGGAAATAATCATCATAAGATGCATTAGTAGCAACTTCTTCTTTATCTCCAGTAGCATCCTCAGAGAAATACATTTGCATAGTAGATTCTTTGGTTGCTTTTTTCTCATCTTTTGTTTTTGCTGGTACAGGCTTCTTCTCTAAAGATTTTAACTGATCTTCAAATTCTTCAATTCCTTTTTTGTATCCTGTTACAATAAAGTCATATCCATCATTTCTTTCGGCATCACCATATTTTTGCTCAGTTTCATCATAAATTTTTGCAGTAATTCTATCAGTGATAATACTGTTACCATCACTAGATTTTCCTTCTCCAACAAATTTATTATATTTTGCATCAAGATATTTACTAGTATCTTTAAGTAAATCTGCATCTTTAGAATCATATGCAGCAACTTTTAAAGAACTTAATAAATTAATATCATATTTTTGAATTGTCCAATTACTTGGTACTTCACAACCCATAATAATTTTTTTATTATCAGAAATAAATTTAATTTGGGATGCAAAAGTGTTTGTATAACTATCATTAATCTTTGAGATAAGAGTGTTTATCTTTTGACTAATTGATCCAGTACCATTTGATACTTGTGCTTCAGGTTTACTTTCTGGCTCTTGCTTAGCAGAAGGAGTTTCTCCTGTTTCTTGAATATATGATTCATTTATTTTTATATATTCTCCATATCTCTTCATTAAAAATAAATCTGCTTCAAATAAATACAATTCTTTTTCCATATCAGAAATATAACTTTCTTCTTGAGGTTGATCTAGTGGATCTTCCTCTTCTATAGATTCATCTCCAGAATCTTCATCGGATACAGGAGTATCATTTTCTGTATCATCTACTTCATCATCAATAAGTTTACTTTGAATTTGTTCTTTTTCATCTTCAATAGTATTAGAACTAACTCCTGTTGTAGGAAGCTCATCATCGTTTGAGTTATCTGTTGGAAGTTCTAAATCTTCATCATCCTCTATAAAATCTGTATCAGATACATCTGGCTGAGATTGATCAGGTAGTTCAACCGGGCAGCAAGAAGCATTGATCATAGCAACACACTGTTTAAAATATTTATAAATACAATCCATCTTAATAGATAATGCGACAGTATAAAGATTTACTAACTCTCTAATCTGAGAAAGTTTTGTAGTTAAGAAAAGATTAATTTGATTCATAGAATAATCAGACATTCTATAAGTAGCATCAGCCACACCTTCTTCATCTGTATTAACTACAAATTTCTTATCGGCATTTCTAAACATCATAGATCCAATTTCACATGCGATTTTATCAATTCCATTGCAAAAATCATCGGCAGATTTAGCAATACAATCTACATAATTTGTATAATTTTTTAATGCTAATTTAGATTGTTCAATAGTAGGGGTATCTAATGTAATTTCAGCAATTCCTCCACTCACAAAAGCATCATAAATAACTTTTGCAAATGTATCTCTTTTACACTCATCATTTCCAGAAATCTTTTCTACACATTTATCAAGCCATCCTTCATTAATCTCTTTAGAAAGAGAATTATATACTGTAGCAATAATTTTAGTTTTCTCTTCATCCGGAGCAGTAGGATCTAAATCCTGAAATAATCTTCCTAAGAAAGCCCATTCTTTTTTAAATGCTTTATATGGATCTATATTAGGAATATCATCACTTAATAAATTAGTAAACATTGCTCCTTGAAATGTTGTTCCTTCTGGACAGCAGCAACATTTTTCTAAAATATCCTTATTAGCATCAGCAAATGTTTCAAGATTAACACAAAACTGAGATGCCAACTCATTCATTTTATTTTTATATTTCATCAATTCAGTTTTATATTCTGCATAAAATTTGCCAAAACATGCATTTTCTTCTTTTTTAGATTCAGCCTCAAGAAGCATAGAATATAAACTTTTTGTACTAATCTGAACTCCTTCATCCATACTTGATATAATATTTAATGCCTCTGATAAGTAATTTTTCTCTTTGACCAGTTTCACTAAATTAAATGTATTTTCAGTCAAAAGAGTAGAAAAATTAAATAATTTACTATCACTCATTTTCGTTATACCTCCCAGAATTAATTAATTAAATGTCTAAATCTATTACGCACAAAAATGGTGAGGTTGTATACACAACCTCACCAAATATTTTCATTACATCATCTCAAGTCTATCAAGATATGTTGCAGATTCCCCAACAGAATCTTTCTTATCTTCTTTTTTAGAGAAGAAAGCTTTGTTAATGATCTTAGCAGAAACATTTACACGAGATAAGATCAAGTTAACAGCTTCTTTAGATAATAATGTGGCAGCATTTACAAATCTTGAATATGTATCTTTTATTGATGCTTTGTCATCTCCACCTTCTCCAAAAGGATCGGTTCTATATATTTCGTCAGATGGGCCGTCTCCTAATTTTGAAAATGCTTTTTTCTCTATTTTATTTAAAGTATCAATAAACTCTTTTTTGAGACTATTTACATCTTTAATATATTTGCCATAATTTTTAATAATTTGCAACTCTGTGTTAAATGTAAGTTTTCTTTCTCTACCCTTACCAGAGAAGTTTTCGGTAGTACCAGAATTCTTCAGATTCTTAAACTGAGTTTTTGCCCACTTAACAATATCGTCTGGCTGATAATCTGGAACTTTAATATCTTTTGCAACCTGAGCATAATTAGATTTAGCTCTAGCCTGAGCTTTCTTGAACAGCATAAGGAACTTAGCCTGAAGTCTCTTCATTTTATCAAGAATACTCTCAAAGAATGCAATAACTTTGTTTTTAGCTGTTTCAAAGAATTTCTTAATAGCTGCAAGTTTGCCCTGATTCTGTTTAGCTTTAGCGGAAGCCTCTGTCATTAACTCAACACCATTCTCACGAAGGTATTTATAGTTATCAGCAAGAATAGCTAAGCTAATATTGTTAGCGTTAACAGTATTCTGATACATTGCTTCTGTGATAAACTCAAATGGATCGCCATCAATTACATTGGACTCATCGATTTCACATTCGCACCATACAAATCCTTCCTCAGTTGTGCGCAGAGTAGCATCCTGATCGTAGTCATCATCTGCACTCTCAAGGAATAAATCATCTAATTCAAACATAATTATGTCCTCCTTAATTTTTAGATAAATAATTTTTATTATTGTGTTAATATTATATCACCAGATTACGGATGAATCTGGCATATTATCAGATACATCATCAATTTTATATTTAGTATTCTGATCATCTTTACATTCTGCATCTGCAAGCTTATCAGCTTTTGTGGATTTAATAGAAATTTTCTGTGCAGTATTATAGAATTTGTCAGCAATCTTACGCTGTTTATCAGCAATTTTCTTTTTTTCATCTTCACTTTTTGATCTATCATATTTTAATTTTTCAGCATTTAATCTGATAATCTGAGATTCGAGTTCCAAATATTCAGATAACTTTATTCTCATATGATAATAGAATGTTGTTAATTGATGCATCATTGGGATAATAAGAGTAATTAATGCCCCAATAAATACTGCAGATGCAGCTACAGCCGGGATAGATCCTGCTAAGAATCCAGTAAGCAATGATAATAAAGTAACAGATTCACTTACCACCATTCCAGATTCATGCATATCTTTCTGTACTTTTAATAATCCACCAATAGTTTTTTCAATTTCACCTTTTTGATAAGCTTTATTAAACTTCTCGATATTAGTAAAAAGTAATCCATCTTTACTCTTATTTTTAGCAACTCGACTTAATTCCATATCTACTCCTTCACTATCAGGATTTTTAATAAATTCGATAGCAGAAGAAATATAAATAGAAGTGGCAGATACAATACTAAGAGCCATAGTATTATAGTACATACAAGCTAAATCATTATTAATATGAAAAGCTTTTTCCCAAATATATTTAGATTTCTGTAAGTTTTCAATACAATGAATAATAGAATCAATCTGTGTAGTAGATTGTTTACTATTCACTATTAATTCTCTTACAGTTTGCAAAGAATTCCAAATATCTGTAAAGTTGGGAATATTATTAATATCACCTTTTGAATTTGGAATTAAACCAAAATCAATATCTGTAGCTTTTTTACAAATAATATTATATAATTTATTTGCTAAGGAAGCCATAACTTGATTTTGATCCGCTTCATTAATAGAAAGCAAGCAACGTCTTGTAGTGTTGTCTGTTATATCAAAATATTCTTTAATCACAGACATATATTCGTTTCTAAGCATATCGATCCTCCTATCTAGCAACCTTAGTCATAAGATTAATAACTTTCTTATAGTTAGTATCAGATGCTTCTCTTTCAAGATTAGCAAACGAATACATCTCGTATTTATTATCTCCATCAGTTAAAATAGCTACAGCTTCAGAAGTAGTATCCACAATAACAAAATGAAGAAGATTAAGTTTAGTCATAATAGGAATAATAGAAGAAGTTTTAGATACATCCAAATTACTATTCTTTTTAATCTCTTCTGCTTCTTCAGAAGTAATAACAAGAGTCGTAATAGCTTTGTACGCATTGTCCATTCTTCCAAATTTAAACGCTTTACTCTTTCCTGCTCGTCTTTCAAGAGCATTAAAAATCTTGTATCCAGAATTTTTCTTAGAACTTCCGAGCGCATCTAATTTAGCATCCTCTGCCCCAAGAAGGAAATCTTTAACTAAAGAAATTTCTCTAGTTGAAAGTTTAACAAGTTTAAGAATAATATCACTATCTGCATTTTTAGTGATAAGTTTACTAATGATATCAACAGAAGCAATAGGATATAATTTTGCTTTAATACCAGCTACTGTCTGTTGAGCAATATTTAAATCTCTATCTGAATTATTTACGTAATAATTTACAAGAATCAATGTAGGTTGCATTTCATTAGCTTTCTTTACATCAGAATCAATAAGCATTTTTTGAAATCTATCACCCATATCATTAGACGCTTGCTGCTGCATTTTCAAAGTATCATTTTTATCTTTTTGATTATCTCTTTTTTCTTTATATTTTTGATCAAAAGCATCTTTATTTTGCTGATATTTAAATTTCTCTGCATCTCTTTCATCATGCGCATCATATAATCCTTGATTATACCCATCTTTATATTCATCATTTTTCTTTGTTGGAGCTTCTTGAATAATTCTAATAGAGCCATTGGCTCCTTTATCCACAAATTCACTTAATGATATAGGATTAATGTCGTCTGTAAAATAATAATTGATGTTACGTTTACAATCTTCATAAATAGCTCTTTTATCTATTTCATAAATAGTAAATTTAGTCCCCTCTGCTACAGAATCCATAATATCAATAAACTTATCTACAGTAAGATCATCAATATCAAGATTTGTATGAAAATTTTTAAGATGCTCAATAGCATCTGTTGCATTGGTAATATTATATGCACTTAATGCAATCTGAAGCATACTAGTTGCTTTTCTTTCTATGGCTTTAGATACCATAGTAGCTGTATCCAATGGCAAAGTATCTGAGCATAATACAGGAAATACTAATGTTAATCCTGATGTAGCTCTTGCCAATGAAGAACTTCTACCAATCCGAGAAGAAGATTTTCTAATATCCGAAATTCCTTTTTTCATAGTATCATAAATATCACTGATAACTGTTTCATGCAGTGTAGTGTAATCCATGGAATATTACCGTCCTTTCCTACATTATTACAAGAATGTTGATTTTTAGAAAAAATAAAAGAGTTGCTAAGAGAAGCTAAATGGTACGAATTAAAAACTTAAAATGTATAAGTATACTTTTCAAGTTTTGCAACATCATACGCAGTAAGATTTGGATTTGATTTTTTTGCAGTCTTTTTAAGTTCATTAACAGCAACAGTACTTGCTGTTGATATTGCTTGATTAATAACTGGTTGCAAATAATTTGGTCCAACATCATTTTTAACTTCTCCTGCTATATCAAATAAACTCAATGCCACATCTTTTATAATTTCTCCAGCTGCCGGTTCTACAAATTTAAATAAATTATTTAAAATACCCATTTTAAACACCTATCCCTTTCTGATTATCTTATTTGTTAAATTTCAACTTTAAGGTGGACCAGAGGAATTTGGTTTATTAGGCAATATATATTAACCTAGCAACTCTTTTATATTCATCTATATAATATATTATTGTATATTTGTTTAGCCAAAACATCATATTAAGTCAAATCAGGAACCTTTAGGAGGTGTATCGGATGGCAGATCAGATCGAAGAGTTAAATAAAAGTAAAAGCATTATAATGAAAGCAAATAATTTACCAGTAGATGAAAATATTCCATATTATGATAGGATTGCAAGATTTAGTGTACTAGATCCTTATAATAAATTTACTTATGGTAAAGAATATTTATTTTTTACAAAACCAGATTGTCATATAGTAGAACCAAATACAATGACTCTTAATCCGGTTTTAGCAAGTGATCCGTTTTTTATAGATCTATTAAACAGATTTCCAGCTGTAATAAATCAATTACAATCTAGTGCTGGATATAGCCCAGAAACAGAATATGTAGCTAAATCACCATTCATGAATTTATTATGTAATTCTAAAACTAGCACACTAGAATTACCAGGAATGAGCGCAACTAATATGGATGGCCCAACTAATATGTGGGGAGGTACTAATACTTATAGAAAAGATGCATGGGCTTCAGATGAAAATATCGAATTTAGTATCGAATTTGAAGATACTAAAACTTTAGATATTTATAATTTATTAAAGGCATATGAAATGTATCATAGATATAAAATGGCAGGATATATTTATCCTCCAAATTTAGCTGGCGCTCCAGAAAATAGTAATGGAGTATATTATGATACTTATACAGCAAAAAAAGAACTCCATGATGTATTTGGAGTTTATAAAATTATTGTAGATGAAAACTATATGGATATCTTATACTATGCATATGTTTACGGAGCATATTTTGTAAATGTTCCTAGAGATGCATTTAACAGTGTTAATGGCGTAACCGAAGGAATGAAATATACAGTAGATTTTAAAGCTTTTGGTGTAAGTGATGACCCAACAGTTTTAGCACAATTCAATAGATTAGTATTAAGTAAATATACAGATGATACTACACGTACAGAAATGAACATTGTAGATTTTATTGCAGAAAACGGTATACCTGCAAATTCAACTCCTAATAATTTTAACAAATATAATCCTCGTATGAATACAGATTGGGCAAGGTATCCATTAATAAAAAGATTTAATAGGAGTGATGGAAAATATGGTTTACCATCAACTATGAATTATGGATATAGATTACATTGGTATAAATAATAAGGAAGGAGTGGTAAATAAATGGAATCTATTTTAAATACAGATATATATGATCTTGTGGATAGTGTGCAAGATATAGAACAAAGATATATTGATGAAGAAGATCCAGAAACACTATCACTTGGTATATTCGGATATTTAGCTGACATTCATGCCACAATATTACAAAATTCTGCTATCACTTCTGGAGAATTAGGAAATGAATTATTTCCACAAAGAGCAAAATTTGAACGTAATGTAATTAGTCATGCAATCTATCAATGTATTCAAGATATCAATGCTATCCCAGCAAAAATATCTGCAATCATTGGTATCTTTGAAGAAGATTTATATAATTATTCAGTTTCTGATAAATTAGTTCTCGATAAAGATATTGCATTTGGGATTGAAGATTTTGAATTCCATTTACCATATGATGTAATTATAAAAAGAACAGTGTTACCAAATAATGAGGTTGGATATTCTGCTCAATATGATATGAGTAGAAAGAATCCATTAAGCGAAATAGTTAATCCTTATTTACAAGCTCCTTTTAGGCAAAAGTATAATAATAAGGAAATGATTTTCTTTTATATTCAACTAATGCAAGTTACACATACTACAATTACAAAAACAACAATTACGAACAATGCAGTTGAGAATAAAACTGTTTTATTTGCATTTGATGATCAATTGGCAGATTTTTATGTAAAAGTAACAGAGGGAGATAAAGTAAGATATTTAACTCCAGTATTTGAAGGAATGGGATTAGAAGAAAATGTGGCAGAAGATTTTTGCTACTATTCATATGCAGATGAAAGCCATATTAAAATTAGATTTGATTCATTATCTTATATCCCGAAAATTAATGCAAAAATTGAAATTATATTAAAAACTACTAGAGGTGCGGAAGGAAATTTTGAATATACTAAAGAATTATTCCCAATAATTGGATCTGAAAAATATAAATATAAGAAAATTCTTACTGTATTAAGATTTGCGTCTAATTCTCTTGGAGGATTAGATAGAAAATCAGTATCAGAATTAAGAAAAATGCTTCCTAAAGAAGCATTATCTAGAGGAAGTATTACATGTTGGCAAGATTTGGAAAACTACTTTAATATGATGAATACTGATCTCAATAGATTAATTATTCAGAAACGAGTAGATAATCAGTTTGAACGTTCTTATTTTGCTTATATGCTTATGAAAGATGATTTTGGAAATGTAGTTCCAACAAATACTTTTGATATAGATTTATCTTATAATGATTTCGATACACATGATAATCGTAAATATGTACTTAAACCTGGTACATTTATTCAATATAAAGATATTGATTCAAATAAAGCAATTGTAATAAAACGTACTGAAGAAAATAGTGCACAGCTAGATGAATTAGAAGCAAATGATAGAACTAATTTTATTTATACTTGTCCATTTATGATGGTTATAACTGGAGATCCTCTTCATGTTTCTTATTATTTAACTTTAGCAAACACTGTTGCACAGACAGATTTCACATATGTAAACGAAAATGCGTTAGTACAATATATATGCACTAACGTTAAATGGTACAGAGAATATAATAATAACCCAAATTCATATTTTATGGAATTCGCATTTACTCAGAACTTAGATAATGGGTATGATTTGATCACTATTGATACAAATAATAAAATCCTTACAAATAAGCTTAAAGTATTTGCTGTATTCTTTAATGATGGTAAAGAAAATGTTCCATATGCATATGCAGAATGTAAATATACAGAATTCTATGGAGACGATTCTCAATCATATAAATATAAATTGGAAATTCAAACAGAAGATGTGCTTAGTGATGATAATAGAATTTATGTTACAGGATTAACTAGAGCAAGTTCAACTCAATCATCTAAATTATTATTAACTCCTCATGTTGGAGTAAAAATTTATATATGTACAGATTTTAATGATGAATATGGAGAATTTGGTAGATACGATATTGATCAAATTGTTCCAGGTCTTGAAGGATATACTGTATGCAATATGTATACTTTAAATGGAGGATTAAGATTATATGAAAATTATTCAGAAATTATCTCCTCTCAAGTTACTGATATCACAGTAGAAGATATTTATACAACTTATTCTGGATTCCATGTTATGAGAGTTCCTTGTATTAGAAAATCATACACAACTATAGAATCAAACTTAGCAAACTTTGTAGATAATATAAATTATAAAAAAGCCTATATTGATAATGCTCTATATATTCTTGAAGATAATTTCTTGATTGACTTTAAATTCTTTAACACATATGGTCCATCTAGAACTTATACTCTTGATAGAGCAGGAACCGAATTAATTGATAGAGTAAATCTTACTCTTGAATTTGAACTTAAGTTATTACAAAACTCCGATAAAAACACTAAAAGTTATATTCTTAAAGATATTAAAGATATGATAGAAGACCTTAATGATATTTCGAGTTTGCATATTCCAAATCTCATCACAGATATTACTACTAAATATAGAGAATCTATCGAATATCTCGAATTTAAAGGATTTAATGGATATGGCCCTGGAGTTCAGCATATCTACAGACAAGACTTTAACGTTCTTACAAGAACTCAAGATGTGAATATGGTTCCGGAATTCTTAACAGTTCATACAGATCTTGATATGACTCCAGATGTTAAGATTACCCTGGCATAGCCTATTTCGTAACATTTAAGTAATTTATAACATAGAAAGAGGAGGAAAAATCTATGTATTTCAATCGCGGAAATGATTATACATTGAAGAATGTTGAAGCTGAAGAGCAAAAACTTAGTTATCAAGAACATGCTAAATTAGTAGCTGAGCAGAGAGATAGAGCAGATAGAAGAAGAGCTAATTATAATAAATTTCTTACAGAAAGTAAAGAATTTCTTATTTCAGAAGCAATGAATAAAATGCTTTTACAATGTCTTCCAAATAATCTTGATCCTCGATTAAAAGTAGTTGGAAAACATTGTTGTGAAAATTTTGTAAAAGAAGAAGGAGTAAACAATATTCTCCGTAACTGTAAAAACACATTATTTTTAAATGAATTTGCTATCATCTTAGAAGAAACTCATAAAAAAGTGGTTCTTGGAGCTGCTGATAATAAAAATGATGAATTCGAAATTGATAATTCCACAATGAAAGAATTTTATGATAAACTTAGAGGAATGAATTACGAACCAATGTGTAAAACCATTATAAATAGAGTAGCAGATGCAGAAAAAGATTTTGTACAATCCAATATTAAAGATAGGGAGCAAATCGAATCTGCTGCTGAAAAAGCTAAAGATAAAATTGACTCTATTAGAACTAAAGACGAAGATACTGCAGAAGATATTAAAGAAGAATTTACAATCATGTATAAAAAAGAAGTAAACAACATAGAAAATAGAAGAAGAAATATCCTTGAAAGTATTATTAGACATATGGGTAAAAATATTGTATCTGATGATGTAAGCAGAAACGATTTTATTCAAGAAAGCGGAAAGCTTAATATGAATAGAATTATTGATACATCTGAAGTTATGTATACATTTTTAGAGATGGTTAATACAACTCAACTCAGAGAAGTAAATACAGAATATCTTGAAAGTGTACTTAAAAGTATTAAATAAAAATATATCCCTGTAACCAAAAGTTACAGGGATATATTTTTATAAATAAATATAAATATGATTTCCAATATATACAATGGAATATAATTGACTAATAGAAATACCTTTAATATATTTTTTTACATACTGATCAAATAATCTGTTTACTATGTAATATACTGTATAGTCTAATTTTTCATTATCTGGGATATTATTATTCATAGTTAAACATA
>ERZ835051.3419-NODE-3419-length-12427-cov-3.729066_pt1 | contig 12427 bp, 6 predicted proteins | sample MGYA00519575_ERZ835051 | MGnify/ENA primary metagenome ERZ835051 (study PRJEB31850, sample SAMEA3708769) | human gut metagenome | biome: human gut; feature: human-associated habitat; material: faeces | place: China | collected 2014 ... | reverse complement strand
CATCGAAGATGCAAACATTCGGCTGGTTAGAAATGCCACATTTTTTGAACCGAATTTCCATCTGCATTTTCATCTGAAATCCCACGGTGTGGTTTTCTGATAATATTACTTACCAATCCAAAGAACGATATTCTTATTGCGGCAATTCCTTTTTGTCTCCTTTATTATTCCAGCAGCCCCAGAAAGATTTCTCTCCGCTCCACTTCTTCCGCTTCCTCATTTCCGTCCGCCCTAGCGTGCAGCAGCGGATATTTTGACCCCGTGCGCAGCATCTCCATCACCGACGCATAGTTGGCATATTCCGGCGACACCAGAATCATTCCTTTTCCACGCGGCAGTTCCTGCTCCATCAGGCTGCACAGATAGCGGAGGTTTGCTCCGTGAACCAGCGGAAACTTTTCCCGGATCTCCTGTAAGCGTTCGTCCGGCTGCTTCCAGCTGCCGTAGACGCCGCGGTAAATCTGCATAAATTCATGCAGCTGTTCTGTAAAATGCTCCGGAATCTTTCGCCCCGACTCCGCAGCAAGGAACCACAGATATTCCGAGAGCGGCATATACACCGGAACAAAAGCATGTTTCCTCACCGCTTCCTCCATATTCTGATTCAGATAAGCGCTATGCAGCACAATCGGATCGCCGGCCAGCAGCAGCTGTCTGTCCTCCGTCACATATACCGCCCACTCCTGTAAAAGGCTTTTGGTCCACTCCCTGCTCCAGGCATCCGGTGCGGCGGTCTTCTCCCGGAAGGAAGTACGCACCTTTTCCCGCCACTCCTCATCCAGGCAGTGCCATGCATCCCCGAGTAAGAGCACCTGCCACAAGATATCCGCTTCTTCCGCAAAAAGCAGCTGTTCCAGAAACGGTGTCACAAGATGCGCCCTCTTTCCGTCCGTATCTAAGACCGCACGCAGGATTTCCGGAACCATTCCGTCCGCCTCCGCACCCTCGGTCTGGAATACCAGAAACTGTTTTTCCTCCCCGTCCGTCTCCTGCAGCCGGTTTGCAATCTGTCCTGCCGCAGCCGAGAATGTACAGTATTCTTTTGCGGTGCTGTACGCTTTTCCCGCATGAAGATCCTGCGCCGTGTAATCCGGCAGTACTGCCGTGCGTTTTCCTTTCTGATTCAGGTAAAGTGCCATCCACTCTGTATACACGCACAGCGGCGGCAGATACACCGTCTCCTGCTGCGGTTCTTTCGTCTCTTTCATGCCTTTCTTCCCGTCCCGAAGCCGCCCGGACAATACGGCTGCCTCCGGCAGTATGGCGCGCTCCGTGCAGTTCTCTACATGGGATAAGCTGTTTAAAAACGCCTCGATTCTCGTTATCACTCCCACCTTGGACTGATGCTCGTCCACCTCTATTTTCAGGTACGGCTTGTCCCCCATAATTTCCGCAAAAAGGTGGGAGATCATGCCGTCCGGTCCGCAGCCGTGGTTCGTCAGATAGACGGCATACAGATTCGGATGCTCCTTAATGATCTTCGCTCCCGACAGAATGTGCTGCGCAAATGGCCAGTACAAATTTGGATAATGACCGGACAAATCCACATCATGTCCTTTCAGATGGGAAAGTGTCAACACTCTGCACCCTCTCTTTAACAGTTCCCCGGGAATTCCCATATTTAAAACCGGGTCTGACACGCCGTAGTTTCTTGTAATCAGAACGAGCACCTTGTCCTCCGGTTTCAACTCGTCCAGGATCTGCGCGCCCAGTTTTTCAGAATTCTTCTCACAGCGCACCATCGCCGCCGCGCCCTTCGCGAGCGCCGCCGCACACCGTGCCTTGTCGCATCCCAGTTCCTGACCCGCTTTGATCATCGCTCCCGCAAGCTGCGGTTTTCCCATATCCAGATCCAGAACCGGGCAGATCAGCTCCACGCCGCGTTCCGAAAGCCCCAGCACACTTGCGACAATCCGCGGCGCTGTCTGCATATAGACACAGCCGTAATTGTGCGCAACGCCGGAAGTCTCATGCCGGATCGTATGGATACACGGGATAAAAATGTAGTCCACCTTTTTTCTCGCAAGCCATTCCATGTGCCCGTGCAGTAATTTTACCGGATAACAGGTCTCCTCCGCCGCCATCTCCTGTCCAAGCGCAATGATCTTATCGTCCGTCTCCGGCGACAGCAATACATTAAAGCCGAGAGTCTTAAAATACTGGTACGCCATCGGGAAAAATTTATAAATCATGAGCGCACGCGGGATTCCCACAGTCTTTTTCCCCGGCAGCAGCGTTCCGTCATAGCCTGCCAGGAACCATTTCTGGCTCTTCCGGTAATTCTCCTCATTCCGGATGCTCTCCTTTTGGGATGTACCGCCCTGCTCTTTTGCCGCGAGCGCCGCTCCGTACGCCCCGGTCACATCGTAAAACGGCGTGATATGAAGCCGTTCTCCAAACACTTCATAGAAAGCCGCAACGATTCCCTCGTTATGCACGACTCCGCCCTGAAGGCAGATATGTTCTCCCTTGCGCTTATTGCCGACTACCCTGTTTAAATAGTTTCTGACAATCGAGCGGCACAGCCCTGCACAGATATCCTCCTTGTCCGTGCCTGCCGCAAGCTCCGCTGCAATCTTGGATTCCATCAACACGGTGCAGCGCTCTCCCAGATCGATCGGCACATTTGCTTTCAAGGCACTGTTTCCGATCTCCTCCAGCGATACTTCCATGCGGTTCGCCTGTTCCTCGACGAAGGAGCCCGTACCCGCCGCACACACTTTGTTCATCTCGAAATCGACGACCTGACCGTCCCGGATACTGATGTATTTGGAGTCCTGACCGCCGATCTCAAACACGGTATCCACCTCCGGGCACAGATGGGCAGCCGCGCGCGCCTGCGCTGTGATCTCATCCAACACCGTGCCTGCACCGGTCTTCTCCGCGATATAGTACCGCCCCGATCCCGTGACACCAATGCCTTCCCACGTGAGTGCTTCCCCGTATTTCTGCTTTAACTGTGCCATTCCCTGCTGCACCGCGCCGAGAGGATTGCCGCGCGTTCTAAGATACAGATCGTCAATGACGGCTCCGTCCTCACCCGTCAGCACAAGGTTTGTGCTCGTGGATCCCACGTCAATCCCGAGCCAGAGCTTTTCCCCGCCACGTAACGGTCTGGTCCGGTGAAGTGCCTCCTTCTCGTAGTCATATCGCGGCAGCGCCTTTCTTTTTTGCTCCTCATCCGCCACCTCCCTGCGGACCGGGTGTTTCCAGTCGAAGGCCAGCTTCCCGTGACATGCACAGGCTGCGATTCCGGCAGCAGACACCACAGCTCCCTCTTCCCCGCAAAGCAGTTCTTCCTCTTTTAATCCGAAGATATCACAGATGGCGAGGCGCACGCCTTCATTATAGACAACGCCTCCCGTCACAAGCACCGGCGGCTGTACCGGAAGCTTCCGCACGACCGCAGATTTAAAATTGCGGATCACGGCATAGGAAAGTCCGAGCAGAATATCTTCCACCGGCACACCTTCCTGCTGTCTGTGGATCAGGTCTGTCTTGGCGAACACGCTGCACCGTCCCGCAAGCCACGGCACACTTTTCGCCCGTCTGACATACTCCGAGTAGGCGGACAGCGGAAGTCCGAGCCGGTACATCTGATCCTCGAAAAATGCTCCCGTTCCGGCGGCACATTCCCCGTTCATGGCGTAGGAGAGCGTCTCTCCCTCACGGATTCCGGTAAGGAAGCAGGAATTCTGTGCTCCCATCTCTACGATGCTTCCCGCGTCCGGATAGAGCATTCTCTGTCCTTCCAGAAGGCTGCTGATGCGGTTGATCTGCACTTCCTTTTGGATCCCCGGATACAAACAGACTGCACCGGGATTGACCGCTGCATACAAAATCCTGTCGCCGCACGATGTCTCCACCTGCCCAAGCATGTCCACAAGATTCTGATACAGTTCTCCGCGATGCAGTCTGTAATCTTTATATATGATGTTTTCGCCTTCGACAACAGCGATGGAAATACTTCCATTTCCGATGTCGATTCCAAGTCCTGCTTCTCTCATTGCTTTCCTCCGAAATTGCCTCTTACGCATAGTTAGAACATTCTAACTAAATGTATCACATTGCAAGAGCCGTTTCGGTTGCAAAAGCAACGGAATCAGTTTTCTATTAGAGAAAGATTCTCAAATAGTTCGATCAGTCTAACTTCAATCCTGCCAGAAGCGAGCCAAGGCTGGTTCCTGTGGATGTGTGGTCTGTGTATGCCTCCAGATCTTCCACACCTTCGGTATCTACCATCTCCTCTGCCAGCGCCTTCATGGACAGGCTGATCTTATTGTCGTTGGTATTTAATACCTTTGCCTTGACTTTCTCTCCGACCTTAAGCACTTCCGACGGCTTTCCGATTCTGCGCTCACAGATCTGTGAAATGTGCACCAGTCCGCTCAGACCATTGCCCAGATCAATAAATGCACCGTACGGCATCAGGCTCTCGACGGTTCCCTCAAGCACGGTTCCCGGCACGATCATAGAGATCTTGTGATTGCGCTCCTCCGCCTCTGCCTCGAGTGCGACCGCCTTTCCGGAAAGCACGAGTTTTTCACGCTCCTCATCCACCGTGATGACCCGGACCGGAATCTCTTTTCCTACCCAGCTCTCCGTATCCTCCACATAAGCGGATGTGATCTGGGATGCCGGAATGAACGCGCGGATCCCCTCAAGATATGCCACAACGCCTGCCTTCACGCTCTCCTTGATGCGGACGGTTACCGTTGTACCCTCCTCCATCATCTCTTTGAGCTTCTCCCATGCCTGCTCTTCATTGGCTTCCCTGCGGGAGAGAAGAATGTTGCCTGCGCCGTCGTCTACCCGGATCACGGTCGCCTCGACCGTATCCCCCACATGCACTGCCTCCGCCAGTGAGAAATCCGGATCGCTGCTCATCTCCTCCGCACTGATAAATCCCGGTGCATAATATTTCAGGTCAAGCGTAACGCCCTCCTCGTTGACATCGATCACCGTGCCGGTTAAAATATCTCCCTCTCTGATTCTGCGGAAAGAAGCTTCTAACTCCTCCTTGTAATCATCCATTGATTCCATGTGTCTTAAACCTCCATCTCTTTTTCTACCTGTAGTGTACCACATTTCAGTCTGATTACAACCTTGAATAAGTCACCGTCCACCTCGATCGTCAGTTTTCCGCCCTGCGCCTCGGTAAAACTTCTGGCAATCGCAAGTCCCAGACCCGAGCCCTCCGTACCGCGTGAAGTATCGCCGCGCACGAAGCGCTCCGTGATTTCCTCCGGATCAAAATTCAGTTCCGTCGCCGACATATTTTTGATCGTGATCTCCACGAACTCCTCCGGCGCCTCCCCGGATGTGTGCACCTGCACATACACGCGGCTCTGCGGCATCGCATATTTCTGGATATTGACAAACAGATTTTCAAAGATGCGGAATGTCTTCTGATTGTCAAGCACCACGATCACTTTTTCCTCCGGCACATCCCATCGCAGCACAAGCCCCATCGCCGCAAAGCGCTCCGTATGCTCCACCGCAACCTGCTTTAACAGATTCACCACATCGACTTCCATCGGATGCAGCACAATATTGTTGCTGGTCGCCTTGCTGACCTCAAAAAGATCCTCGATCAATATTTTTAACCGCTGGCTCTTTTTATCGAGCGTCTCAATGTATGACCTGCGCTCCTCCTCCGTGATGTCCTCCTTCTTTAACAGTTCCACGTAGGTTGTGATCGCCGTGAGCGGTGTTTTTAAATCATGGGAAACGTTCGTGATGAGATCCGTTTTCATTCGCTGGCTCTTCACTTCCTCATCCACCGCCTTCTTAAATCCGTCGCGCACCCTGGAAAGCTCCACCTTCATCGGCTCATATATTCCCAGATCCTCGGTGATCTCCGTGTCCAGATCTCCGTCCGCCATCCGGCTTACACTGCGCAGCAGCGCCTGATAATCTCTGCCGATCCTGTCATAATATTTTTTGATAAAACAGAACACAAAGATGGAGTACACGATCAGCGCGCCGATGCCGAAAAACCACATCATCGAGCAGAGCGACAGCACCGCAAAGTTGATCAGCACGATTTTCCAGATCGTCTTTGTGGATTTTTCTGAAAAATCCACATGCGCCACCTCATAGCGGAACGTGTTCCACAATTTTTTCAACCACGGAAAAATCTGATAAATCAGGCTGTACTGTCTGATATATTCCCTGACTCCCAGGAAAAATACCGGACGCAGTATGCGAAGCGCCGCATACCAGATGCCATACAAAAACAGGAGCGGAACCATCATCTGTCCAAGCTGTAAGATGGCTCTCCAGGCATTGTTTCCAAGTAAAACATCCACTCCTTCGCTGTAATAGGAATAGCTTCTTATGATATCGTAGAAGTTTTCCTCCATACATGCCATGCAGCAGACGGCAATCACCGCCACCTCCATGAGATACCATTTTCCCGGGCGCTGCATTGGTATGTCTTCCTTCCAGATGCGTCTGCTCGTCATAAGAAACATCCATCCCGCCACCGCAGCAAGGCTTACCAGAAACAGAATGCTTCCGCCGGACGCACGGTACACTAACACCACCTGCACCCAGTAATTTGTCATATCCTCATACGGATCTCCCAAGGAAATCGTATCACTCGTTGATACCGGAAGCCCGAAGATCACCTTAAAGTCCTTCGGTCCCTGCAGCTGCCCTGCTTCCACATATCCGCCCAGCGACTGTCCCAAAAGATTTTCCCGGTCTACATTCTGAAACGCCTTGATCAGAACGCTGCCGCTGATATTTTCGTCGTACAGCGGTGTCACTTCCAGCGCGCCCTTTTCGTCAAAGGATAAACATACGATGTCCGTATAATACTGCTGCAGCTCATCCGTCACGGTTCCATCCGCGCACGTCTCGAGCAGCTGATCCGTATTTTTCACGCAGTCGGCACTGCTTTTGTATACACAGTAATCGATGTTCCAGCTGTCACTCTCAAACTGGCTTTTCCATTCGTCCAACGTAGAGGTTACCGTGTCCTTTATATACTGGTAATCTTCCTCACCCGTCGGCAGATTCAAAAACAGTCCGCCTGCATCTGCCTGCCCGCTCCGCTCCATCTGCTCTACATACAGGACATAGCTGCCCTGATAGAGTGTCTGTACCGTATCGTTGTCCACGCTGTCCGAGGACTCGCGCATCATCTCCGCTTTCTGCTGCTCTTTCTGTCTCTCAGCCGTCCGGTACACCACCGGGAAAAAACACATGGTAATGATCGTGATGAAAATGATTCCCGCGATCGCTATGATAATCCGCTTGCTGCTGTTTACGGCATCGCTGTTGTTGCTGCTGTTGCCGGCACCGTTATTTCTGCTGGCACCACTGTTGCTGCTGGCATCGTTATTTGCGCTGACATTGTTATTGCCGGCACCGTTGTTTCTATTGTTGTTTTTCAATTTTATATCCAACACCCCACACCACCTTTAAGTATTTTGGATCTCTCGGATTGATCTCAATCTTGTCCCGGATATTTCTCACATGTACCATAATCGTATCGGTATTGATCGCCTTTTCATTCCACACGCGCTCATAGATCTCGTCCGCCGAATATACACGCCCCGGTGTCCGGATTAAGAGCGCAAGTATCTTGAACTCAATCGGCGTCATCTTCACCGGTTTTCCATCCACAAACACCTCCACGGTGTCCTCATTCAGTTCCAGTCCTCCGATCACATGAATCCGGTCGTTCTTTTCCTCCTTCGGACTCCTGTTTGCAAACTGCGTATACCGCCGGAGCTGGGAATTGACGCGCGCCATCAGTTCCAACGGTGTAAACGGCTTGGTCACATAATCATCCGCCCCGATATTTAACCCGATCACCTTGTCGGTCTCCTCTGACTTCGCCGAGAGCATAATGACCGGAAAGTCATATTTTTCCCGCAGCTTCATGGTCATTGTAACGCCGTCCATGCGCGGCATCATGATGTCGACGATCGCCAGCGAGATCTTCTCCCGCTCCATCACCTCAAGTCCTTCCACGCCGTCTGCCGCCTTGAATACGTTGTAATTCTGACTCTTTAAAAAGATTTCAATTCCGTCCCTGATTTCTTTATCATCCTCAACAATTAAAATGTTATATTGTTCCATTTTTCCGCTCCTGCTCTTGTTCTCTTTTCTGCTATCATAACACATCCGCCGCAGAATCACACGCCTCCCCGTGCATTGATTACATTTTACCTGATCTGCCGCAAAATTCCCCGCAGAAATACCCGAAAAATTTCTAAAGAATTATTTAGAATTATTATCTTGACAACTGCCACTTCGTAGTGTATAGTAGTACAAGTGCTGAGGCAACTCACACAGATGCTGCTGTGGCTCAGTCGGTAGAGCGTCGCATTGGTAGTGCGGAGGTCACGGGTCCGATTCCCGTCAGCAGCTTCATTGAGAAGAAGCGCAAATCCTTGAATGAAAGGGTTTGCGCTTTTTTGTGCTATGGTGTTACAGTGTTACGGTATTATGACAAATGTATTGTGATGGAAGTCTGGATGAGGGGGAATATACGGTTGAGGCGTTAATGCTATCTCGTGTCCAAGGGGGAAGTAGAAAAACTTTTCTCGTCCTGCGGGTCTCAGCGATACTTTTTCTATTCTGGGACCCAATTTTTGCTTCTATGCGGGTCTGGTTCGCACTTTTTCTCGTCTCAGACCCGGGTTGCTCTTCCCTTCTGGCATTATGTCAACCTTTTTCCATTCTTTCCGGGTCTGGCACGCACTTTTTCTGCTCTGGAACTTCGCCTTTCCCTTCTATCAGCCCCGGATTCCAATTTGTTTGACGATTCTTCACACATTTTTCAACACTGCTTCATACCTTTTTCACATTTATCCGGTATCTTAATCATTGTCAAGAGGAAATCCCCATTGACACAATTTCTTTTTCATAATATGGCCGGTAAGTCCCCCACATCTTACCTGCTTCTCCTTCTTTTTATAAAATGATAAACGTACAAAACGCCTCACCATCCGGTGAGGCGTTTTGCGTATTCCTGTTGAATACCCAGATTCTGTCAACTTCTCCTTTACTACATGCGATTCATCATCTTAATGTGTGACTTGAACAGGGAATAATATTTCATTCCCTTGTCTTTGCCATAGTGCCCCTGCAATGCTGCGCGGAGAGAATTGAGATTCTTTCGCTTTCCGTTTGCCTGATAGAGGAATCCCGAAAAATCTTCCGGCGGTTCCTTTGCATATTCACTGTGGTCAAAAACCATTTTGCAGTACATGTCAAACTTTTCTTTTAAGCCATAAGCCGGAAGTTCTGACCAGTAAGACGCATACTCTGCATTCGTCTTCAGTTCCTGATACAGCCGCTTGCCTTCTTCCTCGCCGAGAAGCGCAACCAGCGCATTGTGAAAATCCACCAGATTTTCCTTGCTGATGCAGGCACACAATGTCTTTAAAATTGCTCTCTCTGCATTCAGATCCAGTCCAAACTTCACTGGCGCTTCGCTCTGGTCCGTGGCATTTGACACACTCTGTGGATTCTCTGACATTTCTTCTTTCAAATCCATCATTTCTGTCATCTGTCCGGATTGTTCCTCCGTCAGATCCGGCTTCTCATTCCCTGCGTTCTGCGTCTTTGCTTTGTCACTCTTCTGTGACTTTTCCGAACGATCCGGTTCTGACATACGCTCAGACTTTTCTGCTTTGACTGCTTTCGCTGACTTTCTTGACCGTTTTGCCCTGCCAGTCTTCTCTGCCGGCTCAGCCTTCCCGGATTTCTCTGCCAACCCAGCTTTTTCTGCCGATTCCGACTTCTCGGATGTCTCTGCATCCTCAGCCTTCCCGGTCACTTCCGGCTTCCCGGATGTCTCCGCATCCTCAGCCTTTCCGGTCACTTCAGCCTTCCCGGATGTCTCTGCATCCTCAGCCTTCCCGATCACTTCCGGCTTCCCGGATTCTCCTGCCAACCCAGCTTTTTCTGTCGGTTCAGCCTTCCCGGATTTCTCTGCATCCTCAGCTTTCCCGATCACTTCTGCCTTCCCGGATGTCTCTGCATTTCCAGCCTTCCCGGACGCTTCCGGCTTCCCGGATTCTCCTGCCTTACCGCCGGCTTTCGACGGTTCTGACTTCTTGGATGACCGTGGCTTCTTTGACTGCTCTCTGCCACGCTCTGCTTCCGCTTCCTGTCCAGTCTCCCGAACCTGCTCTGCTTCCGCTTCCTGTTCAGTCTCCCGAACCTGCTCTGCTTCCACTTCCGGGCCAGCCGCTCTGGTCTGTTCCTGTTCCGGCTCTACTGCTGCCCCGGATTCCTTTGCCACGCGCTGCTTTTTCTCTGTCAGCATTCTGTGGCATTCCTTTCCGCTTAAACGGCTCACAGGCATTTTCCGTGTTGACCAGTAGCGCACCGCAGCGTCAAATCCCGTATCATTTGATACAATAACATACTCCCTGTCCGCGTTCTGGCTCAGGCGATAGCCAAGTTCCGATACCAGCTGGAAATCCAGCGCATTGCTTCCCTCAAAACACTTAATAAAGTCTGCTTCCTTTTCCGTCTCCTTGAGCATCCTCACATTTTCGTAATTCATATGCGGGCTCTTTGTCGTATAAAATACAAGAACCTCGTCATCTTCCTGCGAGGATACCAGAAGCGGCACCCATATATCTCCTACATTCTCACTGTCAACCAAATAAATTTTTCCCATTCATTCTCCTGCTGACAGAATCCTTTTTTATTATACCACATTCCGCTTTTATACTGCAATGTTGTTTTTCCGCTGACGCTTCTTCACTTTCCCGTGTTCTGTTTTATAAAATATCGATGTACTCACCCGCAAGCGCCTTGTTCATGCTGCGCACCGCACAGAATTTTCCGCACATGGAACAGGTGTCCTCGTGCTCCGGTTTGCGGTCCTCGCGGATTTGTTTTGCGGTCTCGGGATCAATCGCACATTCCCACTGTGCATCCCAGTCCAGCACACGGCGTGCGTCTGCCATCTTGTCGTCAATCTCTCTTGCACCCCGCACGCCCTTGGCAATGTCTGCCGCATGCGCCGCAATTTTCGATGCAATGATACCCTGCTTGACATCCTCCACATTCGGAAGCGCCAGATGCTCCGCCGGTGTCACATAGCACAAAAATGCAGCTCCGTTCTGCGCGGCGATCGCTCCTCCGATCGCGGAAGTGATATGGTCGTACCCCGGCGCAATATCCGTTACCAACGGTCCCAGTACATAAAACGGTGCTCCCATGCAGATCGTCTGCTGAATCTTCATATTTGCTGCAATCTGATCCATCGGCATGTGACCCGGTCCCTCTACCATGACTTGCACATCTCTTGCCCATGCGCGCTTTGTAAGTTCTCCCAGCCGCACCAGTTCCTCAATCTGACACACATCGGATGCATCCGCCAGACAGCCCGGTCTGCAGGCATCGCCAAGGGAGATCGTCACATCATGCTCCCGGCAGATCTCAAGAATCTCATTGTAATATTCGTAAAACGGATTCTCCTCTCCGGTCATACACATCCACGCAAACACCAGCGAACCGCCTCTGGATACAATATTCATTTTTCTTTTGTGCTTCTTGATCTGCTCGATCGTCTTGCGCGTGATTCCACAGTGCAGCGTCACAAAATCGACGCCATCCTCAGCATGCAGGCGCACCACATCAATAAAATCCTTTGCGGTCAGTGTCGCAAGATCTCTCTGGTAATGGATCACAGAATCATAGATCGGCACGGTACCGATCATTGCCGGACATTCTGCAGTCAGTTTTCTGCGGAACGGAATCGTATTGCCGTGGGAAGATAAATCCATGATGGCATGTGCACCCATGCTGACAGCCGCCATCACTTTCTCCATCTCCACATCATAATCCTTGCAGTCTCTCGATACACCGAGATTGACATTGATCTTCGTGCGTAACATTGATCCTACACCTTCCGGATCAATGCAGGTGTGATGTTTGTTGGCGCAGATTGCTACTTTTCCCTCTGCTACAAGCGGCATCAGCTCTTCTACGGTCATGCGCTCTTTTTTCGCTACAATTTCTAATTCTTTGGTCACGATGCCTCTGCGTGCGGCATCCATCTGTGTGGTATACTGTTCCATACGTTTTTCTCCTTTTTCGCATGGGGGACTGCTTGAACCACTGTCTGGCAAACGAATTCTCCACGTCAAAAAATCTCCTGCCGCAAGCGCGACAGGAGATAGCATCTTCCCAATACGCTCCCTACGACAGTATTAACTGACAGGTTCAAAGAGTCAGGCTTTAACCTTCTCAACCGCAATCCCTCCGGGCATTCTCCCGGACATGCAGTCCCTCTGCGTTGTTTTCTATTAAGTTTTATCGACTTGTTCAGTCTAGCCTAATCTGTGACGGTTGTCAATATTTGTACAACAAAAAAGACAGCCACTGCTGTCTTTTTTAGGAGAAGGTATTTTTACTATGGGGTATAGCAAAAACTATATATAATGTA
>ERZ835051.3411-NODE-3411-length-12470-cov-4.583729_pt1 | contig 12470 bp, 9 predicted proteins | sample MGYA00519575_ERZ835051 | MGnify/ENA primary metagenome ERZ835051 (study PRJEB31850, sample SAMEA3708769) | human gut metagenome | biome: human gut; feature: human-associated habitat; material: faeces | place: China | collected 2014 ... | reverse complement strand
CCTTTGCAAATGACTAAAAGAATCGATCGTTTAGACTAGCCGTTTCTATCTATTATATAATGTACGCATGTACATTATATATTGTATCCATCCATAACCGCATAATAAATACAAATACAAACATTCACATGCAATCATAGCGAATACACAAACGTATAATCCAAGGCTTGTCAAGCCATAAGCTTACGAAGTAGTAGAATCTCAATGGGGATAGGCATATCAGTTATGCCATGCGAAATAGGAAGAACTTCAGGTCAGTTGCAAATCTTACTTCTAAATATAAAAACAAGGTATCTTAAATTGATCAAAATGGGAGCCGATTACTATCCATAGTATTTTGCACTACTATTAATACTAATCGTACTTTCTATAAATAGTAAAGCTGACTACCATGAATCTGCTTTTTAAGAAATATACAATAAACAGGATGCGCGATACGAAAATAAACCTTACCTTTGGAGCAGTAATCACCTAAAACCATTTAACTATGGCACAATACGTAGACATCATGACTGATGCTGGATTTAAGGCTGTCTTCCAAGACAAGCAAGTTACCATCAAGTTCCTTAACGCCGCCCTAGCCGGCGAACGGCAGATCAAGGACATCACCTACCTCGACAAGGAGATCAAGCCCGAGATTGTCGAGAACCGTACCATCATATTCGACCTGCTCTGCGAGGACGTGTCCGGGGCCAAGTTCATCCTAGAGATGCAGAATTGTCCCCAGCACTATTTCTTTAACAGAGGTTTTTATTATCTTTGTCGCATGGTGGCCCGGCAAGGACAAATCGGCAAGCAATGGCAATATCGGTTGCTACCCATCTACGGAGTTTATTTCTTGAATTTCAAGTTGCCGGAGTTCACAGACTTCCGTACGGATGTTGTCCTCGCTAACGAGAGGACGGGAAAGGTGTTCAATGAGATCAAGATGAAGCAGATCTACATATCGTTCCCGTTATTCAGTTTAAGCAAGGAGGAGTGCAAGAGCTCCTTCGAACGTTGGATTTATACATTGAAGAATATGAACCTATTTGAACAATCTCCCTTCAAGGAGGAACAGGAGACCTTCCTTCGCTTGCTGGACGTGGCGAACGTCAACTCACTCAGCGAAAAAGAACGTGCGATCTACGAGGAAAACCTAAAGAATTATCGGGATTGGTATGCGACCATCGATTACGCACAAACGGAAGGGATTGAAAAAGGCATGCAGGAAGGGATGCAAAAAGGGATGCAAAAAGGAATGCAGAAAGGAATCGAGAAAGGAATCGAGAAAGGAATCGAGAAAGGAATCGAGAAAGGCCGTCAAGAGGAAAAACTCCAGATAGCCCAAAAGATGAAGGAGCAAGGACTTGACTCCGAACTTATCGCCCAATGCTCCGGACTTTCTGTTGAAGACATTGAGCGACTATAACCCGAATCAACCGATTCGATTCAATTCGATCCGGGCCGCTTCCATCCACTATCCGGAGGAAACGGCCCGGATTACTTTCGTACATTCACGATACCTAGAAAGCGTAATTAAAATCCAACGGAATAAAGAAACTGACGATTGTTCCGCTCCCCATCCCCTTCTCCTTGCTTTGGACCGAATAGGTGATCTTCTCTTTATTTCTCCTATTCAACAATAGGATCGTACGGTAAAGGACTTTCGTTCCCATCCCCGTACCGTTATGTCCCGCATTCGTAAACGGACGATACCCGGGTCCATTATCCTCTATACGGATATGGATGCCTTTCCCGTCGCGCTCCACGAAAACAGATAATCGCTTCTCGCCCTCGATCGCACACAAGCCATGTTTCACGGCATTCTCTACGGGTATCTGGATCAGCATGGCCGGGAGATAGATTGCGTCCGTGTCAAGGGAGGGATCGAGATTCCATTCCAGACGGAAGTCCGGCCCTAATCCTTGCGCCTGCAAATTCAAGTAAGTCCGGACAAAGCGTAATTCTTCCTCCAACGTGATACTAAGCTTTTCCGTGATCTCCAAACTACTACGTAACAACTCCACCAATCCGGAAAGTTGCGTACGGCGGGAACTTCCTTCTTCCTCCGAGCTAATCTCCCGGTTCAATATATTGAATATAAAATGAGGGGATACACGGTTGCGAATACTCTCCATCTTTAACTTCGTCACCTGATCGATATGGCTTAACCATTGGGCATGCCGTTTACGTTTCATAAAGTAATAAGCCATGCCGCTGACGATCGACAAGATCGCAAAAAGCAAGATCCAAACCCAACGGCTCATTTCCAAGTATTCCATCCGGCCGGCCTGTTGTTTAATAATAGCCTCCCGCTTGAGTAAAGTCGTATCTTGGCTATAACGCATATCGATCTCGGTGACACGCATCTGGGTCCGTTCGCTACGAATATTGTTCTCAATGACGCTATTCTTCGTTTGGTACTCATAGGCACGCCTAAAATCGCCCGTGGTAGCGAAATAATTCTGCAAGTTCTTATTACGGATCGCTACCATCTTGGGATCTATGCCTACCGTATCCGTGTAACTCCTCAACAATTGATAAGCCAGCCCGGAGTTCCCCTCTTTTAAGGCTAGCGAAGCCTTCAAGGTCGTCAAATGGTACAAGGCTGTCTTATTATTATAGGTATGGAAGTACCTAAACCCTTTTTCCAGATAAAAACGAGCGGAATCCAACTGATCCAGACATAGATAGATCTCCCCTAAATTGATCTCGCATACGTTAGTATAGAAATCCATATGAGTAGGACGTACCACCTCACGGGCTTTCAAGAACCAAGGAAGCGCCTTCGCATACTCTTCCTTGTAATAATAGTAATTTCCCCGGCTATTGCAAAAGGTGAATTTCTCGCTCAAGTTACGAGAATCCAGTTCTTTCTCCGCCAAACGGTAAAAGTGATCGGATAAGTCAAAGTCCCTCAATTCCATATACGTCTCGCCCAAACCAAAATAAATAGGAAAGGACATCCGATCCATAATACCCAATGAATCACTCACGAAAAGAGCTTGGCGAAAGTAGCGGGCTCGCTGATCGTAAGCTCCTTTCCGGGTATATATATCCGCTATATTGATATAAATATCCGGAATTTTATGCTCCATCTCACTCTGCCGGATCTCTTGATACGCCTCGGAATAGCAAAGGAGGGCCGAATCCGTTTTATCCAAAAATGAATAATAATTGCCAACCGTATTTTTCAACGTCCCTAAGAGTCCATGTATCTTGGGAGACATCGGTACACGGTCGCAATAATCTATAATTGACCGATGTAAAACAAACCCGGAATCATATACACTATTTGCAAAATAAATCTGGCTTTTAACCGCAAGTAATTTATAATATTTATCGCTATCTTTAGTTAGACTTAAAGCTTCATCCAATGCGGAATGAGCATATCGAGGATTCCGGTAAATCGAATCCATAGCCATATGTTCCAAAGAGTCAATCCGCAGGTTATCAGAAAAAGCAAATGTTTTTTCCGGTAGCTTTCCACAAGAAAACAGAAACACAAAATGAAATAGCAATAATAAAATGGACATAAAAGTCATACACACCCTATATTTAGTCATCATCTTGGCGGTTTTAAAGTTCATATGCAAAAATATTTAAAAATTTAATCTACGCAATTATTTCTCCTAATAAATATCGAAAATCGATTACATTTGTAAATCTAAAATAGAGTACACATGAAAAACTTGATGATTCCTGCGCTGGCGTTATTTTTATCGGCGGCGGCGCAAGCAGACGACAGTCCGTTATGGATGCGTTACTGTGCGATCTCCCCGGACGGGCAGACGATCGCGTTTTCTTACCAAGGGGATATCTACACGGTCCCTTCTTCCGGAGGAAAAGCCCGGCAGTTGACAACACATCCGGCGCATGATACCCGTCCGGTCTGGTCGCCCGACGGACAGAGAATAGCCTTCGCCTCCAACCGTAGCGGCAACTTCGATGTATTTCTCATGAACAAGGAGGGAGGGGAACCCAAGCGGCTCACCACCCACTCCACAAACGAATATCCCACTACCTTTAAGGATAACGGACACATCTTGTATCTGGCCAACGTATTGCAAGACGCCAAGGATATCCAATTCCCCGGCACCCGCTTTATGCAAGTCTATGAGATAAGCACGGACGGAGGAAGGCCGGATTTATATTCTTCGTTATACATGGAAAATATAGCCCTCAGCAAAGATGGCAGTAAATTATTATACAATGACTACAAAGGTTACGAGGACCCTTGGCGCAAGCATCATCAATCTTCTATCACCCGTGATATCTGGTTATGTACGCTTGGAAAAGATCGCTCTTTCCAGAAAGTAACCACTTTTGGCGGTGAGGATCGTAATCCTGTATGGGCCGCGGATGGGGCGTCTTTCTATTACCTAAGCGAGGAGAAAGGAAGCTTTAACATCTTCAAGAAGGATTTGGCAGGCAACAGCGAGAAACAAATCACGACGCATACCACCCACCCCGTGCGTTTCCTTACCTCCGATAATTCCGGGACTCTATGCTATAGTTACGACGGCGAGATCTATACCGTTAAGGAAGGCCAGAAACCTGCCAAGGTGAATATCCAGATCGTCGCGGATAAGATCGAGAACGACGTGATCCATCGTCTTCTGACCGATGGAGCTACGGATATCGCCGTCTCCCCGAATGGAAAAGAGGTAGCGTTTATCACTCGTGGCGATGTTTACGTAACTTCTATTGAATACGAGACGACTCGTCAAATCACGAACACGCCACAACAAGAGCGCAATATAGATTTCAGCCCCGACGGACGTTCATTGGTATATTCCGCCGAACGGGAAGGAACATGGGGAATCTACGAAAGTAAACTTACACGTGACGAAGATAAGCAATTCACGTACGCCCCGGAATTGAAAGAGGAGCCTCTTGTCGTCTCCGGACAAACCTCGTTCCAACCCTTATACTCTCCGGATGGTAACGAGGTGGCTTTCCTTGAGAACCGAACCACCTTACGTGTTATCAACCGAAAGACCAAGCAGGTCCGCACCGTATTGGACGGGAAATACCTCTATTCGTATAGCGATGGAGACCAGCATTTCCAATGGTCGCCAGACAGCAAGTGGTTCTTGGTAGATTACATCTCCGTCGGAGGATGGAACAATACGGATATCGCCCTCGTGAAAGCGGACGGTAGCGGCGAGGTAACGAACCTGACGGAAAGCGGTTATTCGGATGGCGACGCGAAATGGGTATTAGACGGTAAGGCCATGATCTGGTCCTCCGACCGTGCCGGTTTCCGCAGCCACGGTAGCTGGGGTGCCGAGCGGGATGTGTACATCATGTTCTTCGACGGTGAGGCTTACGATAAATTCCGCCTCAGTAAAGAAGAACTGGCCTTGGTAGAAGCGGATGAAAACAAAGATAAGGACGAGGATAAGACATCCGATAAAGATTCCGATAAGAAAAAAGAGGATAAGGATAAGCCTGTAGCCCCCTTGAAGTTTGATTTGGAGAACCGCAAGGACCGGATTATTCGCCTGACCGCTCATTCATCCTCATTGGGAGACGCCGTACTCGCCCCGAAAGGAGATAAACTATATTATTGCGCCGCTTTCGAGAAAGGCTTTGATTTATGGGAACACGACTTGAAGGAAAAGTCCACTAAATTACTGCTCAAGAATGTCGGTCGAGGCACTCTATTCGCCGATAAGAAAGTAGAGAACCTTTATCTTACCGCCGGCGGTAAACTGAAAAAGATAGAGTTGAAGGATAGCAAGGAAAAACCGATCGCTTTCAAGGCCGAGTTCGCTTATCGTCCGGCAGAGGAGCGTGCTTATATCTTCCATCACGCTTGGCGTCAAGTCTTGGATAAGTTCTATGATCCGACACTCCGGGGCATGGATTGGAAAGGGTATGAGACCGCTTACGCCCGTTTCCTTCCGCATATCAACAACAATTTTGATTTCCAAGAGATGCTTTCCGAGCTATTGGGCGAGTTGAACGGCTCCCATACGGGCGCTCGTTACAATCCGGGACTAACCGGGCCGGAAACCGCCAGCTTAGGCGCTTTCTTCGATAACGCATACACGGGCGACGGATTGAAGATCGAGGAAATCATCGCCAAGGGCCCGCTGACATTGGCCGACAGCCAGATAAAGAAAGGCTGTATCATCGAGAAGATAGACGGAACACCGATAAAGAAAGACGCCGATTATTATCCACTGCTAAGCGGTAAAGTCGGTAAGAAAGTAATGCTTTCTGTCTATGATCCTACCAGCAAACAGCGTTTCGAGGAACAGGTAAAAGCGATCAGTAACGGAGAGCAATCGAACCTCCTTTATAAAAGATGGATCGAGAATTGCCAAGAAACCGTAGATAAATTATCGAACGGGCAAATCGGATATGTACATGTAAGAGGTATGAACAGCGAGAGTTTCCGCGAGGTCTATTCCGCCTTATTAGGCCGTTGCCGGAATAAGAAAGCCGTGATCGTGGATACCCGCCATAACGGAGGTGGCTGGTTGCATGATGATCTGGCTACCTTATTGAGCGGCAAGGAGTATCAGCGCTTCGAGCCTCGCGGACAATACATCGGTAGCGATCCTTACAATAAGTGGACCAAACCGTCCTGTGTCTTGATGTGCGAGGATAATTATTCGAACGCTCATGGTTTCCCTTGGGTTTATAAGACCTTAGGTATCGGCAAGCTGATCGGCGCCCCGGTTCCGGGAACCATGACAGCCGTATGGTGGGAAACGCAAATCGATCCGACCTTGGTGTTCGGTATCCCGCAAGTAGGCGTGAAAGATATGCAAGGCAATTATCTGGAAAACCAACAATTGCAACCGGATGTCGAGGTGTACAATACTCCCGAGGCGCAGCTCTCCGGCGAGGACACGCAATTAAAAAGAGCGGTAGAAGTGATGCTGCAAACTGTAAAATAGCTTTTCTAGGCCTCAGAAATGACTTTTCAACCTTGTAAAATGCCTTCCGAGGCCTCGGAAATGACTTTTCAACCTTGCAAGGTGGTTTCCGAGATCTCGGAAGCCTCTTTCACTCACATCGAACAGAAGAAAGAAACGAAAAACGGAACCGTGAAGTCCACCAAGATCCCGTGAAAGATAGAGACAAAGACCAAATCCTTTCCGCAATAACGGGTGATGATCGGCAATGTCGTATCCATCGTAGTAGCTCCTCCCGCGCAGATCGGAGATAGCCTTCCGAAATATCTAACGAACAACGGAGCGCCCAGCAAGGCGAATATCTCACGGATAATATTAGCGATCAAGGCGATCGTTCCTAACTCCGCCGCCAATTGAGCCCCCAGCGTCGGTTCTTTTAGCTCTGTTATCAAGATGGAGGATAATGAATAATAGGCGAAACCGCTTCCGACCGCCAAACAATCGAACACGCTCCATTTGTTAAGAGCAAGGCTGATCAAGGCCGAGAAGCTCAACGTCCCGATAATAGTAGCCAGAGGCACCAATAAGAGTTTCGGCCGTATGCTCGACAAAATCTCTTTCAGTTTCTTATCGCTTCCGATGCTAATCCCTACTTGAAACATCAAGAGGTAAAGTACATAAACCGTTATATCATTCTCGATAATGACCCCGGGCAGATAACCGCTCCATCCCAGCAAGCACCCCAAGGCAAAGAAGCCCACGACGATCAAACTCCCTTTCATCCCCGGCTCCTTTCCTTAAAAAAGAAATGATAAACTCCCCACGCCGCCAAGACGCTACCCAACGTACCGGCCGAAGCGATCAACAAGGCTTGCCCGCCCAACGTCGTAAGATTATTCACGATAGACTCATTGGCCCCTACCGAAATTCCCAGCAGGAACAAAAGAAGAAGAATCGTATAAGAAATAGGCTTACCGATCTTTTGCAGCAATTCTACTTTACGAAAGAAATACCCGACGGCAATGCCGCAGAACATGATTCCGATTACTGTAAACATCCTTTTGTAGTTTTTGCCGCGAAGTTAACAGAAACTCACAGTACCACAAAGCGGTTACTTCTTCGTTTTCTTGAATTTCACGGGAATCTGCATACCTCCGGCGTCGGCCATTCCCTCTAACTTATTTCCTTTCTGGGTCATAGTTAAGTCTACAGGCGTTCCATCCACATAAAAAGAGCTGGTATAGGTATCTCCTTTCGCCTTGATATCATTTATCTCCAAGGTACTACCTTGTATATTCACTTTAGCGGTCAACTTGCCGTTCTCTTGCTTTATCTGAAAACTTCCATCTTGATATCCATACGGAGCGTCGGGGGCAGAGAAGGACCAATCGCCTACGAGCTTACTGAGATCTGCGGCTTTATCCTGTGCCGAGATCGTGATACAAAACAAAAGGCATAAAAGGGTGGTAAAGGCTTTCTTCATGTTCGTTCCCATAATCTTATGTATTAAATGAGTAATAGATTTAAATAACGTTCCAAATGTAGTGATTAATTTTCGATCTTCCGAGATATGTTCTAATATACGAGCATCAAATTCTTTCCCCAAAGGGGGTAATGCCTCGGCCTCATGAGATACGAACCAAGCCTTATAGGGCAATAAGTCGGGAGGTATCACCGCTGAGGAGAAAAACCGGCGTAATTCCCGTTCTTCCTCCACGGATGTGGCGCATTCCCAATATTTATCCAGCAACTTATTTATTCGTTGATAGTCCATACACGATCCATAAACAGATTACCTTACCGCATACCGCTCCATCCTTTCCTTATTTCCGGAATACGTTTCCCTCAATGCCAGATTACGCGCTACCATCATGCAATAGGAAGGTAAGTTCTCAATGACAATCCAGCTATCCCGGTCTTCCCAAACCTTAAGCAGGGCTTCCTGAACGATCTGCTCAGACTGCTCCACGTCTCCGGTAATCCGGAAAACAACCCGGAAAAGGTTATTCTTCAGCGGCAATATCTTTGTCGTAAATTCGTTTGTTCCCATACTTTTTTATCTATAAGACGAGCCAAGCCCGAAAAAGGTTGCAGATTTTAAAAGGAAATTTCCAATATTCCCCCAAAGCCATTATCTTTGTGACAGATGATTGATAATTCGCTTATTACAAACTAAATCAATAATAACAGTGAAAAGAACGATCTTATTTTTTCAGGCCGCTCTTGCCTGCCTGCTGGTAGGATGCAAGCAAGCGCCGGAGTCGCCGCGACTACAAGATGAGGTGAGGTATGTAGACCCATTCATCGGAACCGGGTTCCATGGACACACATTCCCCGGAGCTACCCGTCCGTACGCGATGGTACAACTAAGCCCGGATACCCATATCTTGGGATGGGACGCAAGTAGTGGTTACCATTATGATGATGACCATATCTACGGGTTCAGCCACACGCATCTTTCTGGTACGGGTATCGGTGATCTGGGTGACGTAGCTTTATTACCTTTCTCCGGTGGAGATTCCATCAAACCAGTAGCTACCTTCAAGAAAGACACTGAGAAAGCGACACCGGGGTATTATGCCGTACGCTTGGATAACTTTGGCATCAACGTGGAATTGACTTCTACGGATCGTGTAGGTTTCCACAAATATACATACGACAATCCCAAAGAACGTCGTGTCCTGCTTGACTTAGGGCATATCCTTCAACCGAACTGGGGACATAAGCTGATCGGTAACCAATATTTACTTGTAAACGACTCCACGGTGGAAGGAACCGTGAAGACACAAGGTTGGGCGCATTTCCATTCTATGTCCTATCGGATTACTTTCTCGGAACCGATCGAGACGGTATACCAATACATCGGGGGGAAATTACGTAAAGACTCCTTGTTCTTACGCCTAAATACAGCAGAAGATTTGAAGTTCCATTACAAATTCGCTGAAAAGGCACAACCGCTTTATGTAAAAGTAGCCTTATCCGTAGTCGATCCGGAAGGCGCCGAGAAGAATCTCGAGGCAGAATTGCCCGGATGGGATTTCGATAAGACCCGTGAGGAATCAACGCATATTTGGAACGAGGCGTTAAACTTGATCCAGATCGAGGCAGATCCGAAAGTCATGGTCAATTTCTATACGGCGCTCTACCATACCATGATCGCCCCCTTCGCTTATCAAGACGTGGACGGGCGTTATTTGGGTATGGACAAGAAAGTGCATACCGCCGAACCGGGTTACGTAAATTATTCCGTATTCTCCTTGTGGGATACGTTCCGTGCGCTTCATCCGTTAATGACAATCATTAATCCGGACTTAGCGACAGATTGGGGTAAGGTACTCGTGCAAGGTTATAAAGAAGGTGGAATATTACCCAAATGGCCTTTAGCCTCTAGTTATACAGGTTGTATGGTAGGATATCCGGCCGTCTCGGTCCTCGCCGATCTTGTAGCGAAAGATTTAGCGGAAGGTGATATGAGCACGTGGGCGGAAGCCGGCGCACGTTCTTCCGTTTACCGTGAGGATCTTGCCGAGAAGTTCAAAGGAACCCGTGAGTTGGATCTGATCACGATGCACCCTTACTATAAGGAGAAATATGGTTTCGTCCCCGCCGACTCTGTTCCTGAATCCGTATCGTGGGGATTGGAGATGGCATACGAGGATTGGTGTATCTCCCAAATCGCCAAGAAGGCAGGCAACATGGAGTTGGCGAATGAGTATGCCAAGAAAGCCGAATACTACAAACGCTATTTAGATCCCGAGACGAAAATGATGCGTCCGGTAATGGGCGACGGTTCTTTCCGTACTCCATTCAACCCTCGCTATTCTTCGCATATGAAAAGCGACTATACCGAAGGGAATGCCTTCCAATGGAGTTTCTTCGCACCACATGATATGGACAACTTCATCGCCGCTATCGGTGGCAAGAAAGAGCTGGAAACACGTTTGGACACCTTATTCACCACCTCTTCCCAGATTGACGGGGCGGAAGCCTCCGGAGATATTACCGGATTGATTGGCCAATACGCTCATGGAAACGAGCCGAGCCACCATATGGCCTATCTTTATAACTGGACAGATTCTCCATGGAAAGGGCAAGAGTATTTAGATTATATCATGCAGAATTTCTACACGAATGAACCGGATGGTATCATCGGTAATGAGGATTGCGGACAGATGTCTGCTTGGTATGTCATGAGCGCCCTAGGTTTCTATCAGGTAAGTCCGGGTATTCCGGTTTACACATTGGGCCGTCCGATGGTAAATAAGGCTTCTATGCACGTAAAAGGTGGTATTTTCGAGATCGTGGCGACCAACAATAATCCCGCCAATAAATACGTTAAAGAAGTCAAGCTAAACGGTAAAGTCCTAAAGGCTCCTTTCATCAGCCACTCCGATATCATAAATGGAGGTAAGCTTGAGTTTATCATGACCGATCAACCGGTAAAATAAATTCATATAAAGAAACATAAAAACAAAGGGCGAATCAGTACACTGGTTCGCCCTTTATCTTATATTTGCCCTCAAACGATTAAATTGAAAAGCTATGTTACTCACAACAACTAACACGATCGAAGGAAAAGAAATTACCCAGTACTTCGGAATCGTATCCGGTGAAACGATCATCGGAGCGAATGTATTCAAAGATTTCTTCGCAGGCATCCGGGATATTGTCGGAGGACGTGCAGGTTCTTACGAGAGTGTCTTACGCGAAGCGAAAGAAACGGCCTTGAAAGAAATGAGCGATCATGCGGCACGAATGGGCGCAAACGCTGTAATCGCCGTAGATCTAGATTATGAGACCGTAGGAGGAAGCGGAAGCATGCTGATGGTTACCGCCGCCGGGACAGCCGTACGCTACCAATAATCCCCAAAATGAAATACTTTGGAGCCGGATTAAGCGAATCACATAAAGAACTAAACCGCATTATCCGTAAACCGGAATTAATAGAGCAAACCAAGGAGCTCTTTCTTGAGATTCATGGGAAATTACACCTCTCTGTGGTGTCTGGTAATGAGAGAAACGAGGTCGATGAGCTAGTCGGAGATTTAAGAGAGGATGAATATGCCATTATGCCTACAGCGAAAGATGAAACCATCGCTTGGGTATTATGGCATATCAGCAGAATTGAGGATCTGACCATGAATATATTAGTTAACGGGGAAAAGCAGATCTTCAATGAAGACTGGCAAACCCGAATGAATTCCCCTATCAGAGACACAGGAAATGCCTTATCTGATAACCAGATTATTCAGCTAAGCAAAAGTCTACGTATTCAAGAACTCTTAGAATACAGAAATGAAGTAGGACGAGAAAGCAGAGAAATCATCCGAACCTTATCTCCCGATGATATACGTCGCAAAATCCCAACTCAAAGGATAAGCCGGATATTAGAAGAAGGTGGAACCACAAATCATGAAGATTCGATTTGGTTGCTTGATTTCTGGGCTAAAAAAGATATAGCTGGTATTTTATTAATGCCTCCTACCAGACATGTCATGTTACATCTAAATGACTGTTGTAAATGGAAGCTAGCAATAAGAGGCAGACATCATTGAAAATTAAACGGCTGGTGTATATACCAAAAAAAGGAGCCAATCTTTCGACTGACTCCTTTCA
>ERZ835051.3407-NODE-3407-length-12497-cov-4.684777_pt1 | contig 12497 bp, 8 predicted proteins | sample MGYA00519575_ERZ835051 | MGnify/ENA primary metagenome ERZ835051 (study PRJEB31850, sample SAMEA3708769) | human gut metagenome | biome: human gut; feature: human-associated habitat; material: faeces | place: China | collected 2014 ... | reverse complement strand
GAAGTATATATAGGTAAGCATTGCTGTACAGCTCATCTAAGATTTCACCCTGGACAAAACCGGTAAAGAGGATTCTTTCATCTGATTTCGCCAATTCTTTTAATTCTTCCATAAAAGACTCTGTGTCACTGGAACCACCGGCAATCACCAGCTTTTTATCTGTTTTTACCTTCTTAAATGCCTCCACCAGATAGCGGATTCCTTTTTCTGGCACCAGTCTGCCAAGAAACAGAATATAGGAATCTTTTTCAAGTCCAAATTTTGCTGCTATCTGTCTAGCTGCCCGTAATTCCGGTCGATTTACACCATTAGGGATAAATCTTGTTTCTCTCCCATAGGTGTCCTTAAAATACGTTTGCACACCTTTACTTAAAACAATGATTTCATCTGCATATTTCACAGCATTCTTCTCACCCTGCCGGATAAATTTCGATCCAAATCCGGATTTCCATTTTTCACGCTGCCAGTCAATTCCATGAATCGTAACCACAACCCGCTTCCGAAATTTCGGCAGCCATGCAAAAAATGCCGGTCCCTCTGCATGAATATGCACTACATCATAATGTCCTATTGCGCTGAAAAACGCAGCAAAGAAAGAGGAACTCACTGCTGCCAGTCCTTTTCCTTCAATCGTCGGAACCTTTTTCTGGCAGATTCCTTCATATTCTGTTTTCTGATCATATTCCGCACCGCTGACATGATGTCCTGACCTGTTATAGCAGGTCACCGGATATCCGTCCTGCACCAGTCTGGTGCAAAGCTCCTTTACTACTATTTCAATTCCGCCTTCTCTGCTTAGTCTTTTCTGACCAAACATAGAAACTGCAAGCTTCGTTTTCATACTGTCTCCGTTTTTTATCATTCTCTGTCTTATAAAATCTACAAGGATATCCTGCACTCTACGCAGCCCCATCTCTCATAAACACCGCCAGCACCGTCTTCACCAGAATCTTCACATCCAGACCAAAGCTCCAGTTTTCGATGTATTCCCGGTCCAGCCGCACCACTTCCTCAAAATCCGTGATGTCGCTTCGACCGCTGACCTGCCACATTCCTGTGATACCCGGCTTGATGGCAAGGCGCGCTCGATGGTGAAGCTCATACAGGCTGACCTCTCCAATCAGCGGCGGCCTGGTTCCTACGATACTCATATCTCCCTTCAGCACATTGAAAAACTGGGGGAATTCGTCCAGACTTGTTTTCCGGATAAAATCTCCGACTCCTGTTTTTTTCGTTCCATCCGGAAGGATTTTATTGCCGATGACACGGGGATCGAAGTCCAGCTTGAACATCTTTCCATCTCCCATTTTGTTTTCCTTCATCAGCTCTGCCTTCCGCTTTTCTGCATCCATATACATGCTTCGGAATTTGTACATTTTAAACCGGCGTCCGTTTTTTCCCACCCGCTCCTGTGAAAAGAAGATGGGTCCCGGGGAACTGATATAAATCACAGGTGCAATAAACAGGAAAATGATTCCTGTCAGCAGACAGCCTACCAGACCGCCTGCGATGTCCATCATCCGCTTCATCACCAGCTGGCGATCCGTGGCGTAGTTAATGCTGGTAGTCAGTACGGTGTAATTTCCTACCCGCTCAACAAACTGACGCTTTCCTGTTTTGTTGGAAACCTGCGCCAGATTCATATGTACGATGACTCCTGTTTCTGACAGACGGTCAATCATCTCAGCCGGATAGGGAACGGATTTCGATGCTACAATCAGAACCTCATCAATCCATTCCTGACATACATATTCCGGCGCCGCTTCTTCGCTTGCCACTACTGGAATTTCTGAGATAATTTCACCTGTTCTGTCCTGATCCAGGATGACCGCTCCTGCAATCCGGTGTCTTCCGTAGTTGTGATCCTTCATATTTTGAATCACTTCTTCTGCAATATCATTTGTTGTTACAATTAAAAGAGAACCTGTTGTTCCTGTTTCCATCTGTTTTCGAAGCAGCCGCTTCCACAGTTCCCGTACCAGATAGGTGAGAATGATGTAGAGAATGAAAGTCATCACCAGAGTAAATCTGGAAAATTCCTCCCCTTGCTGAAGCAAAAATAAATACAGAATCGTCAGGGCTCCTACAATCCCACTGTGCTGTACCGTGATTTTCATATTCTGATATGCGCCTCGCTTCAGAACATTTTTTAAGGTATCAAACATGAAAATCGTTACCAGATCTGCCAGTTCCAGAAATATGGCTATATTTCTGTAAATCTGAACAGAATAAAGATTTCCGCCGTATCCGGCCAGTGCATAGGCCATCACATAAGCGATTTGCAGACAAATCATATCCAGTATGATAAAATCCACATGCTTCTCCCATCCCTGTGCTTTTCTGTACATCTTCTCTTTTCCTCCCCTGTACCTGAATCCATTTTTGTATTCCCGATGTGTTCCCGTTTTTATAAAATCCCGCTGCAGCCTGTTCCCTTTCAGACTCAGCCGGTTATATTCCAAGTTAAATATTTTTTGCTTTTTTTATTTGCGATAACAGTTCAGCCATGCAAAGATTCAAATTTTGATATACTTTCTCATGTTCAAGAACCGGTTCCCCGGCCGCATTTCTGCAGCCGGAGTTTCGGCGTTTTTCTTCTTACGCTCCTGAAATCTGTCCTTTTATCAAGGTTCGATTACCGGGTCAGAATTCTTGCTGTACCGGAACCGTTAACACGAATGTTAATGGTCTGGGTTGCATAGTCGATGGAAACAATCGGTACCAGAATGTACTGGCCGGTTGCATTATCATAATAACCAACCATCATGTTTCCTGCGTTCATTGCCTGGGTCAGTCCGGTCCACTTAATCGGAACCACCTGACTTCCTGTTACTGCTGCTCCGGTTGCAGTATCGTATACGTTCAGGTTGATATTTGCCTGTACGGTATATCCTGCGGACTGGGGCAGTACGCCTGCCATAGACTTGCTGGCATCAATTGCCTGGAACTGGTCAACGGTCTGCTGGCTCAGTCCTGCCGTACTGCTGCTTCCGTCAGCATTTTTTCCTACTGCAACAGTCACAGAGCCGCCCGTTGCCGGATTGCTGATGACCGTATTGCCGTTGGCATCGCTGGTTACAAGCTCTCCCGCTGCATTGGTTCCGTTAGACGGAACTGCAATCACATTTCCTGTTGTACGATCGATCACGGTTCCTGCTCCTGTTGTCTGCACTCCGTTGGCATCTACAGTTACTTCCGTCGGCTTCTGGGACGGACTCTGTGTCTGCCCCTGGGACGGACTCTGAGACGGGCCTGTCGCTCCAGTTCCCTGAGTTACTGTTCCGCTTGATGTAACGCCTCCGCCGAAGCTTCCGGAGCTGCTTCCTCCGTCATCATCGTCATCGCTTCCGCTGCTGATTTCCTTACTGGGTCCTGCAAAGGTCAGCACCGGCATTGCTGCCAGAGCGCACACCATTCCGAATACAGTAAGTGCTTTCCACTTTTTCATGGGGTATTCCTCCTTTCCTGATTGGGCATTTCCCGGTCTTTCCGGTTTCTGCCTTCTATATTCAATAAACGGCCATCCTGAAGGATACCGGTTATTGCGTCTGCCTTTTTTAAATTTCCCGGTAAAACAGCTCCAGTATAATGGGAATCAGGGCCTCCTGAGCCACATAGTATTCATCATAGGCTTCTGTAGCAGTTCCTGTTCCCGGAGCCATCTTAAAGCTGGCTGCTGTCAGTCCCTCTCCCTCCAGGGCATCCATCGCAAGCTTTAAATACTGCTCCTTGGCCATGTCTGTTACCATGTAGTTCTGAGTCATTTCAAACAGCTTCTCGACGATACTGCTTTCTGTTTTTGACCGTTCTTTCACTGCCTGGAAAAAACCGCTGATGTAAAGCTTTTGCTGTTCCATTCGCGACAGGGCTGAATTGTCTTTTCCTGTATCACGATACCGGACAAACCGTTCTGCCTGCTCTCCATCCAGACGCACCGTCTGTCCAAATACGAACTCCGGATCCGCCTCTTCCATGCCAAGAGTGGGAATGGTTACGGTAACTCCTCCTACCGCATCATTGAGAGAGCCGATAATCTCCAAATCTGCCGCCATATAGGAATCAATCGAAAGTCCCATAAGAAGATTGGAAACTGCTTTTTTCGTATATTCGCAGCTCTTTTCTCTTCCGTCTCCATAAGCATAGGAAAGACTCAGATGATCCACGATCTTTCCCAGCTCTGTGCCGTTTGTCTCTGTCTGCGAGATATCTGTTTTGGTAATCTCTGTCATGGTGTCACGGGGAATCAGCAGGATCTTCAGCTGGTTTCTTGCTGTATCATGAGCCAGCAGGAAAATTCCGTCTGCCTGTCCGCCGTCTCCGGAAAGGGTTGTCTCTGTCATAGGACCGTTCCTGTCCACACCGATGCAGAGAATTGCTTTTGTGTAGGTATTCCGGCGATAAGTCTTTCCATTCCAGGATAAGGTGGTTTCTTCCAGAAGACGGGAAGAAGTCTGCTCTGCAGATGGTGTTTCCCCATTTGTCTGTGAAGTCTCACCTTCCCCGCTTCCAGTCAGCTTTGAATGGTGTTTCCCTGTTTCTGCCTCTGCCTCTCCGGCTTTTCCATCCGCCAGCTCTGCAGCCGTCTCCTGCCGGTGACGTTCTGCAATCATGGCCTCCTGAGCCTTTCTCTGCTGATACCGCCCCGCCGTATACCAGACAGCCAGAGCTGCTGTCACCGCCGCCAGTCCGATTCCCAGTCTGCGAAGCCGGACTCTGTGTTTTCTCAGCCAGCCGGACAATCCGCTGTAGGCTTCCTCCCTTTCATGGCTGTGATGGTTTTTTCTTCCGCTCATGAACGGACTTCCTCACGGGATCCTTCCTTCTTTTTTCCAGACGCACCGGCAGGAACATTCTCTTTATAAATCTGATCCTGCTTTGCCCGCGCTGCATCATTCCGGTGATCGTACTCCCGGTCATAGCCGTATTTTCCATACTTTCCGTATTTCTTGTACTTGCCGTACTTTCCATACTTCCCGTATTTTCCGTAATAGGACTGGCTGTAAATATCTACCTTATTTAATACCACTCCCAGAATCCGGCATCCTGACTTCTCCAGCTGAGCCTTCACTCTCTGTTCAATCCGGTAGCTGATTGCGCCGCTTTCAATAACCAGCACAGCTCCGTCGCACTGCCTTGCCACAATGGCTCCGTCAATCAGGTTTGCCATCGGAGGTGTGTCAATCATGATATAGTCAAATTCACTTCTTCCGTACTCCAGAAGTCTGGTAAACAGTTTTTCCTCCAGAAGCTCTGACGGATTGGGTGAATAAGGACCTGCAAAAATCACGCTTAAATTTTCCACGTTTGTGTCGTAGATAACCTCCTCCAGCTGCTTCTGGCCGCTGAGATACTGGGACAGGCCATTCACTCTCTCCCCCAGCTGATAACGGCTGACCAGTACGGAACGGCGGATATCTGCATCAATGACCAGCACCCTTTTTCCAAGCTGGGCCATGGACTGGGCCGCTGCGAAAGTAATATCGCTCTTTCCCTCATCCGGCACAGAGCTGGTAAACATAATGGTTCTCACCTTGCTGCCGCAGAACAGAATGTTGGTACGCAGGGTTTTAATTGACTCATTGTAGTTGTAGTCATCCTTCATGTCACGGCTTAATTCCACAATCCGTCTGCTCATTTTTTATCTCCCCGCTTTCTTCCTTTGCTTTTCTCATTTCGCTTTTCTTCCCCTTCCCGCAAGGGTACGGAAGCAAGCACCGTCAGACCCAGATAATGCTCTACGTCCTCCTCTGTCTGAATGGTGTCATCCATCAGTTTCTTTACCACCACCAGGCCGCAGATCAAAACCATTCCGGCCAAAGCGCCCATCACAGCATTTTTTGCATTGCTGGGGCTTGTTTTCTGTGTCGGTACCACCGCATGTTCAATGATTTTTGGCGGTATCATTTCCATAATATCTCCGATATATTCCGAAGAGGTTTCTGCCACACAGTCTGCAATGGCCCGCGCCTGATAAGGATCCGGGTCTGTTACTGTCACTGACAGAATTCTTGTATCTGTAGGATTTCCAATGGTGATTTTCCCCTTCAGTCCCTCATACTTCATATCCAGTCCCAGGGTTTCAATTACACCCTCCAGAACCGGACGGCTGGTTACCAGAATCTTATAATCCTTGGTCAGCTGACTGCCAATCTGCAGATCGGCCAGTGAGGTCAGTGTTGTCTCCTTGGAAAGAATGTACATCATAGCAGTAGAGGAATACTGAGGCGTAATCACAAACTTGCTGTATGCCCCTGCCAGTCCCCCGCCGATGATCATTGCTGCCAGAATCACCCAGATTTTCTTTTTCAGGGCTTCAAACAGCTGCAGCAGATCAATTTCCATTTCTTCGTTGTTTTTTACGTTTCCTTCGTTTCCCATTCCTGCTCTTCCTAACTATAAATTTTTGGTAACAGTTCAGCCTTGCATCTTTTTGCTCCGGCTCATGCTGCGCTCCCTCTTTTTCCTGTCAGAAGGATACGCTGTCTGTAACCGCTACACTCGCTTGTTGTTTAATATGTAAACCGGGTTTCTGTGAACCATTGCTTCCAGATCCTCCGGATTGACGTGATGAGTGAGCCACTTCATCACTTCTGTAATCTCAGGCGGCCGGAAATCCGTCCGGTGCAGATCCGTTCCCAGAAACCGGATTCTGCCTTCCACCACCTGTTTGCGGCACCAGCGCACTTCCTTCTGATACCAATGCCCCTGCAGACTTTCAAAATTCATCTGAAGATAACAGCCCAGGGAGGAAATTTCCTCCAGACCGTGCTCTCTTAAACAGAGATACCGTTCCATATGAGCCAGAATCGGCCAGTAACCGGCTTCTGTCAGACTGCGGACACCCCGCATCAGCTGTCCGTAGCTTTCAGCCGGGTTAAATTCCACCAGAACATATCGACTTTCCGCCATGGTCAGGGCCTCTCCCCGATCCAGCCGTTCTGTCAGTTCCTCATGATAAAAATTTTCCTGTCCGAGATATAATTGAAAATCAGGATTCCGCTTTTTGACTTCCTCCCGAAGGGTTGATAGTTTCATCTTTAGTGAAGATACGCTTTGATGTCTAGAAAAATGGGGGGTTGCAATCATGCCCGTAATTCCCTGGGCCGCTGCCTGTTCAATCAGCTGTATGGATTCCCCTATTCCTCTGGCCCCATCGTCTGCTTCCGGAAGAATATGGGTGTGAATATCGATGATTTTGCACATTCCATTCCCGCTTTTTGATATTTGCATAAATATATCATTCCTTTCCATAATTTTATTTTTATGATAAATTTACGCATTGTTTTACATTTTAATATAAATTTCAGTTGTCATTGTATATTATTCCGCATTAAATGTCAATGCCCCTTATCTTTAATTTCATGGTGTTTTAAAACTGATACAATGGCATTTTATTCCAGCTGCATTCTGTAAAAACCCTCCAAAGCAGGGTCTAATTGGATAATCCTGATAAATGAAGAAAAGAAAATAAAAATATTTCTGGCGATTTTTGTACATTTAATTGATTTCTGTTCCTTTTACTTGATTCTAATTTAAAAATATTGGATTTTATTCCGTTTATTTTATCCATATTACTATTCTAATCTCATGAAGCATTTTTCTATCATAAAATGAGTTTTCCTTATTTTCTACAATATAAATATGGTTAATATCCCTTACAGCCAGTAAGGAATTATCCGCCTTGTTGCTTAAGCTGTATAACGATGGAACAATAGGTATGTCGTTTTCCTTTTTTGGACTTTGCGTCCGTATTTTAGACTGATAACCAGCTGTTAAACTAAAATAAGAAATAAACTCGCTCGCGAGCTTCTCCTCCTGCGGCGGGTCACTTCTGCGATAAAATTCTCTTCTGCCGCATGGCAATCCCCGCGGAGCGTTTTTATGTCATGGGACGCAATTTCCTATCACATAAAAAAAGCACCTATCGCTCTTGATAGATGCTTTAAAATATAATTATTGCTTTCTTACACTATAGGGAAGCTGTTTCCCCCAGCAGCTTCTTTACCACAGTTTCATGAATCCCTGTCAGATATGCAATTTCATCCATTGTCTTTCCTTTTCGTTTTAAAGAATTCACGATTCTCCTCTGTTCATTTCTTATACCTTGCTTCTTTCCCCGTTTTTGTCCTATTTTCTCTCCACGCTCTCTACCGATTTTTTCACCGCGTTCCTGGCCGATCTTTTCTCCGCGTTCCTGACCTATCTTCTCTCCGCGCTCCTGGCCGATCTTCTCTCCGCGCTCCTGGCCGATCTTTTCTCCGCACTCTCGACCTATCTTCTCTCCATCCCTATAAATCTTATCCATCTCTCTGCACATAAAATTCACCCCTTCTCTTGTCTTTTTTAATCGAAACACCTGTTTCTGCAGCACAGAATGATACATCTCTTCCGGCGATTTGCAGTGAAAATCATGCATCAGCCTGCCCAGCTCCGTATCCTCCTGATTTTTCGAATCCACATAAATGATGTGAGCTCTGTCTGGAAAATCCTTTCCGTTTTCACGGATTTTTCTGCTGATGTGATAAATCGGCAGATGATACCCCAGCGCATCTGTCTCTGTAATAAATATGACATAGCTGGTTGGAAGCTTCTGATACACTTCCCCCGGCTCCAGAAAATTCATATCCAGTAATCCGCTGTGATATCTGGCCCGCTTCGGAGATGCGCCTTCCCTTTTTTGCTGAATTTCCACGTTATAAAGGTTGTGATCGCTGTCCATAGCCACACAGTCCAGTATTGCCGACCTGCCCTGCAGATTCTTATAATCTGCCTGCAATCTCTGATCAACGACCTGCAGCTGGTCTTTATTCAGAATAATCCGCAGCACCTCCTCTGTACATTTCGGATTTTTCAGCACAGCCCGCATAAAGCTGTCGCTCATCAGCGTAAGATCCTTTAGAATTTCCCGGTACCGCTCAAAACGGTCTTCCAGTTCCCGATCCCATTCCTGATCCGATTCCTTTTCCGAAACGGAATAAGGCATAGGTATACCGGAAGTTATCCGGGATTCCAGGCTGGCTTTCTCGTTTTTTTCCATTGTGTTTGTGGGTGTTGACAGGCGTTCCGCCTCCCGTTTGACTGCCGGATCGCTCTTTTGATGATACTTCCGGCTGTTTTCTTTTGACTGTTTCTGTCTCATTTTTCGCCTCCTGTCTGTTATGGCAGAAAGCAGTTTTTCCGCCTTCTGCATTTGCAGCTGCAGAAGACCCTTGAATCTCCGGTCTTCTGCTTCATAAATTGGTGATTGTAAGCATAGACCTTTCAAAAATGATTCCAAGACAGAACCGGACGGGCCATCAGCCCATAGAAATGTTAGAAATGTGATATGCTTTTTTTCAGTTTAGCACAAGAATACAGCCGGTGCAAGCAGAATGTTCTATTTCAGAATGTTCTCTTTCCATTCAGGTTTCGTTTATGCCTTAAAGCTTTACGCTTCTACTCACTCTGCTTCCTTCCATGAAAAATTCTCCGGTACAGTGCTCCGGCTCCGCATCCCAGCCAGCCGCCCAGAGTATTATGGAAAAAATCGTCCAGCTCGCTGAATCCGGTTCCTGTGACATACTGGATGGTTTCTACCAGCACAGAAAGGAAAAAACACAAAATAACAATCCGAACCGTTTTCCAGTGTCTGTCCGGAACTGTCTGCCAGAGCAGAAATCCCAGAGGCACAAACAGAAGAATATTCCCCACAATAAAATACCAGTATCTCCAGTTTCCCGTAGCAAGAGCTGCCTTCAGCGTCCAGAAAAGCTCCAGAGAAAATTCCGGCTCCCTACCGCCGCTTCTTCCCAGAACTGTCGCACATAATATAGTAAAAACATAAAACCAGAGAAGTCCTTTCCACAAAAATTTCCCCGGTTCGTCAACCGTATTTTTCCTCAAATGTTTTCCCGTGTTTCTTCCTGAGTAAGTATTATTTCTCCTTCCTGCGCATGAATACACAAAAAGGGCTTTCCGTCTCCGAAAAGCCCTGATCTCCAGGATCACAGCGCCCAGAAGGCAGATGAGGGCCACCGTCCCTGTCAGGCGATAATCCACCCCCAGATACGGATTCCAGTCATCCCATGTCATCTGCATTCCTCCTGCCATTGTCCAATATCCTCGTCTTTCTTTTCCTTACCTTAAATTTTTACCGTACTACCTTTGCAATATCCACTAAAGTCAGCTCTCTTGCTCTGTTTTCCAGACTGGTTGCCAGAGCGGCAGCCGTATCCAGACTTGTCAGCACATAAACTCCGGTCTCAATGGCATTGCGGCGGATAATAAAGCCGTCCCTGCTTCTGTCTGCTCCCTGATGAGGAATATCAATGATCAGGTCAATCTCATGTCCCAGGATCAAATCCAGAATATTGGGAGATTCCTGTTCCAGCTTGCGCACAGAAAAGGCCTTGACTCCATGATCATTCAGAACCTGTGAGGTACCGCGGGTAGCAAAAATCCGGTATCCTACATTCTGGAAACGGCGGGCAATTTCTACCACATCCTCTTTTTCCGAATCCCGCACGGTAATAATCATATTTTTATGTCTGGGCAGCTTAATTCCCGCGCCTTCAAATGCCTTGTACAAGGCCTCGTTAAAGGTTTTCGCAATTCCCAGGCACTCGCCTGTGGACTTCATCTCCGGTCCCAGGCTGATATCTGCGCCGCGGATTTTCTCGAAAGAAAATACCGGCATTTTAATTGCAATATAATCTGCCTTCTTCTGCAGTCCCGGTGTATATCCCAGTTCCCGCAGACTGTGTCCGCAGATCACCTGCGTAGCCAGAGGCACAATGGGAATTCCCGTAACCTTGCTGATATAGGGAACGGTTCTGGAAGAGCGGGGATTTACTTCAATAATGTAAACATCTTCTCCTGCCACAATAAACTGAATATTGATCATTCCCTTTACATGAAGAGCCCTCGCCAGCTTTTCTGTGTAATCCACCAGCTTGGCCTCCACCTCAGGAGTAATACTGGAAGCCGGATATACGGAGATACTGTCTCCGGAATGAACTCCGGTCCGTTCAATATGCTCCATAATTCCCGGAATCAGAATATCCTGGCCGTCACAGACAGCATCTACCTCAATTTCTTTTCCTACAATATATTTATCCACCAGAATCGGATGATCCTGGGCAATCATATTGATAATACCGATAAATTCATCAATATCATGGTCATTGATGCAAATCTGCATTCCCTGTCCGCCCAGCACATAGGAAGGACGTACCAGAACCGGATATCCCAGCTCATTGGCTGCCTTCTTGGCTTCCTCTGCTGTAAATACCGTCTGGCCTGCCGGTCTCGGAATCTGACACTGCTCCAGAATCTGATCGAAAAGTTCTCTGTCCTCAGCCGCATCAACATCCTCTGCTGCTGTTCCCAGAATCGGAACCCCCATTTTCATCAGGGCCTCTGTCAGCTTAATAGCGGTCTGACCGCCAAACTGAACAACAGCGCCGTCCGGCTTTTCAATATCGACAATGCTCTCCACATCCTCTGCTGTCAGAGGTTCAAAATACAGCTTATCTGCAATATCAAAATCTGTACTTACCGTTTCCGGGTTATTGTTGATAATAATGGTCTCATAGCCTTCTTTTTTGAATGCCCAGGTACTGTGTACGGAACAGAAGTCAAATTCGATTCCCTGACCGATACGGATGGGACCGGAACCAAGAACCAGAACCTTTTTCTTTCTGTTTTCTGACGGATCCGGTTCCACCTCGCTGATTCCATCAAAGCAGGAATAATAATAAGGAGTTTCTGCCGCAAATTCAGCCGCACAGGTATCTACCATTTTGTAGGCAGCCCGAATCTGATTTTCATGGCGCATCGCCTTGATTTCCGCTTCTGTTTTTCCTGTAAGACGTGCAATCACATTGTCCGGGAATTCCATCCGCTTTGCTTCCTTTAACAGCTCCGGAGTCAGTTCTTCCTTCTCTAAGGCCTGCTCCATCTCTACCAGAATCGCCAGCTTATCAATAAACCAGAAATCAATTTTCGTAATACTGTGAATGATCTCGTAAGCCATTCCCCGGCGCAGTGCCTCTGCAATCACCCAGATTCTCCGATCATCCACTTTTCCCAGCTGCATCAAAAGAGCCTCATTGTCCAGATGGCTGAAATCATAGGATCTCAGGCAGTCCACATGCTGCTCCAGAGAGCGGATGGCCTTCATCAGAGCACCTTCAAAATTGGTACAAATGCTCATAACCTCTCCGGTTGCCTTCATCTGGGTACCCAGAGTCCGCTTTGCGCTGATAAATTTATCAAAGGGCAGACGGGGCATTTTTACTACACAGTAGTCCAGCATCGGCTCAAAGCTGGCATAGGTCTTTTTCGTAACAGCATTTTTAATTTCATCCAGTGTATAGCCCAGGGCAATCTTTGCAGCAACCTTGGCAATGGGATATCCTGTTGCCTTAGATGCCAGCGCAGAAGAACGGCTGACACGGGGATTTACTTCAATGACACAGTATTCAAAGCTGTTGGGATTTAAGGCATACTGTACATTA
>ERZ835051.3404-NODE-3404-length-12502-cov-11.809191_pt1 | contig 12502 bp, 13 predicted proteins | sample MGYA00519575_ERZ835051 | MGnify/ENA primary metagenome ERZ835051 (study PRJEB31850, sample SAMEA3708769) | human gut metagenome | biome: human gut; feature: human-associated habitat; material: faeces | place: China | collected 2014 ... | reverse complement strand
AGGGGAATGATTTATTTACCCGGGGCTACGGCTCCGGGATAAAAATACGAAGTTATGGGAATAATGAAAAAAATCCTTGAGAACAATCGGGGGAAGCAGATAAAAGGGGTGTCATTTGTCTATGAGGGAGACGAAGTTATTGCCATGCTTGAAAGGATGCGTAAGTCCAAGGAAATCAAAAAAAACGAGATAAAAAAAGAGGTACGAAGGGCATTAACACCGGAGCGGAAGTATGTGCGTAATGCAGCAAAAGCCGCAATGGGTAAAGATCCCGGAAGAGCGTACATGGCTGTAAAGATGGTTGTTTACCGTGACGGGAACGGCGGTATGCTTAACATACTTGATAGGGGAGATGCAAAAAGGCTGGCATTATATAAAAAACCGAACGGCGGTGTGTCGGGCATAAGAAGACGTAGATATGTAAGCCCGGAAACGAAGAGGTCTAGAGGCTATAGAGGTGCGGACAGGGCTTTTATCCTTCGGTTTATAAATTCAGGGACAGAAGACAGGTATACGAAAGTTAGACGTCAGGGAATGAAAAAATCGGCATATCGCGGCTCTTTGTCTGCAAGTAATTTTTTCCAGCCGGCAGCGGAATCCGGCATGGCTAGAGCCAGCCTTGTATTGTCGGAACGGATTGCAAGAATAATACAAGAAGTAAGTGAAGGAAGATGAGTTTATTTATAAGCAAGCATATTATTAGCTCTATACAGTCTAATAAGGCTGTTACGGAAGCGGTGGGGAACAGGATATATCCGGTTGTTATCCCTGTGGGGGCGCCGGAGTATCCGTTCATCAATTTTACGAGTTCTTTGGATGGTCCGGACGAGACCAAAGATGGATCTTGTGCGGATAATGTATCCACTACTTTGGTAGTTGTGTCAAAGACGTATGAAGTTGCTGTGAATACGGCTAATGAGGTGCGTTACTCTATTGAAGGGAAGACAGCCCGGTATGATAAGTTTGAGGTCATTGATAGTTCTTTTCTGTCATGTATTGAAGATTATTTGGTGGATATAGACGCATTTACTATAACTCTTTCGTTTAATTTTAAAACAATTGATCTATGAAAACAAATCAGATTATGATACGTCCGATGGGTGAGTTTAAAGTAGTTCAACGGACAAAAGATGCGTTTTTCAATGCAACAGAATTATTAAAACAGTGGAACCAATTAAAAGGTATGAGGAAAGAAGTTAATGACTACTTCGATTTGTCTTCTACTAAAGAGTTTATTTACACTATAATGAAAAGGGAAAATTATGATACGGGTAATTACCCCTATCATAAATCAAGAGCAAATAAGGGTGATAATGCGGGTACATGGATGCATCCACTGCTTTTTATTGATTTTGCAATGTGGATAAATCCATCATTTAAATATGATGTTCTAAAATTCGTTTATGACGAAATGATAAAGTTCCGCAATCTTGCCGGTGATGCATATCCCAGAATGTGTACGGCTGTTTGTTCTATCCTTCCAAAGGAGGTATTTAAGCAAAAAGTTAGTGATTTGGCAAAATCACTCAATATCATTGTGTATGGCAAACATGAATCAGAAATGCGTAATAAGATTGGCGATGAGGCTAAGATACGTGAGATGTATGAACTGGAACAACAGATAGCCCAATGGATTGAGCTGGGATTTATTAAAAATTATCAGGAATTGAAACAGGCACTAACGAAGGTGTATTATCAGAGACACCCTGATGTATTGCCTATGTAGATAACTTATTGAATATAGCACTTAAGAATAAATTCATAGTAAAAATCAATTGTTTTACGGATTCGGTTCGTGAGAATAGAATCTGTTTTTTAAGGAATTGTTTAACTTTTAAATTATATAGATTATGTCAAAAGCAAAACCTTTGAACGGGAAGGATTTTATGATCTTTATTGGCGGCAAGGCTACAGCCTTGGCAACCAGCCATAAGTTAACGCTTACTGCGGAAACTGGAGATGCTGCCAGTAAGGACGATGGTATGTGGGATGAGTCAATAGTCACGAAGATGGGGTGGGAAGCGTCTACGGAGGCATTGGTAAGTGCTGATAAGAACATAGAGAGCTTTGATTCTCTTTATGACACATTTATTGCCGGTGAGCCTGTTGATATTATATTGGGTGTTCCTGCTAATCTGACCAATGATGGTATTCCGGAAGATGGGTGGACATCCCCGGCAACCAAGGCCCAGCAGATATACTATAAGGGGAAAGCTCTTATAACATCTCTTGACCGCACAGACGCGAAAGGCAGCAATTCTACAATGACTGCGCAGTTTAAGGGACAAGGAAAACTTGAAAAGGCAACAGGTAATGGTTGATGGTATGAGGAAAGTAAAAATTAATGGCGTGGAGTATACATTAAGGTATACTCTGCGCGCCTTATTTATATATGAGGAAATTACCGGGAAGTCTTATTCCGGTGACAGGATGGTTAACAGTTATATCCTGTTATGTGCTATGCTGATGGCGAATAACAAGGATTTTCCGTTAACGTTTGATGATGTGATAGACGCATGTGATTTAGATCCGTCCATTTTCGAAACATTTTTGGCTGTTTTGGAGGAAGAGAACAAGCGTATTAGTATGATTGTCGGGAAAGATGATAAAAAAAAAGCGATGGGAAAGAGAGCGAAGAAGTAAGTGTGATAAGGTTGTATGAAGAAGTTGTCGGTCGTGGAGGGATATCACCTGATTACTTCTTTGACAGTATGACTTTTAACGAGTGTGCTGCATTTATAAGGGGGATGAACCGGAAGGAGCAGGAGGAATGGGAACGTACAAGAATGATCATGTACGCAATTGCACAGGTTAATTCTACGGAGAGCCTCACACCTGAAGCAGTGTTCCCATTCCCGTGGGATGAGGAACGGGAACCGATAGAGATAGATGAGAATGAGCTGAAAGAATTGAGAGAACGAGCAAAAAATATGGAATATGGCAAGTAATGCGATTGTAAGATTGTTGTTTAACACCGCTGATTTTGATAAGAACATCAGAAGGGCGAAAGGTGAGATAGGGAATTTTGAAAAAAGCATAACAAGTATGGCCGGCAAGATAGGACCTGCTCTAAGTGGTTTTGCTGCTTTCGCTGGTATATCGGTAGCCATTGGGGATGTGGTAAGGACTTCTATGGAGTTTGAAAAGTCGTTATCTTCTTTGAAATCCTTAACAGGTGTGACAACGCAGGAGCTTTCGTTTTTTAAAGATGAGGCTATCCGTTTGGGTAGTACCACCACGCAGACTGCATCTCAGGTGGTAGATGCCTTTAAGCTGATAGGATCTCAAATGCCAGAGTTGTTAAAAAATAAAGAGGCTTTATCTTCTGTAACGGAAAGCGCTATTATATTAGCAGAAGCCGCAGAAATAGATGTTCCTGAGGCCGCTAAAGCGTTAACAGGAGCTCTAAATCAGATGGGCGCTTCTTCTAGCCAAGCTGCTGAATATATCAATATTTTAGCGGCAGCCTCTCAACAAGGCTCTGCTGATATCCCATATCTGAACAAGGCTATAGAGAATGCCGGTGGTGCTGCATCTTCTGTAGGTGTACAATTCAATGAATTGGTAGCCGCGATAGAGGCTATTGCTCCTAAAATAACGGATGCCGGCAGTGCGGGAACTAATCTGCGTAATATATTTCTCACTTTGGAAAGTAGTGCGGACAAGAACTTACGTCCTTCCGTGGTCGGGTTGTCACAAGCTGTGGAAAACCTTGCAGCAAAGCACATGAACGCTACAGAAATGACGAAAATGTTTGGTAAAGAGAGCGTAACGGCTGCTTTGGCACTCGTTTCTGAAAAAGATAAATTTATAGAGTTAACCGATGGAATAACAGGAACAAATACTGCATTAGAACAACAAAAAATCAATAATGACAACTTAGCAGGATCTATAGCGGCATTGCAATCTGCTTGGGAAGGTTTCATATTAACGCTAAACAATTCTTCGGGTATGTTACAAAGCGTAGTTGGTTTTTTAGCTGATATTGTAGATGGAGCACGAACGGCATTTTCTTCATTACAAGCTTTGGACGAGTCTAGTTATAAGAGCGAAGGTCAGAAATCGTTTAGATCAGAAAAAGTTCAAAACGCTATAAATGATATAAACGAACTGGTAAAAGGAGGAATGAGCCGGGAAGATGCCTTGAACTGGGAAGAGAATTTAACAAGAGATCTGTATAAGAGAGCTGATTCGTTAGAAGAAAAAAAAGAAGCCTATGAAGAGGCTATGGCAATATACAATGAGAGAGGTGGACAGTGGGACAAACGGGCTTACGAGCAATCAAAGGAAGTGTATATGTTAGCTCGGAACGAAAAGCAAATACGTGATGAAATATTAGATTATATTGAAAAAGAACGACAGAAATTAAAAGGCGTTGGTGATATCCAGAAGGAATTAAACAAGGGGGCTACTGTGGGTACTGGGGAAAAGAAAGGACCTACGGATTTGCAATTAGCTGCATTTAATGCCGAAGGATGGGCTAATGAAGAAGTAAAAGGGCTTCATAACAAGCTAAGACAGGCTATTGAGAGTGGAGATAAAATAAAGATAAAAAATATAGAGATTAATTTGGATGAAGCTATAGATGAAGCTAAATTACCTGATTTGTCCAAAAAAATTAAAGAAAACGAAGATTTCGCAAATTCGTTAAGTGCCATAGGTAACGCTTTTGGTAGCATGTCTTCAATGGCTGATGGTGCCGCCGGTTCTATCCTGTCTTATTTCGGGAACTTAATGAACTCTGTGGCTGCCGCGATTCCGGCTATTGATGCTCTTAATGCAAAGAAAAAGGAAGAATCTGTGGCTAATACGGAAGCAGCCGTAACCGGAGCCGCTTCGTCTGTGGCTTCCATTCCGTTTGTTGGTGCGGCTTTGGCTGTAGCCGCCATAGCTTCAGTTTTGGCTGCTTTAGCCAATATTCCCAAATATGCAACAGGTGGTATAGTGGGAGGATCATCATTTTTCGGTGATCACATGATAGCACGGGTTAACAGTGGCGAGATGATATTGAACCAGTCCCAGCAAGGTAAGCTGTTCAATATGATTAATAATGGTGGTGGATCCAATCACATAACGGTAGACGGTGAGGCACGGGTAAGCGGTAAGGCTATGTATATAACAATAAGGAATTACATGAAGGCTAACAATATAAAGTGGTGATATGGGGCAGAGATATAACATACATTTTAAAAATTACAGAAACACAGCCTATGATGTAAAGGTCTATATTGATGGCTATGTGGGACAGGTGACGGAATTACTGGGCGCAAGAAGCGCATTTGTCGTAGAGGGGAACGATGAGAACTTTGTATATGAGCCGATAAGAAGTTCTACGGCAACATTGACCCTTCTTGGTAGTGATTTACTTCTAGACCTGTTTAGCATTAACAACCAATATGCACCGGTTAAGTTGTTCAAGGGTGACAAGTTAATGTGGACGGGGTATATTGTTCCGGAGCAATTTACGCAACCTTATAAGCCTACACCGGACAATATCAGTATTGATTGCATAAGCGCAATAGGAACGCTTGAGAATATACAATATGAGAAACAGACAGAGAATGGATTTATAACGGCGATAAACCTCTTAAGGTACATTATAAGATCAGCTAATGGGGGATATGAGAAGATATATATACCTTATGTCTATGGATCGTCAGAAGTGAATTATTCGACAAAGAAAAACATATTCGATGAGATAACTCTCGCAGAAGAAAACTTCACCTCAGAAGGGATGATGTTGGACGAGGTACTGGAGTATTTTTGTCGTTTTTTTAATTGGACCTTATACGATTATGAAGGTAACCTGTATTTTGTAGATGCAGATTGGAAAGGGGAATACTTCTCGTATGGCGAGGATCTTGTCACTTATGAGATGGTTACTCCAAACACTGTATTGCTTCAGGATATCGGCTTTGGCGGCAGTGATCATACAATAGATGTGCTCCCCGGATATAATAAGGTTACCGTTAAGGCAATAAATAATGTTTTTGATGAATTAGTGGAGAATGAAGATTTAGAAACGTTGAAAGAAAATGGGAAAGAAATAACTTCCCGGCAAGGTAAGGGTGATGATGTGTCATTGGTAAAGAAAAGATTTTTAATTCCCAAAAAATGGAAATTAAAATCATTTGACAGCAACGGGAATGAAATACCTCCTGAAGATGTTGATAACAATACATTGGGAAGCGCGTTGCTTAAAATGTCTGAATATAAAGGAAAAGAAAAAGACGGGATGGTAATTCCCGATATAAGTGATTATTCTTGGGGATTGGGTGTACAGGACAGACCGTCAAGTAATATTAATACAGGAGATGTATTGGTTACGATAAATGGTGTTAAGGGCGCGGCTTGGATGAATGGGGCGTTAAGTATTGACGGTAGTATTATAGTGCCTTGGGATGATAACGAATTGGCGTTTTGTAAACCGTCTGGAAAGAATGGATATGCTGATATAGTCTATGTGTTAAGGATAGGGGATAAGTATTGGAATGGGAGCTCATGGGTTGACAGTGAGACTGAATTTAAAATAAGATATGAGAACGCAAGTGCAGGATCTCCGTTAACTGCCAAAAACACCAAGTTGCCGGATATGCCATATTCGGGGCTATCCGGGTATGTGATAACATTACCGGATGATGTGCCGATAATAGGCGACTTTGAATTAAAAATTAAAAGAACAAGTGAAATCGGATTTACTCCTGAATCGGGGGCCGGAAGCATAAAATATTATGGATATATATACAAGAATCCTAATCTGAATTATAAGAAAAAAGACGGAGTTGTAGATGAAGGTGAGAACGGGGATCGTGTATACGAGAATGTAGTCAATGAAAAATTTATGTCCGAACTTGACGAGATAGAATTTGGCATAAGTAGTTATAATGAAGACGGGGCAACATATAGCAAAGCTCTTTTAAATGGCAATTTTTTAACAAACAACTTGTATTCGGCAATAGAAGGTACGCTTGTGCGCCCCGAAGAAGCGTTGATCAGGCGTATCATTAACCGATACCGGGTAACCAAAATCAAGTTAACTCAGGTATTAAAAAACAGTGATCTCATTCATCCTTTCACGGTTTTGTATGACAATTCTATGGTTAGTAAGAAATTCATGCTGTTAAGTGGTGTATGGGATTACGAGCAGAATACAGTAACATTATCAATGATAGAGAATGGCGATAAAGTCAGATATAAGAATCATAAGTAGGGTAGTACCGAGGGAGCGTGATGGGAAGTATGTTCCCCGCTCTGTGACTATTATACAGGGTGGCGGTAGCGGCGGTGATGTCACCAATGCCGATCATGCCAATTCCGCATATACGCTGGATGAGGACACACCTGTACAGAACTGGTTCTTATCCGCATTGAACGATGATGATGCGCAAGGCATAATCAATTTTCTCAAAGGTCTGAAAATAGCCGGGAATCTGATAAACCGCATTGTGAAGCAGGGTGACAAGGATGTTACCTACACCGATGAAGACGTGATGAGCGCATTACGTGTAATGACTGAAATAGAGAACAGTGAGGAGAAACTGAAAGAGATATTCTTGCGGAAGGACGTGGCGGATTCCACTAAGTTTCTTCTCAGCATGTTTGCCGGTGCTGTTTTCGGGAAGAATGGTTTTGCAAGCGGCTTGACCGGATTCGGAGCCAAGATATTCGATACAGGGCATGGAGAGTTTGAGAGCATGTTTATCCGCCGGTTTCTTGAAGTTCCCGAATTAAGATATAATCGTGTGATGGTCACGCTGGGCGACAAGTGGCGTGCGCCCGGAGCCGGTATTATAGAAACAGTAGATACAGGAACCAAAACATGTACGCTTAAGCTGGAAGATGGTGAGATTGGTGCTGTCGCAGTAGGTGATATCTGTATGGGTATCTATCATAATATCACTGGGAATGCTACGGAGGATTACGACGATGGAAAGGGCAACAGACGTTTTGCCGGATTCTGTACAGTTTATTTCACGATTACAGAAGTTACAGGTGAAAGGAACGAAACATTCAAGTACCAGTTGCGTCCAACCTCTTCATCGTGGTCTTCTTCTTTCGATCCATTTGAAATGATGACATTCGTTGCATATGGTAACTTCACCGACACGGACCGTCAGACCTCAGTCTACGAAACGAGGACTTACACCCGTATGTTGTGGAAGCAGAATACATGGGAGATCTCCGCTGCCAATGTTGCCCTGCAATATGGAGACCTTTCCAATCTGAATATATTCGGGTTAAACATGGATGGTTACTCCATGTATCTGAATAATATATATATGACAGGTATTATCAAGCAGATAAAGCCGGACGGAACACCTGTACAGACTTTGAATTTCCGTGAGGAAGGCTATATACCTGGCGTACATTACGATTACTACGACAGCTTGTCTTATAACGGAAGCATGTGGGCGTGTATCAATGAGGATGGTTCGTCTGCTGCACCGGGATCTAACGGCGATTGGCTGGAGATTGCTTCTAAAGGTGATACGGGAACACCGGGAAAGGACGGTGTGAGCGTGACCAATAGCGGTCCGTGGTATTCCGGCTTGGTTGTTCCCAAAATGAGTATCGTTACAATGGGAGGAAGTTCGTTTCTTTCTAAGGTATCCACTACCAATCCTCCCTTATGGTGTTGGACAGACAATGCCGGTAATCGGTTTACTTTCAATGATGGCGGATACTGTCTTACGGGTGAGATAAATACCGATGAATATGAACTTTTGGCTCAAAGCGGAAAGGACGGAAGCGATGGTACCAGTTATGAGAGGGTATTTATCCATACTACAACAGAGAGTAAACCTGCCACTCCTTCCACGTCACAGACGGACGATTATGTGCCTTCCGGCTGGCATGATGATCCTGTAGGTGTTTCCAGCTCTCTGCCTTATGAGTGGATCAGTGAGAGGGAGAAGAAAAACGGTATATGGAGTGAATTCAGTGCTCCTGCCCTTTGGGCGAAGTACGGATTTGATGGTGCAGACGGTGCTGAGGGCGTAGCCGGAACGAGCATCATTTGGAAAGGTGATTTTTCCTCCGCTCCTTCCAATCCTCAGAACGGGTGGGCATACAAGAATACCACTGATAAGAAATCATATGTATATCAGGATGGACAGTGGTATCAGATGACTATTGACGGAATTGATGGGAAGAACGGGAAAGACGGATTGAGTATTGTATGGAAAGGAGATCTCCAAACACCTCCTTCCAATCCTCAGACCAACTGGGCATACCGGGATACCAATAATGGTCGTGTATATATATGGAACGGAACAGCATGGGCATTGATGGTTGTGGACGGATCGGACGGTGCTGATGGTGCAGCCGGCTCTGACGGATTGAGCGTGTTTATAACTTATAATGACAGCACTTCCCAACCTTCTGTACCTACCGGGAACGGTACTACTGGAGGATGGCATACAAATGCGACAAGTACCGCCATATGGATGTCACAGAAGGTTGCTGCGTCCGCATCTGACGGAGCATGGGGTACACCGATAAAAATCAAAGGTGACAAGGGTGACGGTTACACCCAGATGGGGCAGTTTAGGACTGGTATGGTTGTTCCTAAGATGGGTGTCGTTTCGATGGGTGGCGGCTCTTATGTAGCCAAGGTATCCACTACCAATCCTCCCTTATGGTGCTGGACGGACAATGCCGGTAATCGGTTTACTTTCAATGATGGTGGATATTGCTTGACGGGTGATGTGAACACTGCCGAATACGATGTATGGGCTGAGAAGGGCGAACCCGGTAAAGACGGTGTGGATGGTAAAGACGGTGAAGATGGCAAGGATGGTGTACAAGGAATACAGGGATGTATCATACGGGATTCTGAATGGGCAACCGGGGTGACGTATAGAAATGACGAATCCCTTACAAGTGGCACGAGATATATTGATATCGTGATGGTAAGAAATAATAGTGCGGTAGACGGATGGGATGTGTATAAGTGTATCAAGACGCATACATCCTCATCTTCTATAACCTATACCAATACCACCTATTGGACGGAATTAAGCAATGTTGGTCCTATTTATACCAGCCTGATAATAGCCAAGAATGCAAGTCTTAATTTCGTCCAAGGCAATGAGTTATTGATAAAGGATTCGAATAATAATGTCGTAGCCGGTCTTACAGGAGGAAGCAGCAAGGAAGCTGGTACAACACCTATAAGGATATGGGCTGGAGGTAAGGTTCCGGGAAACGCTCCGTTCCGCGTGGATCAGAATGGAAATCTTGTCGCAACGAAGGCGAATATCGGGGGTACGGTAACCGCCACTCTTCTCTACTCACCGGGAAGTGATATGGATAGTCTGGCTGATTCGGAAGGCAATATGACCGTGAATCCGTCTACTCAGGGATCTACGTTCTTCTCTGCTGACGGTTTGGGCGGAACCATAACTCTTCCTCCTGCATCATCATGGAACGGATTGAAACTGGAGTTTGTGGTTGATATGACATCAAGGGCGGCCAAGAACCCGGATAAATACAAGGCTACGAACTATTTCTGCGGACTGGTGGGAGCTTACAATAACAAAACAGAAATTCAGATGGCAAGGCCTTATGTTTTGGAGATGAAGGCTTTTAATAACCATTGGTATATAACACGTATGGATTTAATTAAGTAAACGATATGATATTACAAGCAGGTTATGATTGTTATCTGACACAGGTTGAGGATATGCCTCTGTCGGAACGAAGATTTGAGAATCAGGTATTGATAAACAGTCCTGAGGATGTGGCTATGTGGAAAGAAATCACATCAAAGCAGAAGGAGCAGATGATTGCCGAAGCGTCCTTCATCGATACGGAAGCGATATATGTTGAAGCACTTGATCGTGTGGATACACTATTAAACGATATTGCGGCAAACATCAACAATGCCGGTCTTACTGTAGAGGAAGCATTGGCGAAGAAAGAGTACTTCCCCGCATGGGAGGATCTGATAGGTACAGAGGTTGATGTACAGTTCCGTTTTCGCTATGGCGGCACGCTCTATGAGGTTATACAGAAACATACACCGCAGGAGGACTGGAAGCCGGGAACGGGTACGGAATCCTTGTACAAGGTTGTGCAGATAGAGCACTCCGGCACACTAGATGATCCTATACCTTGGGTACATAACATGGTGCTGGAAGAAGGCAAGTATTACACCGATAAGGAGGTTCTTTATCTCTGTATCCGTGACAGCGGAATAGGCATGGCATTCGACTTGGAAAATCTTGTTTCGGGCGGATATGTTCAAGTGGTAGAAAATCAAGTAGTAATAAATAATTAAAAAAATACGATTATGGCAGACAAAAAATTAAATCAAGTATCGCAGTTGACGGACTTTGATTATGCGTTGGTTGTAAAAGGGAATGACGTGGCAAAAGTTACAAAACAGCAGCTAGCTACAATGCTGGGAGAACTTCTGCCTACTGCAAGTAATGAGAAGAAAGGATTAATGCCTATTGGACAGGCTCTAACCAATGAATTTGTTTTAAAGAGTGGTGAAGTATTACTATTATCTACTTCTGAAAATAGTGTTGTATATAATGTTGTCATTTGGCATCCATGGAGAGGAATGGCATCATATCAGATATTGATATGTCGTGATGATAAAAGAAAAATATATAAAGTTATAGCATTATCCAATTTATTATCACAGAAATTCTATGTTAAAATAGATGGCTACAATGTTATAAGTATGTATTTGAAAAATAATGATAGTGGTTCAATGAATATAAGAATACAACCAGTTACCAGTTTTAAAACTACTCCTGTGATTGCAACATTGCCGGAAGATGCAATTGAAGTCGCTGCTGAATAATAATTATACAATTCATGCTAAAAATCGAGAGCTGGGAGAACTCATGAATAATTTGAAGCTGTTTCCATTTATGGGAATGGCAGATATATCTGAAGGTGGTGATGCTAATGAACTTGAGTCAGGATATTATATCAATGGTAATTTTCGCAAATTAACAAACTCTCCATTCTCTTCTGGATGGGGAGGTATTATTGTATTTAAAATCAATTATTACACTCTACAAATTGCATCAGATATGAATACTAAAATTTTTAAAGTAAGACAGAGATGGTATAATACTTGGGATGATTGGAAAACTGTTTCTTTGACATGATTTTCTTAAAAATCGAGAGCTGGGAGAACTGATCAGCAAAATGAGCAGCTTCATGACGACTAAAGGCCATTCAAATACATTTAATATTTGGGAAATGGGAACGTATTATATTGCCTCTTCTTCATCCTTAGAAGGAGAACCAAAGGGAGCGTATAGATATGGTGTTTTAGAGGTATTAGACGGAGGTATTTTTAAAGCTCAGATTTATATTCCACATGCTTACGAATTTATTTATATTAGAGCGTATGACAACAATGGAGCTACACCATGGCGTAAATTTACAGGTTTGGTAATTTGACATGATTCTAACCCAAAATCGAGAGCTGGGAGAACTTCTGCCAATACCAAACATAAAATCGGTATCAAAAAACATA
>ERZ835051.3402-NODE-3402-length-12508-cov-8.326508_pt1 | contig 12508 bp, 7 predicted proteins | sample MGYA00519575_ERZ835051 | MGnify/ENA primary metagenome ERZ835051 (study PRJEB31850, sample SAMEA3708769) | human gut metagenome | biome: human gut; feature: human-associated habitat; material: faeces | place: China | collected 2014 ... | reverse complement strand
TCATGCTTGCATGAATGAGCATAATTTTGAAAATTTCTTTGGCGAAGTAACCACAATGAGCAAATAACAAGCATGCTTGTTATTCAAGGAAAGCTCTGAGAGAACGATTTTGCGAATGAGGTTCTGAATAGTTACATCTTCTTACTTATTCAACGACGTGATGAGATCAGAAAGTGTGGACAGATAATCAGATGTCACATCTTTGTCCGTGGACTTGTCTGACGTCTCCGAATCTTTTTCTGTACTCTTTGTCTCCTCCTCACTGTCTTTTGTCTCTGTCTCAGCAGTTTCGGTCTCCTCCACAGACTCTGTGCCCTCTGTCATGTCATTGTCTGACGTAGTACCGTCTCCGGTAAGAGAGATATCGATATTCGCTGCCGCAGAGTTAACAAAAAGCTTTTTATCAAAATCGTCGTATCCCTCTGCCTCCGCATGCAATGTGTGCACGCCATAGGTCAGTACCACAGGTGCGCTGTAATCCACAGTATCCCCATCAATGGAAAGCGTTGCTCCCTCCACATCAATATAAAATATGATACTTCCAGTCTTAGGACCCTCACCTTTTAATTCATCCAGATCAAGCGTGCAGTTCTCCCCTCTTGCGATCTCCACCTCTGTGCTGCCGCCATATCCTTCATTTGCAACGGTAACCGTATAAGTTCCCTCCGGGATCTCCAGCTTCATATTGTGTGTGATCTGTGCAAAAATCTTACTTCCCACCTGAATAAAACTTCCCTCAAATACGGATGTATTCTTTAACTCCAGAGTTCCCTGTCCGGTAGTGACGGATACGGATAATATTTTTGTTCCGATTCCAACGACACGGATCTCATCTTTTTCGTTCAGGTCGGACAGACGGATTTTTTCTCCATTCGATTCCACGAACAAATCTGCGTCATACGAATACTTGGAATCCGCAATTTTGAAAATCCCACGCTCTGTATCTACCGAATATTTTGTGATATCCGAATATTCCCAGACTTCATCCGCGATCTGTGCCTGCAAGAGCCGTCCTTCACCATCTTTTTTTCCAATATGGATCACCCTGCCCGGCTCAAAATCCATCGTTGTTGCACTGTTTCCGTATTTATCCAGAAAGTCTGTAGACAATGAATAAACATACAGATACTGCTTTCCTGATGCAAGCTGCTTTAAATTCAACTGTTCATTGGTCATGTCATTGCCAATGATCAGATAGAGATCGGTTCCGATCGATGTCTCCGCCCCTGCACCCTCTGCTTCCTCAGTATCTGCCGCTGTCTCTTTCGCCGGATTATAATACTGTGCAGTCGAGACCGGTCTTGTCTGCTGTCCACATCCCGCTAATAAAATCATACTTAAAATAATGCTATAAAACATGTATCTTAATTTTCTCAACATATCACCTCTTATGTGTCATACAAATCATGTAAATTGCGAAACTCGTAAAAATGTGAATTAAATTGTGAAATATCAACAAAAGACATGAAAGACACTGGGGAGCCGCCGGCACTTAGAAGTCATATTCTGTATTTCATTCTGATTTATCAGAAATGAAATGCAGGATATGACTTCTTAGTACCGCTGCGAGCGACACGTAGCGAGAGCGTGTCTTGAATGTTTTTGTTGGTATTCCACAATTCGACATAACCTATGAGGAGTTTCGCTGTTACCTAATTATATCCTATTTTCTACTTTCCCTGCAAGCGTCTGCAAAAAATGCTCCCTCGCCCCCTCCTGTGTGATCACCTTGCTGAGTTTTTCGGTGTTTCTGCCGGAAAGCCAGGCTTTGTGGGACTGGCTATAATGATTTGCAATTTTCCAGAATTTCTCGGGATACGCAAGGTAAAAATACAAATATGAAAATTCCTGCGGCTTTAGTTTCCGCACAGAATCATATGCCCCGATCAACTCCATTCCAAGCGACGTGTTCCAATTATTTTTTTCCATCATCTTCCGCACAAAATTTGAGAGGTCACTCACCCGGATCTGATAGGAAAAATTAAGGAAATTGACGATTGCCACGCCCTCTCTCGAAAAAATGACATTGTGCTGGTTATAATCCCCATGGCAGAAGCCAGTCAACTCCTCACGAATCTCCATATTTTGCAACTGCTCTGTGACAGCCTGTGCCTTTTCAAAAAAACCTGCAAACTGGCGCATGAACATTTCTTCAAACTCATTTTTCTGTTTTCTGCCACGGATATAATTGCGCACCTGCCGCAATTCACGGTTATGTTTTTCATAAAGCAAAAGCAGGGCGTTAGGATTCATTTTTACAAACTCAGGCACCTCGTCCGGATACTGTTCAGTTGCATTATGTAAACCAGCGAGCAGTCTTACCGCATACACCATGTCCTCCCTGCTCTTCGTATCGCACTCGGCTCCACGGAAAACTGACAATAACAGATAATTCTGTTCCTCTTCGTCCCTGGCAAAAATTTCCCCTTCTTTTGTATAAAAGATCTGCTCTGCCACAATATTCTGCTCTTTCAGGAAATCAAGCATTCCAGCCAGAAATTCTGCACGCTCCACAGAGCCCCTATACTCCTTCAGTGCGCGCATTCCGAGATCTGTTTCACACAAAAAACAGTCTCTTCCCTTCGAAATAGACTTTACCTCCATCTCATATTGTTCTGCTATCTGTTCCGGCCTGATATACATGAAAATCCCCTCCATACGATGAATCTGCGATAAGAGAGCAAAATGCTCTCCTGCCGTGTCAATTCATCATATGTGAGGGGATGCGATATTATGAACCTGTTCCATTAATTTTTCTTTCGTGTTGTCCTCCGGGTGTTCCAGCACATACTCCAAAAGCTGTTTCAGCGTCTCGCCGATCGCCTTTCCCGGCTGCATTCCATCTGCGATCAGATCCGTTCCCGTAACCGCAAGTTCCTTTATGGAAAGGCACTGCCGCTTCGCCATGATCTGCTCATATATTTCTTCGTATTCCTTTAAATACTCTGCTTTTTCCTCCCGCCTGTATGCACTCTGTGCCAGCATGTCCGCTCTTTTTACTGCAAAAAGCAGCGGATACTGATCCACACCGTTCCGGTAGATTGCTCTGCGGGCCGTCCGCTCCTGCAAAGGCGGATTATCGTCGTGGCATAAGATCAGTCTGCATACCCGGTCGGTTGTATCATTGTCAAACTTCAGCCGCCGCAAAATCTTCCTTGCCACAAGACTTCCTTCCTGTGGGTGTCCATAAAAGTGATCCACGCCATGTTCGTCCGTGGTTCTGCACATCGGTTTTGCCACATCATGTAACAGCATTGTAATACGCGCCACTTTATCCGGCTGTATCTCCATCAGGGCATGCAGCGTGTGCTCCCCCACAGAATAGCAGTGATGCGGATTATTCTGCGGTGTTTTCATCATCTCGTCAAATTCCGGCAGAAAAACTGCGGTAAGTCCTGTCTCATAGGCCGTGCGCAGCAGTTCCGGATGTCCGGACGTGAGAAGTTTTACCATTTCGATCTGAATACGTTCTGCACTCACTTTTGCAATGTTTGGTGCCAGGGAAACAATCGCCTCTCTTGTCTCATCTTCAATAGAGAAGCCAAGTTGCGCTCCAAACCGCACTGCACGCAGCATACGAAGCGCGTCCTCCGTAAAACGCTCCACAGCAGCTCCCACGCACCGGATCACACCGCGCTCTAAATCTCCCACACCATCAAACGCATCGACCAGCCCATCCTTATCATTGTAAGCCATAGCATTGATCGTAAAATCGCGGCGCTTCAGATCTTCTAACAGATTGGAAGTAAACTGTACCTCCTTAGGATGCCTTGCATCCTCATATTCCCCGTCTATACGGTATGTGGTCACCTCGAATCCCTCATGTTCAAGCATCACGGTAACCGTTCCATGCTGGATCCCAGTATCTATGGTATGTCGGAATAACTCTTTTACCTGTTCCGGTTTTGCTGATGTCGTGATGTCCCAGTCCATAGGAATCCGTCCTAACATCGTATCACGGACGCACCCACCTACAGCATAGGCCTCAAAGCCATGCTGTGTCAGTGTGTCAATAATATAAGTTACTTTCTCAGGTAAAACGATTTTCATATACGATAGGTTCCTTTTGTCGTTGTTTTGATCGAATATAACAGATCATCCGCCCTCTTGATCATCTCTGTCATATCATTTTCCGTACAGATATGGTCTCCGGCTGCAATACCGATGGAGCAGGAGATCTGATGCTGTTTATCGATTGAGAATGACTGTCCGAGTTTTTCACTGATCTCCGCCGAAAATCCGTCTGCCTCATCAATAATCTGATAGATACGCTCTGCCTTTTCTTTGAAAATATCCCTGTCATCTGTATAAAGGAAGATCAGGAACTCATCCCCGCCATAACGGCACACAAAACCATCTTTTCCACAGACTTCCGTAAAAATATCAGCCATTTTGATCAGAACGAAATCGCCCACATCATGTCCGTACGTATCATTATAGTGTTTGAAATTGTCCAGGTCAATAAACATCACTCCCAGCTTTGGTTTTCTTTTTTCCCCTGCGATCTCTTTCAGAAGTGCGTCTAATTTGCGGTAGAACCCTTCACGGTTATAGCACCCTGTCAGCTGGTCTGTAACTGCCGACATATACAGTTTTGTATTCATCTCATAAATCTTGTCATAGGCATCAAGCCTGTTCAATGCGTAACGCACCTCACGGAACAGAAGCTGATAAAAGTTCAGATCGTCCTCATCAAGCATATAACGGTTCACCGAGGAATGCCAGTTATCCTTCATCAGCACATAGGTGATGACAATATTCTCGATTTTTGCGTTGTTAAAAAATGGGATCGCCACCATAGAACACACATCTTCATCACCAAAAATCGATGTGATATCCTGATGTTCAGAATAATTGCTGCTGATCTTGGAGATCACAAATCCACCCGCATTTTTCCGCATGGATTTTTCCATGATCTTCATGATCTCCGGCGTCATCTCTTTCTCTGTGTCATTGTAAAGTACCTGCGGCACCCTCTCGCTATAGCGGATATAGACTGCCCGGTCGACGTCAAAATGATTTAAAAATGTCTTCATGACCATATTGAGCATCTCTTTTGCAGTGATACCATTTACATCGATCAGTTTCTGCCAGATAGAAATAAAGTCGAGCTGTTCTTTCTTACTCTTATATGCCCGCTCCACGCTCTCCTGCTTTAACAGATCCTCGATTTCCCTGGTTGATAATTCCTCACAGTCGTCATCTACCGGTGGCAGAAGATCTTTCATATCCTCCGCGTACTCATGGAACATGATACGATGTGTCTCTTCATACTGTTTTAAAATAAACTCTTCCTGCTCATAAAGGATCTCTTTTCCTGCATTCCTGAAGCATTCCATCCTGTTCCTTCGGAACAGCACATAACAGAAAAACTGGTTTCCCTCTGCTCTCTTTAAATAAATATCTGCCTGCTCATATAATTTTAGCGCCTCCTCGTTGTCTCCGTCATGCTGTGCTAATAATGCCTTGGAAAACGTATAGAGGAACATATCATCATCTGCCTTTGCGTAGTCATGCACAGTGGCGAGGTTGTTTTCTGTCTTTTCCTTCTCGAAAATATAATTCAAAAACTGGCGGCAGCTATACAGATACCTCTCACAGTTAAAACGGTTTCCCTGTAAAATGGAAACCAGAGCAAACAATCCATACAGTTTGGACAGGTTGCAGACACGCAGACTGTTCAGATGCAGCTTTTCGATCGCTTTCATACACTGTGTCAGGTATTCCTGCGCCTTGTCATACTGCCCCAGCATAACGCAGTTCAATGACATATTATAATGTACTTCTGCAATATCCTCCGGCTTTCTCAGTTTACATAATATCTTAATTGCCTTGTTGTAATAGCTCTGGGCTCTCTCATTTTCTCCCATTGCACATAAATTATACGCAATACCGGAATAGATCCTTCCGCCCTCCACGCTGTCAACATCTTTCATCGCCTCATAGGTACGGATCGAATATAACAGGGAAACTTCGTACTCGCCATTTGTGGATGCTATCATGATATTTTTCCGATATGCAATGCTGATAAGCTGCTCATTGCCAATCTCTTTTGCAAGCGCAACGCCCTTGGAAAAATAAATCAGAAATGCTTCCGACCGGTACGCTTTTGCCACGATCTCCGGTTTATTGTCGTATGCATAAATATAAATATGCGCCAGATGATTTTTGTAATGGTACGCATTCAGCTTCTCGATCAGTTTATCGCTGATCTCAATATCCTGGGCACAGAAGAAAATATTGCACCAGCCGGACATCTGGTTCTGCGCTTTTAAAAGTTCTGCACGGAACACTAAAAAATCATCCCCCAGCGCTTCTCCGCACTCCTTTGCCTTCTGTACATAAATCATGGCTTCCTCTAACTTTCCAAGATACATGTAAGAAGTTGCCATCCAGAAATTATAATAAAATGCTCCCTCTTTCTCCTGATCCTGCAGTTTTTCCAGATCTTCGCAGGATTCCAGAGCCTTCGCAATATCTCTTTGCAACACCGACACCATAATCTGTAACAGCAAAAGCTGATAATGCTTTTTCTCAGAAATCGTAAAGTTATCAAACTTGATCCGGCGCTCAATCTTGCTCAGATGATGGTCTGCCTGATCAAAATCCAGAAAGTATACCAGATTATTCAGTTTCCGATAGCCATCGTCACTCTCATAATCAGAGTAATAGTCCATGACATCCGGTTCCATGTTCCTGCCTGCATTTCCGATATGGTACACCATGTTCCGGTCATCCATACTCTCACAGATCGCATCCCACTCTTCATGTGCAAATTCCGGAATCGACTGCACATCATTGACTCCCAAGACAATGCCGATATTTTTATTCTTCACCTGAAGCAGGCTGTTGGAAAGCTGCATGGTGCTTTTCGAAGCAAGCTGGAAACGGTTCAACACAATGACGACCGGACGGATCTCTGATAATTTCTGAAGCATCGTCACGATCGAATTGCGCATACGTTCCTGCTCATACTCTACCTCATCGATCAGGATCTGTTCCGTTCTCTCGCAAAATCCCTTTTCAAAATAACTTTCAAACACAGGTCTCTGAAGCTTGTAGACATCACATTCTTCCATAAACTCTTCCAATGTGCCGCTGCAATACTTATGGAACATCTGCCGGATCAGTCCCAGATATGGTTCATAAGCCTCTGCGATCTTGTTATAAGAAAACTCATGACAGGTAAAAAAGATATCTGTCTGGTCCTTATAATGATTGACACTCTCTAAATCCCATATAGAAAAATCATTGCTATACCGCACAAGGATACTGTTATGTTCTACATTTCCGATTCCTCCTGCGACCTGTTCGATAACCCCATTATAATACTTTTCTATCATACGATCCCCTTTTGCTCCAAAAAAACGCTTGCTGTTTTGTCACATTCTATATCCATTACCGGTTATACAATAAAACGTTCCACATTTTTCTGTAGTTTTTCAGCAGAATGATAGGTTGTCTCTGCCTTCTGTTTAATTGCCTCTGCCTCCTGCACAACGTTTCCTACTTTTTCAGCAATATCCGTTGTTCCGGTAGCTCCCTCTGTCGCAGTCTTGCTGACATCGGAGATAGCATCCATCACTCCGTTAATGGATGCGAGCAGCTGCTCCGATGATGCCGAGAAGTCCGTTACAAGAGAATCTACATTGGCAGCATCACTGTTATAGGAATTTGCCATTTCTGCAAATCCTCCAAGACTCTCCACAACATCATTTCCGACAAACTCCAGCAGCCTCTCTGCATCATTTGCAAGATTCTCAACGGCTGCGGTCACATTGCCAGTCACTTCCTGAATATGGGCAACTGCGGCTTTTGACTGCTCTGCCAATACACGGATCTCATCTGCAACAACCGCAAATCCTTTTCCTGCCTCTCCCGCCCTGGCAGCCTCAATGGATGCATTCAAAGCCAGAAGGTTCGTCTGTCCGGTAATATCCATGATTGATTTGGCAAGAACATTGATCTGATCCACAACCTTAATATCTTCGAGTGCTTTTGTCAGGCTCTCATTAATCTCCTCATGAATCGATCTGGTACGTCTGTCATTTTCGTCTGTATCTTTTTTGATTTTCACAGCACGTTCCCTGATCTCATCTGCCTCGTTAGCGCCATCCTGAGATCTCTCTGCAATACTCTTCGCAGCGCTCTCAATCTCATGTGACATTGCATTCATCTCTTCCGAAGATGCCGCTGTCTCCTCCATACCTGCCGCAAGCTCCTCCGTTGTCGCAGATACATTTTCAATCTGATCATCTAATGCCCGAATACTTGTATCAATCTCCTGCACCATGCCGGTGATCTCTAATGCTTCTGATTTTACCTCTCCAATCAGTTCCTTCATCTCAGAGCGCATTTTCTCAAGTGAATCTGCCAGTTGTCCAAAATCATCTTTTCTCTTTAACAGATCCTGTTCAAATTCTTTTGAAAAATCGCCCTGCGCTATCTCGTCAATATGGGTAAGACTCTTTTTCAATGGCTTCACAATGCTGGCTGTGATCAGTGTCAGAACTAAAATTAAGATTACTTCCATGACAACAGCGATTCCGATGATCGCCATTCTGCTGTTGGATTCATAGGAAGAAAATTCATTTTTCACACCCAATACGTCCTCATCAATATCGTCCGTGTAGTTTCCGGTTCCAAGTACCCAGCCAAATGGTTCAAATGCCTTGCTGTAAGCACGTTTTGGAGATGGTTCCGTCTCACCCTCTCTCGGGAATACATAATCCGTAAAACCGCCGTTTTCCTGCCTTCCTGCACTGATGATTGCCTGCATATACGCAAATCCATTGGTGTCCACTGCATCCATACGATTTGTTCCCTCTGTGTCATTGCCGAGAAGGACTACGTTTGTTCCATCATAGGTATCTACCCAGAAATATCCATTATTGCCGTAACGCAGATCACGAATCTGGTCTGCTGCAAGTTTTTCTGCCTCGTCTAAGGTATATTCACCTTTTTCATACCGATTGTAAATGCTCTGGCAAAGAGATATTACATTATCTACCTGTGCCTTGATCTGTTCATCATACGAGGAACGCATATCATTCTCGATAATGTCTAACGCATTATTTCCAAGTCCTGACAGACTTGTGTTGGAAATGACGGCGCATAGTGCCAGTGCGATCAGTGCAATCACCATTACAATAACTAATTTTGTTCTCACCTTAATATTGTTCATACCCATACCTCCTACTACATCTTTTTTATTTTATGAACCCAATTTTAAATCCTATTTGTATTTTAGCACATTATGCTTATTTTACCACTCTATTTTCGACATTTTTCGTGATTTTATTCTATTTTTCGTTACTGTTCACTCATACTTCGTTCCAGTAACGATTCGCTGACTCATTTCAGTTTTTGCTTCACAAAAGGAGTCTGCTCACTCCTGAATCACTTTCTTACGCAGCAAAACAGCAAGTGTTTTACTGCTGAGTGAACAGTAACTATTTTTATAGCAAAAACGCAGAAGTTATTTGTAACTCCTGCGTTTCTGTCTCAGATGAGAAATGGATTCCTGATTTCGAACTCCATTTTTTTATGTGTCTTTGGATGTTTAAATCCGATTTTATAAGAGCAGAGTAAAAGACCGTTTCCACTCCGTGTCATTGTCTCTTTAAAATTATACTTCGTATCCCCTACGATCGGGATTCCTGCATTTGCTAACTGTACCCGGATCTGATGATGCCTTCCGGTGTCTAACCGGATCCGGAGAATGGCGTTCGTTTTATTCTGTGCGGTCACTTCATAGTCCAGCCTTGCTGACTTTGCGCCCTCCGTACTTTTAGATACCACTTTTGAAGTGTTTGTTTTTCCATCCCGGAGCAGGTAATCTTCCAATGTACCTTTTTTCTGTTCCGGCACACCGTCTGTCACCGCATAATAAAATTTATCTGCCATTTTTGTCTGCACCTGACGGCTTAAATCCGCCGCAGCTTCTTTTGTTTTGGCAAAAACCATCACTCCGCGCACCGGCTGATCCAGCCTGTGTACCACCCCGATATACGGCTGTTCTCCCTTTCCTGCCCGGTAATTTTTCAGAAGGCTTTCCATGTCCGCCTGTCCTAACCGTCTTGTCTGCGCCGCAACCCCCGCCGGTTTTTCGCAGACAATAACCTCCTCATCCTCATATAAAATATTTATGTTCATGTCTGATGATCTCCTTCGTTATTCTATGGCATTTCTGCTGTTTTTATCTTCCTTTGTTCATTGTAGCATGATTCTTTTGTTTGGGCTACTGTTGCGGAGATTTGAATGAATGCTTTTATTCATTTTTTTAGTACTCATAATATTTAAAATTTTACTATTTTCTCCATTGCATTTTCTGATGTTGGTATGATACAATATCTCAAAGCATATTTTACAAAATCTTTGTGGCTGATGAGCCATCTGTATTCTAGGAAGCACTCGATTATCAAAAACAATCGGTGTCATTCATTTCGTATCTATGCTTTTATTACCCATTAACCAATTTAAAAGCAGGAAACGGATGAAAACTATTTTTACAATGCTCTATTCTCCTGCCGGAGGCACGATGCATTTATGTGCATCTGCCGTCCACCGTGATAAGGAGGAAAGCCTATGGCAATGCGACCACAAGATCGTTACAAATCAACTACAGCAGGAGCAGTTTCTGCAAATCGCAACTACAAAGATACTGTTTTCCGGATGTTATTTTCAGACAAAAAGAATCTGCTCTCGCTTTACAATGCAGTAAACAGCAGAGACTATACGAATCCGGATGATTTAGAGATTGTTACTTTGGAAAACGCTATCTATATGGGAATGAAAAACGATCTGGCATTTATCATTGACACGAATTTATACCTGTACGAACATCAGTCGACTTACAATCCAAATATGCCACTTCGTGATTTATTTTACATTAGCAGTGAATATCAAAAAATGCTGGATCAAAAATCTTTATACTCATCCAGCCTGCAAAAGATACCTACTCCTAATTTTATTGAGTTTTATAATGGTTCTGATCCAGTTTGCGATGTTTTTGAGCACAGACTTTCCTCTGCTTTTGAACATCTGTCGGGTGAGCCAAAACTGGAACTGATCGTAACTGTCTTAAATATCAACGAGGGGCACAATGCCCTTCTTATGGAACATTGCAAAACATTAAGGGAATATGCACAATATGTTGCAAAGGTGCGAAAATACACAGCCGACATGTCTCTGAACGAGGCAGTGGAATGCGCTGTTGATGAATGTATCAAAGAAAATATTCTTGCGGATTTTCTTCGAAAGAACCGCGCGGAGGTTATCAGTATGAGTATATTTGAATATGACAAGGAAGAAGAAGAGAAGAAACTTCGGAAAGCGGAGTATGAGGCTGGTATTCAAAAGGGTGTCCTTAATACTGCACGTCATCTATTGGAGCTTAATCTGCTGTCTTTAGAGAATATTTCTCGTGCTACTGGTCTATCAATTGATGAATTGAAAAAGCTACAGCAATAACTTAGTAAAAGAAGCCCACAAAACTGCGAGCTTCTTTTTTGATACATTTTACACAAATTACTGTAACAGAGAGAGTACACCCTGAGTAGACTGATTAGCCTGTGCAAGCATAGACTGACCTGCCTGTGCAAGAATGTTGTTCTTGCTGTAGTTAACCATCTCTTCAGCCATATCTGTATCACGGATACGGGATTCAGCTGCTGTTGTGTTCTCTACAACGTTGTCTAAGTTGTCGATCGTATGCTCAAGTCTGTTCTGAACAGCACCGAGAGCGGAACGCTGGGAAGAAACCTTTGCTACTGCCTCTGCAATACGGTCAATTGCTGCTGTAGCATCATCTTCTGTATCAACTTTAAGACCCTTAACACCAATTCCTGCTGCACTCATTGATTCGATTTTGACTGCAATCTTATTATCTGCTGCTGAATCTGCCCCAACATGAAGGTTAAAGGAAAGCTCACCATTTACGTCAAACGGTTCAATGTTTTTTGTTTTAGCATCTGCTGCTGTAATCTTAATAGCATTTGCAACTGCACCTTTTTCATTAACATAATAATTAGTTGCTGTTGATCCATCTGCATTTTTTGAATCAGCTATCTGTTCTGCTGATACTTCTTTACCCTTGGCATCGTATAATTTTGTTGCATACGCATAATCTTTTCCAGCTTCTGCTATATCAGCATCTGTCTGATCTCCTGGATTGGTTTCTTTCTTTGTATATACCTTATTTCCCTTTGCTAATTCTTCTTTAAGCTGGTCCGCAGTAAGTACAGCTGTTCCACCTTTTGCATACAAGTCTTTAGCCATTACATACGTACTCTTCATGAAGGAAGCCTTACTTGCAGTCTTTGTATCACCTTTTAACAAATATATTTCATTGAACTTTGTTGTTTTTGATACACGATCAATTTCTGTTGCAAGCTGGTCGATCTCGTCCTGAATCGCCTGACGATCAGACTGTGCATTCGTTCCATTTGCAGACTGAACTGCCAACTCATTCATTCTCTGTAACATGGAGTGAACTTCTGTCAAAGCA
>ERZ835051.3396-NODE-3396-length-12530-cov-3.375311_pt1 | contig 12530 bp, 10 predicted proteins | sample MGYA00519575_ERZ835051 | MGnify/ENA primary metagenome ERZ835051 (study PRJEB31850, sample SAMEA3708769) | human gut metagenome | biome: human gut; feature: human-associated habitat; material: faeces | place: China | collected 2014 ... | reverse complement strand
GTATTTTTATGTACATCAGTTTTATACTCGAAGAAACTTAATTGCATTATCAATTCTATTCAAGAAGATATATGAATCAAAGTATCCGAGTAAATTGATGTTCCTGTTTACTGCGATGATAGGCAGGTCAACAAAAATGCAAAGAGTTCATATAAACAACTATTTTCATGGTGGCGGTGGATGGAATGCGGGTAACCTCAAAGGGACTCTTTATATTCCTCCTTTCCCAGTTGAGACTTCTGTACTTGAGCAAATAGGAGACAAATTACGTCTTCTCTTAAAAGCTGAACCATATTTGCCCCATAGCTCTGACAACGTCATACAAGTTGCTTCAGCATTAAAACAGAATATGTACACAAATAGTGTTGACTACATTTTTACCGATCCTCCATTTGGAGCTAATATTAATTACTCTGAATTAAACAGTTTGCCTGAGGCTTGGCTAAGAGTGACAACAAACAATGAAACAGAAGTAATAGAAAATTCGGCACAAGGTAAAAGTTCTGCATTTTATCATAATGAAATGCAGAAGTGCTTTTCTGAATATTATCGTATTTTGAAACCTGGCAGGTGGATGACTGTAGAGTTTAGTAATACAAAAGCAAGTGTATGGAATTTTATACAGAGTGCTATAACATCTGTAGGTTTCATTATTGCTAATGTCGCTTCTCTTGACAAAAAACAAGGGTCATATAAATCTGTAACCACAACCACAGCCGTTAAGCAAGATCTTATTATTTCTTGTTTTAAGCCGAGCGAGAAGTTACTTGCACATTTCGAGAATATGAGGCAGTCGGACGACAACCAAAATATATTTGTCAGCACACAATCGTTTATCGAAGAACTGCTGACACGTCTTCCCGTGATTATTGTCAACGAGAAGAAGACAACTGCTGTTGTGGAGCGCAGCCCGAAGATTTTGTATGACCGACTGATTGCTTTCTTTGTGCAAAACGGTCGCCAAATTCCCATGGACGCATCGGAGTTTCAGCGTTTCCTGCGCGATACTTTTGTAGAGCGTGACGGTATGTTCTTTACCGCCGAACAAGCCATTAAGTATGATGACTTGCGCCGACAGAACCCGGAAATGGTTTCGCTTGCATTCTTTGTGGGTAGCGAAGCAGATGGTGTGCAGTGGCTCAAACGCGAACTTGCCGACAAACCGCAGACCTATCAAGACTTGCAACCGAAGTGGATGCAAGACCTCGTTGCTCCGAAGAAAGGGGATGCTATTCCCGAACTGATGCAGATTCTCGAAGAAAACTTCTTGAAAAACGAGGATAGCCAATGGTATATTCCCGATGTGGAAAATGAGGCTGACCTCGAAAAGGTACGCACCAGACGTTTGCTCCGTGAGTTTAAGACTTATGTGGAAGCTGCGGAGAAACCCAAAGGGCGCATCAAGGAAGCTCGCCTTGAAGCACTCCGCACGGGCTTCAAGAACTGCTATCAAGAGAAAGACTTCGCCACCATTGTTCGGGTAGGCGACCGCATACCGCAGTCGCTACTTACCGAAGATGATGTGCTGTTGCAATACTACGACATCGCCACTAACCGCATATAATATGGCTAAGAAGAATCTTCCACAAGGAATTATCAACCGCCTTTTCGGAGAATATTCCGAAAAGCGATTGGTCGTGGTGCAAACCTACGATGAATTTCTGGCTCGCGAAGATGTGCGCATGATGCTTACTTATGCTTCGCTACGCATCGCCGAGGGGGATAGTCTTACCTTGCGCCTTTGGTGGGAAACCACCGTGAAAGAGGAATTGCAGGAGCAATCCAACATCCGCTTTGTTTTTGTGCAGCGAGAGCAGTTTGATGTGCCGGACGATATAGCAATTTATGCCGACACCACCCAATTTGTGGCTCGACATATCTTTCCTCGCTATAAATGGGCTTTAATCAAAGACCAATCTATCGGTACATTGAATTATCTTTATCAATATCCGGGCAGGGTTTCGATTGACGAACTGCGCACTCATCATATCATTGCCGAATACCAAACTTCGTATGAGGGTGCAAAGGAGAAAATTGAAAACATCATTGCAGAATGGGATAAGCTGTTTGCCAAAATCAAGATTGATAAGCCGGGAGAATGGTTGCCACAAGCAAGCGCACTGATACTTCGTGCGCTCGAAATCGGAAACCTTTCAGCCTTGATGCCGAAAGTAGACGAACTCAATACGCTCTTTCAGCAACACCTTGTTGAACGCTATGCTTCAATCATCAGCTCGACCACACCTCCTGCCAACAAAGCACCAAAGAATGTATGCCAAGTGTTGCCGTTTATCGGCAAGCAGCCCAAAGAGGACAAGTTGGCTCTGGTGGTTGTCGATGGTATGAACTTTTGGCAAAGTCAGATGTTGGTAAACAGTTTGAGGAATAAGTATTTTGACATCAACGCACAGACCGATGTGATATATTCGTGGCTACCGAGTGTCACCGAACTCTCTCGCCAAGCTATATTTCTCGGTAAATATCCGTCTGTCAGCTACCAGCAAAGCAGTTCCTCGGAGAGTAGAATGTGGGAAGATTTCTGGCTGTCGAAAGGCTTTATCAATCGCAACCAAATTCTTTATGAACACGGTTCTACGATTGCCCTAAGCGACATATACAAACGAGTGGCTTGGGTAACGGTTGACCTCGATGAGAAGATGCACGCTTCCGATGACTTCCGTTATCTCCATGCCGCCACAAAGTTGTGGGTGGAGGAAGAAGACTTGCTCAATAATATCGGCGACCTTTTGCAACAAGGCTTCAAAGTGTATATCACCACCGACCATGGAAACATCGAAACCAAACCATCCCGTTTGCTTTCGCAGCCGGAAAAGGTTGGTTCTCCGTCATTGAGCAAACGCCACGTCACGCTTGCTCCGCAGGCATCGCGCGTGTTGTTTGAACAAGACCACCGAGGAGAAGTGCTTCAGATTGACTCTGCTTCATGCACTTACTATCCGACCTCAAACTACTGCTTTTCAAATATTCCGATGAACGTGACCCATGGTGGTACTCATTTCTTCGAAGTACTTATACCCTTTATTACGATTACAAAAAAATGACAGATAAAACAATACAAATAAGTATCAAACAGCGAGTTCCGCTCGATATATTTTGTTGCACCCTTGCCGACTATCTTAACAAGGGCGAAATAAACGAGCAGTATTTGCTCGAAAACCTACACTCGGTGTTTTCAGGGGAATATAATATCAAATTGACTTTTAATTACATCAAAAGTTCAATATTGAATCCTTTGATAAATGAAACTTTGGTGCAAAACAAAACTAAAATTCTTGCGGCTCTTAAAATTCCTTTCGAGGCTAATGTTATAGCAATTTCGCTTATCAATGTCAGATTTCCTTTTTGCTATTACTTTACAGCTCTTTTAGCCAAATATATGCGTTTGGAAACAGAACTTTCAAGAGATACTATCAACAAACTTGTTGGCAAAGACTATCCTTTGAACGGAACTTGCAAAAAGGCTATCAGAGTATCATTGACACAGCTTATAGATATGGGAGTTATCAAGCGTATCAAGATTGGACTGTACGCTTGGAATGAACCCATTTCTGTAAAAAATAAGATTACAGCAAAATTATGGGCTGAATCTTTTTTTATCAACAACCAGTTACTTGATCGTACTGATACCGAATTGCAATTATTTGACCCATATTTTCTGTATATCAAAGAGGAATAAAGATATTCTAATCAACCACCCATTCGTAAGCTCCGGCAAAATCGGGGCTTGTGTTGTTTTTGTCGGGTATCGGGAGCGCATTTCCTTTTGCAACTCGGAGCGAGGGAGATGCGGTAGGCAACCCGTAGCGAACAAGTCCGAAGTGATAAGTGGCAGTGTTGCGCATGAGTGATTGGCGGGGCGCATCTATAAGAGGTAGCGAGGTAGTGAGCGATGGCTATGCAGAGTCGCTTCGGCTTTACGGAGTGGCACGGCTGTGTTCCGATTGTCGCAAACGAGTTGAACGAGTGAGTTGCGAGCTTTCCCTTATCCCAATAGCAAAGGTGTAAAACGTGTTCCATTTGTAAGACAACACGATGATGTGTTCCAACGAGTAGAACTCCAGCAGCAATCCGTTATCCAAACGGACGAATTTCACCACCTTATAGTCGTTCAATACATCCGACTTCAATACCCGCTTCACGGCACGGTTCATGCTTACCGCCGTGATATTGAAAAGGTCGGCTATCTCCCCGGTATTCATCCGCACATTGTCACCCGTGGCGACAATGCGGTTGTCTTCTTCTTCTATGATCGTGTCGTGCCACATACGTTGTCCTCCTTTCCGCTTTTTGAATGAATCCGGCAGGAAACTATCAATATTCCCCAACCTTTTTTCCAGATTCTCCATGTCTTGATTGAGCTTCTCTTTGGTGATTTTTGCATAAATTTGAGTCGTGGAAATGTTCTTGTGATCAAGAATAGAATTGATTGTTTTTTTGTTTGTACACGATGATGTATTTCTCGTAAGACTTCTTGGACTTCATCCCAGCTTCCACTATCTTGGCATAGTCGGCGGTGAACTGTTCATAGACTTTCATCAACGTGTGGCATCGGTGCTCCAGTCCCAAGAAAGCATTCTGCACCTTTTCCGCCGTGACGAAGTTGTCCCTGTCCATAATCTCCTGATAGTGGGTGTTTATCTTCATCCGGATTTTGTCCAGCATCCGGTTTGTTTCCAATGCTACGGTACTCCTGCTCGTTGCCCGTCCCGTCTTGGTTTCCCATATTTTGGGGTTGATGGTCTGCTTGCAACTGAATTGCGTCTGTGTCCCATCGACCGTGATGCTTCCGTATTCCAAGAAATTGTAGTACTTTTGTATTAGAAAATAAGCCGATATTTGTGTTGTAATATAATCGCATATTTTAGATATAGATGGAAAATAAAATCATATTACCAGCGGAATGGTATCCGCAAAGTGCCGTCCAGTTGACATGGCCGCATGATGAAACGGATTGGGCGCCTATATTAGACGAGGTGATTCCTTGTTTTGTATCGATTGCCAAGGAGGTGATCAAACATGAGAAGCTCTTGATTGTCTGTCCGGACGAACAGGAAGTACGCAGACAATTGGGCGATGTGGATGACAGCCGGATCATTTTCAGGGAGATGGCGACGAATGATACCTGGGCACGTGATCATGGCGGCATTACTGTATTCGACCAGGGAGAACCAGTCGTGTATGACTTTGTGTTCAACGGGTGGGGGATGAAGTTCGCGGCGAATCTGGATAACCTGGTTACGCGTAACCTGTCGGTACAGGGAACATTTGCCGACGGGGTTCAGGTCATCAATATGCAACCGTTTGTCTTGGAAGGCGGCAGTATCGAATCGGATGGCAAGGGAACACTGTTGACGACGGTCGAATGTCTTTCGTCTCAGAATCGGAACGAATATCTGCAAAAGGAAGAGTTGGAAGCCTATCTGAAGGATGTCTTCGGCTTTGAACGCATCTTATGGCTGGAAAATGGTTATCTTGCCGGTGATGATACGGACAGCCATATCGATACGCTGGCACGGTTCTGTAGCGAAGATACGATTGCGTACGTGCAGTGCAAGGATGAGTCGGATGAACATTTCGAGGAGTTGCAAGCGATGGAACAGGAGTTACAGGCTTTCAGACAGGCTGACGGCAAACCTTACCGGTTAATCGCCTTGCCGATGGCGGACCCTGTGGAATGGGAGGGAGAGCGTCTTCCTGCCACTTATGCCAATTTTTTGATTATCAACGGGGCTGTGTTGTTACCCTATTATAAATCTCCGAAGGACAAACTGGCGAAGAAAGCTTTGCAACAGGCTTTTCCGGAGCGTGAGATTATAGGAATCAATTGCTTGCCGTTGATTAAACAACATGGTTCGCTACATTGTGTGACGATGCAGTACCCGGAGGGAGTCGTGTCAATTGACAATTGAGGTTTCAAATCTAAATCATAAATTATAAATCATAAATCATGAAGTTAGGGCTGGTGCAGCAGGCGAATAGCAGTGATCGGGCTGCTAATATTGAGAAACTGAAACAAAATATCTGGGCTTGTGCTTTGCAAGGAGCTGAATTGGTCGTTTTGCAGGAGTTGCATAACGGGCTTTATTTTTGCCAGACGGAGAATACCGAAGTGTTCGATCAGGCTGAACCGATTCCAGGACCTTCTACAGAGGGCTTCGGAGCGTTGGCAAAGGAACTGGGGATCGTACTGGTACTTTCTTTGTTTGAGAAACGAGCTCCCGGTCTGTATCATAATACGGCTGTCGTTATTGAGAAAGACGGCGCTATTGCCGGAAAATATCGTAAAATGCATATTCCGGATGATCCGGCCTATTATGAGAAGTTCTATTTTACTCCCGGTGATCTCGGATTTGAGCCGATCGAGACTTCTGTTGGTAAATTGGGTGTATTGGTTTGTTGGGATCAGTGGTATCCCGAAGCAGCCCGCCTGATGGCGATGAAAGGAGCGGAACTGCTGATTTATCCGACAGCTATCGGTTGGGAAAGCAGTGACACGGAGGAAGAGAAAAAACGCCAGTTAGGAGCGTGGGTAACTGTTCAGCGGGGGCATGCCGTAGCCAATGGTCTTCCGGTCGTTACGGTAAACCGGGTAGGACACGAGGCCGATCCGTCCAGACAAACGAATGGCATTCAGTTCTGGGGAAACAGTTTCGTCGCTGGTCCGCAGGGTGAACTTTTGGCCGAACTTTCCAATAATGATGAAGAAATACGAATTGTGGAGATCGACAAGACGCGTAGCGAGAATGTCCGCCGTTGGTGGCCTTTCTTCCGAGATCGCCGTATCGACGCTTTTGGTGGTTTGACCGAACGTTTTCTGATATGAGATTCTATAACCGCATAGAGGCCGTCTGCCGTATGAACCGATTGGGTGCGGAAAGGCGGCCTTTCCTGTTTGTGATCGATTACAAGCAAGAGCAGGTGATTGTGGAAGAGCCGGATCAGATCGATTCGGAGGCATTGCTCTACAATCTGGACGGTGTGACGAATGTTGTGACTGCAAGCCGTATGAATGATCGGGAGAACCGAACTTCTGCGATCCGATGGGAAACATTCCCTATCACACAATCGGCCTACGCCGACTCGTTTCATAAGGTGGTTGGACATATCCGGGCCGGAAACTCCTACCTGGTCAATCTGACTTGCGCCACTCCTGTTCGGACCGATCTGAGCTTGAAGGACGTTTTTGTCAGTTCGGAAGCCCGGTATAAGCTCTGGATGAAAGACCGTTTTGTCGTTTTCTCTCCTGAGATATTCGTGAAGATTCGGGATGAACATATCTATTCCTATCCGATGAAAGGGACGATCGATGCTACATTGCCGGATGCCCGCAGGCGGATATTAGAGGATCCGAAGGAAACGGCTGAACATGCTACGATTGTCGACCTGATCCGCAATGACCTCAGTATGGTGGCGACCGAGGTGATGGTGACCCGTTATCGCTACATAGACGAACTACCGACACATCAGGGGGCTTTGTTGCAGGTCAGTTCGGAGATCCGGGGTCGTCTTACCGGAGGTTGGCAGGCCGAAGTGGGAGATTTGTTCTTCCGGCTCCTTCCGGCAGGTTCCATTACCGGGGCGCCCAAAAAGAAGACAATGGAGATTATCGCGGAAGCCGAGACCTACGAAAGGGGGTTTTATACGGGTGTCATGGGCTATTTTGACGGGAATAGCCTGGACAGTGCCGTTATGATCCGCTTTTTGGAACAGCAGGCGGATGGCTCGTTGATCTTTAAGAGTGGAGGGGGAATCACTTCCCAAAGTGATTTGACAAGCGAATATAATGAAATGAAGCAGAAAGTATATGTCCCTATTTATTGAAACAATCCGGATCGAGAACGGGCGGATTAATAACTTATCCTACCATAACCGGCGTATGAATGAGACACGTCGGAACGTGCTATGTCAAACCGATGTGCTTGATTTGAACGATTACATCCGCCCCGTGAACTATCGGGAGCGGACGAAGTGTCGGGTCGAATATGATGTGGATATCCGGAACGTGGAGTATGCCGCCTATCACTTCCGCCCAGTATCCTCTTTGCGGTTGGTTGTCGATGACGAAGCCGACTATCGGTATAAAAGCAGAGATCGGAGTGTGCTGAACCGCTTGTTCGCGTGCCGCGAGACAGAAGATGATGTGTTGGTCGTCCGGAAAGGGTTGTTGACCGACACCTCTATTTGCAACGTGGCATTCTGGAACAGGAAACAATGGATCACTCCCTCCGCACCGTTACTGGCAGGGACGAAGAGGGCTTCGTTGCTGGATCAGGGAGAGCTGGTTGCAGGTGATATCCGTCCGGAGGATTTACCGGGCTATTCCCGTATCAGGCTGTTCAATGCGATGATCGAGTTTGGAGAAATCGATCTTTCGGTTGATAAGATCGTGCTTTGACTCAGATACTCCTTATCGTTGGCATAGATGTAGAGTAAGGTCCCGTCCTTGATGGTGTTAATGATCGGCTTGGCAAGCGACGGGGGGAGGGCGGGACAACCGAAACTTCTTCCTAAGCGGCCCGTCGAGACGGCAACAGACGGGCTGCAATAATTCGCCCCGTGTACTACGATCGCCCGTTCTTTTGCCCGGTCGTTGATCCCTTTTTCCAAGCCGTTCAGGACTAAGGAATAGCCATTTTTGCCCTGATAGGTATTTTCCGTAACGAAAAATCCCAATGAACTTTTGTAAGAATTGACTTTGTTGGAGAAAGAAGTGGCGTAATTTCCTCCGCTGTTTTTTCCGTGTGAGACGAGAGAGGAGAACAGGAGTCTCTTATGCCGGATATCCAGGACGTAAAGCCGTTCTTCCGTGGAAGGCTTTGTGAAGTCGATTAGGGTAATGATATCCTTGTTACGCCGTTCGATTGCCTGTGCTCCGGTTATCGCCTGTTCGAAAGCGGTATAGTCCACCATACTATCCAGCTGCATATCAGCATAGAGCTGTCGGCATACCGAAGACATGGCCGCCGCAGGATCAGCCGGAATTAGGGGAGACGAACTTCTGGTTATCGTATAATTAGCCGGAAGAAATAATAAAAACAAGTATAAACAGATACGCAATAACATAAGATTGAATAATGTCGCACAAAGATAAGACTTTTAATCAAAAACGAAAACAATAGTCTCATTTACAGGTGCCCAATCATAAACGAACTTGGCGTGCGAGGTCGCATTCCGGACGCACATATGGGAGCGTGGGGTCGTTCCAAGTGTTGGGCTGTATTCGATCAGCGACTTGCGTGGCGCGTTTACCGGGACCCCGTGGATATAACCTCCGTTGGTGAACCGGCTGGCATAAGGAGCGAATCCGCCTGTCTCTTTGCTGCCGTCTACGAGGTAAATCATCCTTGCCTTCTTTTCCTGAACGACAAATATGCCTAATGGCGTTTCCTGTGCGTATGGAGGACGGTGCTGCCCTGTTGTGGCCGGATTCATGCTTCTGACCAACCATTTGGAACCTGCATGTTCGAGTGTTGCGATGTTCTGGTTGGTGACGTCGACGAATATGGCCTTGTCGAACGTGACGCTATCGGCTATCGACTTGACATATTTTCCGGGAACCAGCCATTCCCCGTTTGTATAGATCGTTTGGATACGGAAAAGGCGGTTGCTGTCATCAAGCAATTTCACAAGAGCACCGTCACGGCCATAGCGTTCGGCAGTCAGTGTATCTTCCGGCAGATATAGCGGGACAGATTGGTAACGTTCGATACCTAAAGTGTCGGAAACCCGCTTGTAAGCATCGCGATGAAACTTCCGGACCAGCGGGGCTTCCCCGTTCTTGTTCCTGTAGTTTTGAAAGATCGCCCAACGGGACGGTTTCTGTCGAAGCGAATCGAGCAGACGGAGACCGGCACGGATCTTATCCCATTGGAATTCCCGCATTGTATCCTTGTATGGGTAAGTATCGGCCAACGTATGCTGGTCGTAAAGCAGTTCCTTTTCTATAACGGTTTCAATGAGGGGAGGGGCCGCCTCCGGTACTGTTTCTGCAACGGGAGTGTCTAGTCCGGGTAAACCAGGTCCTTGCGGCTCTCCTGGCTTTGTCGTACAGAAACTCAGTGTGGAAAGGCAAAGCAACAAGAGTATGGGAACTGTTTTCATTGTATCTGTCATTCTATTCATTATATAAATATAAACAAAAGAATAGAACGATTGTTTGTTTTTCTTTTTTTATTCCTTTTTAGGCAAACGAAGGACAAAGCGGATCAGGGCGACGAATACCTTGCCGTATTTGTCCAGCTTGAGCTGTCCGACACCTCGTATTTCGCTGAACTCGTCGAGCGTAACCGGTTTCTTACGGACCATATCTTCGAGGGCGTCATCCGAAAAGAGGATATAAGCCGGGGTATGTTCGCGTTCGGCAATCTGCTTACGGAGTTGTTGCAGGGAGTCGAGCAATGTTTCATCCACGGAAGTGGATTCGATCGGACGGATCGGACGGTATTTGTAGCCGCCTTTCTTGGTCGGCAGGGCAAAATCTTTGATCTTTTGGTAAATGGTCATGAGCGCCTGCTGCTCGCCGAAAAGGACTTTACGTCCTAATGGAGTCACTTTTAGGTGACCGGCCGACATATAGTCGATTTCAATATAACCGAGCTGAAGCATCTGATATAAGTATTCTTTCCACTCTTTGTAGCTGAGGTCTTTGCCAACACCATAGGTTTTTAGCTTGTCGTATCCTTTTTCCTTCAGTTCATCCTTTTCGGCTCCCCGGAGTATATCGATTAGCAGGTGCATATTGGCTGTTTGCCCGGTACGAAAAATACCGCTCAGGGCTTTCTGTACCAAGATGCTCCCGTCGAAACGTTGGGGAGGGTTCTTGCAGACGTCGCAGTTCCCGCAGTCCTTGTCCGTTTCTTCTCCGAAATAGCTCAGCAAGATACGACGCCGGCAGATGTCTGCCTCGCAATACCTGCGCATCCGGTTCAACTTCTGTAAACTGACGTCTTTCTGTCCGCTTTCCTCTGCAAAACGGCGAAGGAGCAGGATGTCGCCCACGGAATAGAACAGAAGCGTGTCGCTTTTCATTCCGTCCCGTCCGGCACGGCCTATTTCCTGGTAGTAGTTCTCGATGCTTGCCGGCATATTATAATGAATGACCCAGCGGACATTGCTTTTGTCTATCCCCATCCCGAATGCGACCGTTGCACACACTACATTAACACGGTCGTTGATGAAATCGTCCTGTGCTTTCTCGCGTTTGTCGGAGCTTAGCCCGGCATGATAGGCGACTGCCCGGATGCTGTACTCAGACAGTTCTTCGACCAAAGACTCCGTACTGTTACGGCTCATGCAGTAGATGATACCGCTCTGCCGGTGATGCCGGTTGATGAAATGGACGATCGCTGCGATCTTTTCCTTTTTGCTCAGCCCGCGGCGGATAGTGAGCGACAGGTTCGGGCGGTCGAAAGACGAGATGAATGTTTTAGGATCACGCAGTTTCAATTGATTCAGGATGTCCGTCCGGGTGATTTTGTCTGCCGTAGCTGTCAGGGCGATGATCGGTACTTTCGGAAAATTCTCTTTCAGAACGGACAACTGGGTATATTCGGGGCGGAAATCATGTCCCCAATGCGAGATACAATGCGCTTCATCGATGGCGATCAGCGAAATGTCGATGCGGGGCAGGAGCCAGTGTAGTTCGCTAATGATCCCTTCGGGGGAGATGTAAAGCAGTTTCACCTTTCCCTGTATGCAGAGTTGTCGTACCCGGTGGCGTTCTTCCTCCGGCATCATGCTGTTGAGCGTAGCAGCCGGTATGCCATTGGCGATCAGCCCTTCGACCTGGTCTTTCATCAGAGCGATAAGGGGAGATACTACGATGGCGGTTCCCGGCATATAGATCGCCGGAAGCTGGAAACAGATCGACTTGCCGCCACCCGTAGGCATCAGGACCAGCGAATCTTCTTTCTGCAAGGTGCGCTGTATGATTTCGGCCTGTAAGGGGCGGAATGAAGTGTATCCGAAGAACCGTTTGAGTAGTGACAATAATTCTTTCATGAGAATCAAAAAGAACTGAATGTTTTTTAAGCACGCAAATATAAGAAATAATATTTCCTTGCTACAAGAAAACTTATCTACATGAGCAAAAAAACATCAGAATGCCTACAAATTTTGTAATCAGTGACAGTGATTATAAAATCAGTGCCAGCAATTATATAATCACAACCACTGATTACAAAATCACTGGTGCCGATTACAGAATTAGTAGGCATTTAAGAAAGAATTATTCGGAACGAAAAAGGAATTTCTCTCCATAGAAGTAAGAAATTGTTGTCGTCGAATTAGGTGTGGTTGTCCTGAAATGATAATCTATAACTCCCAAATAAACAAAATTTTCCCTATCTTTCGGCGGCCTAATAATATGATATATGAACAAATGGATACTGCTACTATGCGGAGTATTGGCTGGTTGCCAGCACTCTCATAAACAAAAGACAGGCGATGCGGTCTGCCAAACAATCAATATAGCCCCCGTTTTCGATAGAGAGCCGACCGAAATAAAACTG
>ERZ835051.3395-NODE-3395-length-12531-cov-3.445896_pt1 | contig 12531 bp, 7 predicted proteins | sample MGYA00519575_ERZ835051 | MGnify/ENA primary metagenome ERZ835051 (study PRJEB31850, sample SAMEA3708769) | human gut metagenome | biome: human gut; feature: human-associated habitat; material: faeces | place: China | collected 2014 ... | reverse complement strand
CAGTAAATTTGTTTCAAAATTTTTTCATAATTGCGTTCCCGCACTCCCGGAACCTCTGCGAGTTGCTCCGCGCGGACGAATCCGCCGAGCCGTTCGCGGTAGTGCATGATCGCCACGACGGTCCTGGGACCGATGCCCACAACCGAGCGCAGCGTCGCCGAATCGGCCGTGTTCAGCTCCACGGGCTGTTCGATCGGCCGCGCCTTCCGTTCCGGGAAGATGACGTAGGGTTCCAGCGCCGCGGCCACCGAGTCGCTCACGACGTAGCATTCGCGCAGGTCCTCCATGTCGTAGATGCCGCTCAAATCCCGCCAGCGGATGAACGCCTCGGCCTGACGCTTCGACAAGGCCCCGATGGCGCGCAGGTAGCGGGCGCTCACGGTGTCGATGCGGAACGGCCCGGGTGCGAGCGGTTCGGGGAGAATGCGTCCCGTGCGGTATTTTTCGGGTGCGATGGCGTATTTGCGGCCGATGCGCACCCAGGGTTCGAGCCGCCGGTAGAGCGAGTCGCTGATGCCGTAGCAGAGCGTCAGGTCCTCGGGTATGCGGAACACTTTGCCCGCGGCGCGGTATTTCAGCAGGCTCACCGCTTCGTGCTTCGTAAGCCCGAGCCGCCGCAGGTCGTCGAGCGAGGCCGTGTTGGGGTCGAAATGCGACATCACGACGCTGTCCGCGGGCAACGCCTCCTCCATCTCGGCCTCGGCGCGGCGGGCCGCTTCGGGGTCGGCTGCCGGGCGTACGAGCATCAGGGCTATGATCAGCAGCCCGGCCAACGGCAGGAATACCGCAATGGCGCGTATTTCGCGGTCGGAAAAAAGTTTAGCCATTGTTCTGTTTATGCGGTCATATGCTTTATCGTTTCAACTGCCGGGAGCATGCGTCGTCTCCCTTCCGGAGGGAGGCCGGAGCGGGGCCATGCTTGTAGATGGCTCCGCAGGCGGCAATGACGGCGGTCGAAAGCGATTTGTACGTCGAAGTGTGTATTCGTTTTGTCTATTTTCCGATCTCCTCCAATGCCCGCTTCACCGAACCCCAGCGCAGCAGCAGTTTGCGGGCCTCGGTTTCGTCAAGCCCCGACGCTTCGGCGACCATCCGCGTTCCGCGGGCCACGAGCTTGTCGTTGGTCAGCTGCATGTTGACCATGCGGTTGCCCTCGACACGCCCCAGGCGGATCATCACGGCTGTCGATAACATGTTGAGCATCAATTTCTGGGCCGTTCCGGCCTTCATGCGCGTCGATCCGGTCACGAACTCCGGTCCTACGACCGCTTCGAGCGCATACTCCGCTTCGGCAGCTACGGGCGACGCGGGGTTGCAGGTGATCGAGCCGGTCAGCAGTCCGTGGCGCCGCGCCGCGCGCAGTCCGCCGATCACGTAGGGCGTCGTTCCCGATGCCGCGATGCCGATCAGCACATCGCCGGCTGTGGGGTGGTAGGGCGCCATGTCGCGCCAGGCTCCTTCGGTGTCGTCTTCGGCGTGCTCCACGGCCCGCCGCAAAGCGCCGTCGCCTCCGGCGATCAGCCCGATCACCCGGTCGAACGGCACGCCGTAGGTCGGGGGCAGCTCCGAGGCGTCGGTGACCCCCAGCCGGCCGCTCGTCCCGGCGCCGATGTAAAACATCCGGCCTCCGCGCTGCATGCGCTCGACGATGCGTTCGACGAGTAGCTCCATGACGGGGATGGTCCGCCGCACGGCTTCGTGCACACGGGCGTCCTCGCGGTTGATGCCCGTCAGGATGTCGTGCACCGACATCCGTTGCAGGTCGTCGTAGGCCGAATCCTGTTCGGTGATTCTATCTTCCATAGTGGTATTTCAAAAGCCCTTCGGCGGGCGATTCTACAATGGTTTCCACGCGGCGGCCCTCCGCTTCCAGCGCCTCGCGCAGCAACGCCTCGAAGTGGGCCGCCACGCCGCCCAGCAGCGATACGGGGAGTTCCGCCGGATAGCGGCTCAAGTTGCGGGACGCAAAGTCGCGGAACGACCGGAGTACCAGCTCCCGGATCTCCGGGCGGTCGATATGCGTGCGTATGAAAGGTGCGAACGAGGCCAGAAAGCGGTTGGCGTAAGGCTCGCGGTAGACGCGGCGGATGATCTCCTCGTAATTCAGCCCGTGCGCCGCGAGAAACTCCTCTTTCAGCGGAATGTGCCCCTTGAAGATGCCGTTCACCAGGTTGCGCCCCAGCACGGCCCCGCTGCCCTCGTCGCCCAGCACATAGCCCAGCGGGGGGACGTTTTTCAGGATTTCGCCGTCGCGGCACAGGCAGGAGTTCGATCCCGTGCCGAGGATGCAGGCGATGCCCTCCCCGTGGCCCCAGAGCGCCCGCGCCGCGCCCAGCAGGTCCGATTCGACCGTAATGTCCGTCGTTCCGAAGTGCGCTTCCAACTCCCGGCGCAGCTTCTCGCTCGCTTCCGGGAAGGTCTCGCCGCACCCCGCGCCGTAGAATTTCACGCTCGTCACGCCGTCGCATGGCGGCAGTTCCGCGAGGGCTTCGCGTATCTGTTCGGCCGAGTGCTGCACGGCGTTGATCCCCCGCGTGCGCACGTTTGTCGTCCGTGCGCCGTCGCTGGCGATCCACGTGCATTTGGTCGATCCGCTGTCGGCTATAAGTACCATAATTCAAAGATACGGATTAATCTTCAAATTCCGGAAAAAAGCCATAACTAAATTTTTTAGTTTAAAAACTATGTAAAATAGTTGGATGTGAATTTTTTTTAGTTACCTTTGCTGGCGGACACCGGGATATACTCGTTTGCCCGGTTTTAAAAACAACCGACGCTATGGAAAAACTGACACGAAGGGAAGAGGAACTGATGCGCTGTTTCTGGGAACACGGCCCGCTGTTCGTGCGGGAACTGGTCGCGCTGGCCGCTGAGCCTAAACCCCATTTCAATACGCTTTCGACGATGGTCCGCGCTCTCGAAGCCAAGGGCTATGTCGGTCACAAGACCTTCGGAAGCACCTATCAGTATTATCCGGTGGTGACCGAAGAGGAGTTTTCCCGCCGCACGCTTGGCGGTGTCATCAGCAAGTATTTCGAGAATTCCTATCTTGGGGCGGTTTCCGCGCTGGTCGAGGAGGAGAAGATTTCGGTCGAGGACCTTCGAGAGCTGATCGACCGCATCGAAAATCAAAACCGCCGGTAGCCATGTACGCCCTGATGATCTACAGCCTGAAGGTCGGCGCCTGTCTGGCGGTGTTTTACCTCTTTTTCAAACTGCTGCTGAGCCGCGAGACCTTCCACCGCCTGAACCGTATCGTGGTGCTGGCGGCTATGGTGCTGTCGTTTATACTGCCGTTCTGCGTCATTACGATCTACCGTGAACTGCCTGCCGCACCGGAGATGCCGGCTGCGGAGCAGCTCTTCGAGGCGCCTGCCGAACCGCAGCCCGAACCGTTTCCGTGGGATAAGGCCGCGGCCCTTGTTTTTCTGACCGGAGCGGGGGCGACGCTGCTCTGGACGTTCGGATCGGTTTTCGGCGTGATCCGCATGATCCGCCGGGGACGTCGTGAACGTCTGGCCGACGGAACGGTGCTGGTGCGTATCGGCCGCTCGGTGACGCCTTTCAGCTGGTATCGTTATATCGTATTGTCAGAGAAGGATTTGGCCGAAAACGGCGACGCGATCGTCCTGCACGAAAAGGCTCATCTGCGTTTGCGCCATTCAGTCGATCTGCTGCTCACCGATCTCGCGGGCTGCCTCCAGTGGTTCAATCCCGCGATGTGGCTGCTTCGCCGCGAACTGCGGGCCATTCACGAATACGAAGCCGACGAGGCTGTCCTCGACAGCGGCGTCGATGCGAAACATTATCAACTATTATTAATAAGGAAAGCTGCCGGCGGGAGGTGGTACTCAGTCGCCAACAGCTTTAATCACAGTAAACTTAAAAACCGTATTACCATGATGTTACGTAAAAGATCGTCGCGGTGGGCCGTAGCCAGAGTGCTTTTCGTGCTGCCGCTTGCGGGACTCGCCCTCGGAGCCTTCGCCCGCACCGCCTATGTTTTTCCTGATGACAAAGGTAAAAAAGAAAATGTTACGATTCTCATTCGGAACGCAAAAATCGACCCTTCGGACGGAAAATCCGGCAATCCGCTGATTCTGGTGGACGGCCGCGAAGTGAAATCGATCGATTCGCTTTCCGCCGACCGGATCGCTTCGGTCTCGGTGCTCAAGGATTCCGCGTCGAAAGCTTCGTACGGCGAAAAGGGCCGGGACGGCGTGATTATCGTCACGACGAAGGAGGACGGTGCCGACTCGCAAATGCAGACGTTCACGTACGGCGGCAACGGCAGTTCGACTGCCGTCGTGGTGCGCGGAGCCGGGACGGAGGCTGATTCCCTTGCGGGGAGAGTGCGTACGATGACCTACAGGATCGACGGCAGGCGCGACTCGCTCGGCGGAGACATGGTCTGGAAAATAAACGGGCGGGACGTCGATGCCGGCGACTTGGAAGAGTTGTCCGGAAACGTCCGGTCGATCCGCATTACCAAGGACGCCGCCGTGCAGGGGGAAGACTCCGCTGCTGCGGAGGGGATGATTCGCATTATGACCGGACAGACGATGCAGGCTGCGGACGCCGGCCTGAAAGCCGCCGAAGCGGGGATGCAGGCCGCCCGTGCCGGGCTGGATGCGGCACGCCGGTATATGTCGGCCGAGGAGTGGAAGCAGGCGCAGAAACAGCTCGAAATGGCGCAGAAGCAGCTGGACGAAGCCCGCGCGCAGGCAAAGTCGGAAATCTCCTTCTCCGAGGCGATCGCAGTCGATATGCAGGACTCCTCCGCCGATACTGCTGACGGCGGGGCGGTCGTCGCGGGTGCGGCCGGCGGGACGGCGTCGGAAACGCCGTCTTATTGGCGCGTTACGACCGGCGAAGGTACGACGCGCGTGGATCATTCGAAAACGGAGTCCGGCAAAACGGTCTTTACGGGCCGCGTCACGCTGCACAATCCTTCGGAGATACCGGATAACTACGTGATTTTCATTAACGGCGAGCAAGCGTCCAAAGCGGACGTGCTTCGGCTCGCACCCCAGAAAATCAAGCGTATGGAGGTGTTGCGGGGCAAGGAGGCCGCCAAGGAATACGGTGCCGGCAGCGAGGGCGTAATCAAGATTACGACGCGCAGATAGCCGCAGGTAACCGCAGACAGCCGGAGGGGGGAGCGGATTGTCGGGTTGAGACGATAAAATCCGTTGCCGTCCGGTTGTATACGACGAAAACCAACCGCCATAAGCATAAAAAGTTCGCGCCCGGAACGGTTCTGCCGTTCCGGGTTTTTTCGGCGTGCGGGCAATGCAGGCCCGAAACTTGCGGAAATCGCCCGTGACAAGTTGTCCTTGCCTGCGTAAATTCCGGTTGGCGGCAGTCTCGGCGGGCGTCGGCGCGGTGAATTTTCAGCCCGGCCGCCGTCGGTTTTGCCGGGACGACGCCTTCCCTGCGGAGAACCGTTCCGGGCGAAACCGAAAAATTTGGTTCTGCGCCCGGCTTGCGCTATCTTTGCAAGGGAAACACAAAACAGAAGCTATGAAACGCCTGCTATTTTTTCTTACAGTCGTAACGCTCGTCTCGTGCGGCCGGTCGTTCGAAAAACGTACGGCCAAATATGCCGAAGTGGGGGAGATGAGCGACAACCGCGCGGCCGTGCTCGATATCAACGAGGGCGTAGGCCGCTGGGGCTATGTCGATGGAACGGGGCGGCTGGCGATCGAATGCCGCTATGCCGACGCCCGCCGATTTGCCGACGGACTGGCCGCGGTGCAGGTCCCCGAAGGAGCTTGGGGATATATCGACACCGTGGGACGGCTCGTGATCGCTCCGCAGTTCGTGCTTGCCGAACCGTTTGAGGACGGCATGGCGTGGGTGCAGGCCGCGGGCGAGCTTTGGGGCCGCGTCGATAAGTCGGGGAAGATGGTTATTCCCTGCCTGTACTCCGAAATCGGCGAGCCGGACGAGCGGGGCTGGATGCGCGTGCTGCGCGACGGCAAGTGGGGCTATCTGCGCGAAAACGGCGAAGTGGTCGTGCCGTGCGACTACAACCTGATCGGCGAGCCTAACGCATACGGGCTGATTCCCGTGACGAGCGGCGGCAAGCACGGCTTCTTGGATGCCGACGGCCGCGAAGTGCTTCCCTGCTTCTTTACCTACATTTCCGATTTCAAGGACGGCTATGCCCGGACGAACTACGGAGGCAGCATGATGCTGCGCGACGAGCCTTACGGCGGGCAGTGGGGACTGATCGACACGCTGGGCCGCGAGACGATTCCGTGCCGGTATTACTACCTCGATACGCCGGGCGAAGGACTTGCGGCCTTTATGCTCGAACAGTTCGGCAATTTCGGCTATGTGGACGTAAAGGGCAATGTGGCGATTTCGCCCCGTTTCGCCGTGGCGAAGCCCTTTTCGGGCGGTGTCGCCGTGGTGAGCTACAACAATGTCAATTACGGACTTGTGGACCGCAACGGCAATGAAGTCAGCTCGTTCCGCTATAAACGCATCGGGGAGTTCCACGATGGTCTGGCGCCGTTCAATACCAACCTTTACGGCATGAATTTTCAGGGGATGGAGCCGCGCTGCGGGTATATCGACACCGAAGGGCGCGAAGTGCTTCCCGCCAAGTGGGACGATGCCGGCGAGTTCAGCGAGATGCGCGCCCCGGTGATGCGTTTCGGCGTCAATTCCGAGGATTTCTATGACGCCCGCTGGGGTTATATCGCCACGAACGGGCAGCTCGTCGTGCCTTTCAAATACCACGAGGCATATCCTTTCAGCTGCGGTCTGGCCCGCGTTTTCGTCAAGGGGCTGGGGTACGGCTATATCAACCGCAAGGGCGAAGAGGTCGTTCCCTGCAAGTATCAGGAAGCCGAAGATTTCCACGACTTTACGGCGAAAGTGAAACAGTACGACCGGGTGATGACGATCGACGACAAGGGGCAGATCGTCGAAGGACAATAGAAAAACGGAGGTCTCGAACCTCCGTTTTTTTGTTTGCTGTCCGGTCGCCGGCTTATTTGAATCCCACGATTTCGGGCCGGGTCGGGCGGTAGCGGTATTGTTCGATGCGGGTCTGGTTCGACACGCGGACATATTCGCTCTCTACCAGTCCGCGTTTGCCGAAGGCGAGTCCCAGCCGTATCTGGACCGTGTTGAAAATCAGCCGTTCGTTCTTGATACGCACGCCGAAACCGAACGAGGTGAAGAAGTCGTTCTTGAAGATGTTGGGCGAATAGCCGATCAGTCCGAAGTCGGCGAATCCGAACAGGGCGATACGGAAGCCGAGGGGCTGATAGGGCGTGAAAAATACGGTCTCCGTGTTGAGGATCATGCGGTTGGTGCCGGTGACATGCTCCTTGAGCGCCTGCAGTCCGTTTATGCGGGTCATGCGGATTATTTCGTCGCTGCCCGTGCCGCGGTTCCAGCCCTGCGTATAGTTGAAGGCCAGAAACTGGCGTATGCGGCTGCGTTTGAACATGAACAGGTTCGAGAACCACTTCAGGTCCACGTCCACCGCACTATGGCGCCACATGCCGGTTGCGAGGTCGATATAGCTTCCCAGCGTGATACTTCCCATGACATAGCCCACCGAGCGGAATCCGCCGGTCGTATAGGTCATGCCCAGATACATTTCGTCGTTGAATTCTCCCCACGAGTATCCGCCGACCAGCTCGGCCTTGTAACCCGTCGCGAGGTACTCCCTTGTGCCGAATCCGTAGATCATGTTGGCCGAATAGAACTTCTCGCGGTAGAGACCGGCCCCGAAGAGCATGGCGTCGTAGTCGTGCAGCGCGGGGTTGTGGTTGGGGGCGACCAGCGGCCGCCGGCTGAAACGGGCGTAGCTGTAGCGTCCCGTGAAATATACGCTCGAATTGATGGAGCGGATATAGCGCGACTTGCCGCCCCATGCGTCCAGATTGCGGACCTTGATGAGCAGCGAAGTGTCGAGGTCGATCATGTAGCGCTTCGACTTGACGTCGCTGTACGTAAGGCCGATTTCATAGTCCGTCGGACGTATGAACTCCTTGCGCAGCCCCATGTTCAGCTCCGAGTTGTAGAAGTCGCGTCCGGCCGAAAAATCCGCCGTGTAGAAACTTCCCAGAACGTTGGGGATTTCGTATTCGACGATGTTGCCGCCGTATGAGAAGTCTTTGCGGCTGAAGTTGGTGTTGAACTTCAGGGTGTTGCCCCAGCCGAAAATGTTGGCGTCCGACAGTCCGACCATCGTGCGGCCCTCGCCGTGGATGGCGCCGTCGACGCTGATCGTCCAGCTGTCACGGGTGCATATGACCATATTGACGCGTGTCGAATCCAGCGAATCGGGCATCAGGGTGATATCGACGTCGGAGATGTAGGGCCGCGAGCGGAGCAGCTGCTTGTTGCGCACGATCAGTTGCGGGTCGATCTTGTCGCCCGGCTTGAAGAGCAGGTCGCGGCGGATGACCCGGTCGCGTGTCAGCATGTGTATCTTGTTGCCCGTGCGTTCGAGCCAGTTGCCGTCGGAATCGAAGGGATGCCGGCGCTCGATGGTGATGTCGCCCACCGTTTTTCCCGCATAGGGTTCCAGCAGACGGCTTTCGTCCAGTACGCGGCCGCTGAATGTGGTGTCCAGCACGGGCTTTACGAAAAGCATTCTGTAGAGCATGCGCGGCACGGCGCGGCGGTTGGTCTTGGACTGGATACTGTCATACAGTCTCTGATTGCGCTCGGAGGTGGCGGTGTTCAGGCTGTCTGGCTTGAACCCGTCGGGCGAGTTTATGTTGGGCGAAGTTATTTCGGGACCGCGCATGCCGGGACCGGCCGTTCGGGCGAAACAAACGCTCACTGCCGCGAGGACGGTTAGTACGAGTATGCAGATCCGGCGATACATGTCATCAAAGATAACGTAATTTTTCGGCAAAACGTATAAAAAAGCGCTTCCCCGAAACGGGAAAAGACGGCCGTGACGGTCGTCTTTTCCTCAATATACACTCTCTGCGGATGTTATCTCCGGGCATGGTCTGTGATTTTTCCGCCTTCCGGAATCGTACCGGGGCCGTGATGCCGCGTCGGAGTCCGTCTGCGCGCCCTTCCGGTTCTACCTGCGTCCCTCCTTGGCCTCGATACACTCGGTGGCGTGGGGCACTTTCATCAGGCGCTCCTTGGGAATGAGCTTGCCCGTGGTTTTACAGATGCCGTAAGTCTTATTCTCGATACGCACGAGCGCCATTTCCAGATTGCGTATGAACTTCATCTGGTGCGCTGCCAAGCGTCCGCTCTCCTCTTTCGAGAGAGTTGCTGCGCCCTCTTCGAGGACCTTGAACGTCGGCGAGGTATCTTCCGTGTCGTTGTCTGCCGTGTGGGTGATAGTGGCGCGCAGCAGCTCGTAGTCCGCACGCGCGTTCTCCAGCTTCTTCAGGATAAGCTGCTTGAACTCTTCGAGTTCGGCGTCGCTGTATCTCGTTCTTTCGTCTGCCATAGTCGTCTTCTCCTTAATTAGGTTTTATGTAAAATTAACTATTTTTTTCGGAAATACCAAATTTTACATCTCATTATACGATTCCGTCCGGACATACCCGCGCATCGTGCTCAGCATGAAACACTTGCCGTTCCAAATTCACCGAAAAAGGGACTCGGAGACGTTCCGGACGGGCTAAATCCGCGTTACGGCGATCCGTACCGGCTCGTCATCGACATCCGAATCGACGATCACTCCGCCCGCAGGTTGTGCCGCGGTCTTGACCTCGACGGCCAGCGTCTGCGATGCGATGTAACCGGCGTATTTGGTGACGGCGTCGGCCACAAGCTCCTTCTGCTCGATCTCGACCCGGATCTTGTCCGTCACTTCGAATCCCGAATCCTTGCGGATATTCTGGATGCGGTTTATCAACTCGCGTGCCACGCCTTCCGCGCGCAGCTCCTCCGTTACGGTGATGTCGAGCGCCACGGTCAGCTTGCCTTCCGACGCCACGAGCCAGCCCGGCATGTCCTCCGAGGTGATCTCGAAATCGGCGGGGGTTACGGCGATCTTCTCGGCGCCGAGGTCGAGAATCGTCTCCGGAGCGGCTTCGATTTCGGCGATCCGCTCCTGCGTGAACTCCGCGGTCATGGCGGCGATCTGCTTCATGTATTTGCCGTAGCGCGGTCCCAGCGTCTTGAAGTTGGGCTTGATGCGCTTGGTGATGATGCCCGCCGTGTTCTCGATCAGCTCGATCTCCTTGACGTTCACCTCGTTCATGATGAGCGTCTTCACGGCGGCGATATGCTGCGCCATTGCCGGGTCGAGTACCGGAATCAGTATTTTGGTCAGCGGCTGGCGCACCTTGATCGAGACTTTGCGGCGCAGGGCCAGCACCATCGACGATACGCGCTGGGCCAGCGACATCATCTCTTCCAGATCGGCGTCGATCAGCTTCCCCTCGGCCTTCGGGAAGGTCGAGAGGTGTACCGATTCGTCCGTATGGCGGCCGCTTACGGCGTTCAGGTCGCAGAAAATGCGGTCCGAGATGAACGGTGCGAACGGTGCCGCGAGCATCGAAACGGTCTCCAGACAGGTGTAAAGCGTCTGATAGGCCGCCAGTTTGTCCTCGTTCATGCCGCCGCCCCAGAAACGCTTGCGGTTGAGGCGTACGTACCAGTTGGAGAGGTTTTCGCCCACGAACTCCTGAATGGCGCGCGCCGCAGGCGTCGGGTCGTAATCTTCGAGCGAACGCGTCACGTCCCTTATCAGCGTGTTGAGCAGCGAGATGATCCAGCGGTCGATCTCCGGACGCTTCTCCACGGGAACCTCCGGCTCCCGGCCCGTAAATCCGTCCACGTTGGCGTAGAGGGCGAAGAACGAATAGGTATTGTAGAGCGTTCCGAAGAACTTGCGGCGCACTTCGTCCACGCCGTCCCTATCGAATTTGAGGTTGTCCCACGGCTGCGAGTTGGAGATCATGTACCAGCGCGTCGCGTCGGCTCCGTAGGTGTCGAGCACCTCGAACGGATCGACGGCGTTGCCCAGCCGTTTCGACATCTTGTTGCCGTTCTTGTCGAGCACCAGACCGTTCGAAATGATATTCTTGAAAGCCACCGAGTCGAAGAGCATCGAGGCGATGGCGTGCAGCGTGAAGAACCAGCCGCGCGTCTGGTCGACGCCCTCGGCGATGAAGTCGGCGGGGTAGACCTGGCCGAAGCCCTCCTTGTTCTCGAACGGGTAGTGCACCTGCGCATAGGGCATGGCGCCCGAGTCGAACCACACGTCGATCAGGTCCGATTCGCGCCTCATCGGCTCGCCCTTCGACGAGACCAGCACGATCGAATCGACATAGGGGCGGTGCAGGTCGATGTTCTCGGTCGAGTAGTTCTCCTTCGACATGTCGCCCACGCGGAAGTTCTTGTACGGATTCTCGGTCATGTTGCCCGCGGCGATACTCTTCTCGATCTCGGCCACGAGTTCCTCCACCGAGCCTATGCACTTGATCTCCGAGTAATCCTCGGTGGCCCATACGGGCAGCGGGGTTCCCCAGAAGCGCGAACGCGAGAGGTTCCAGTCCACCAGTCCTTCGAGCCACTTGCCGAAGCGGCCCGTTCCGGTCGATTCGGGTTTCCAGCGGATCGTTTTGTTCAGTTCGATCATCCGCTCGCGCAGCGCCGTGGTGCGGATGAACCACGAGTCGAGCGGGTAGTAGAGCACGGGTTTGTCCGTACGCCAGCAGTGGGGGTAGGAGTGGGTGTGCTTCTCGATCTTGAAGGCCTTGTTTTCGGCTTTCAGCATCACCGCGATGTCGATGTCCAGCGTCGGGTCGGTCTCGCTCAGCCGCTCGTCGTAGGCGTTCTTCACGTAGCGGCCCGCATACTCCCCGTATTTCGCGGCGTCGACGTGCGTCTTCACGAACTCCGGGTCGAGGTCCTCCACGAGGAAGAACTTGCCCTGCTTGTCCACCATCGGCTGGTTCTTGCCGGCGCGGTCGACCATGAAGAGCGGCGGGATGCCGGCGGCCTTGGCCACGCGGTCGTCGTCGGCGCCGAACGTCGGGGCGATGTGCACGATGCCCGTACCGTCCGAGGTGGTCACGTAGTCGCCGACGATCACGCGGAAGGCGTCGCCTTCCGGCTTCACCCACGGGATCAGCTGCTCGTAGCGGATGCCTTCCAGCTCGGGACCTTTCCAGCTCCCCTCCATGATCTCGTATGTGCCTTCCATCTTCTTGGTGAAGTAGGAACCCAGTAGCTCTTTGGCCAGGATGACCGTCTGCGGCCGGTCGGTGTAGGGGTTGCGGCACTTGACCTTCACGTATTCGATCGCAGGGCCTACGGCCAGCGCCGTGTTCGAAGGCAGCGTCCACGGCGTGGTGGTCCAGGCCAGGAAATAGAGTTCACCTTCGACCCCTTCGAAGAGTTTCTCGCTCTTCGCGTCGCGGATCACGCGGAACTGCGACGTGCAGGTCGTGTCCTTCACGTCGCGGTAGCAGCCGGGCTGGTTCAGTTCGTGGGTCGAGAGACCCGTTCCGGCGGCGGGCGAGTAGGGCTGGATGGTGTAGCCCTTGTAGAGCAGCCCCTTGTCGAAGAGCTGCTTGA
>ERZ835051.3390-NODE-3390-length-12542-cov-10.561944_pt1 | contig 12542 bp, 13 predicted proteins | sample MGYA00519575_ERZ835051 | MGnify/ENA primary metagenome ERZ835051 (study PRJEB31850, sample SAMEA3708769) | human gut metagenome | biome: human gut; feature: human-associated habitat; material: faeces | place: China | collected 2014 ... | reverse complement strand
ATGTCCACAAAGTAGGAATTAGGGGTAAAAATCAGAAATTTCCACGATTGCGGAAAGTGTGATATAATCCAGATAAGCGGCAGCAATGAAACCATCGGAAAGGAGCGTGCGCCCATGAAAGGAGCAACAAGCATACAGGAACGCCTTTGGGAACTCCGCAAGGACAAAGGCTTAAATCTGGAAGAATTATCAGAGCTGACGGGCATTTCCAAATCAGCTCTTGGCAGTTATGAAAAAGAGGATTATAAGGAAATCAATCATGGCAACCTTATCACGCTGGCAGACTTCTATGGGGTTTCCGTTGATTATCTGCTGTGCCGGACAGAGAACCGGGAGCAGATCAACACGCCACTAACAGAGCTGCATTTGAATGATGAGATGGTGGCACTTCTGAAAGGCGGTCGGATTAACAACCGTCTGCTCTGTGAGCTTGCCACTCATAAGGACTTTATCAAGTTTCTTGCGGACATTGAGATTTATGTAGATGGGATTGCCACCATGCAGATTCAAAACCTCAACGCCCTTGTCGATACTGTCCGGCATGAAATCATTGAACGGTATCGCCCCGGCGAAGACGACCCGCATTTGAAAGTGCTGCAAGCCGCCCATATCAGCGATGATGAATATTTCAGCCACATGGTTCTTGATGACCTCAATCTCATTATCCGGGATATTCGGGAAGCCCACAAAAAGGACAGCGAGAGTGCGCCCCAGACCACTGTTGCCAATGAACTGAAAGAAAATCTGGAAGCGGTCGAAAATTTCAAGGGCAGCCGTTTGGAAAAACTGGCAATGCTTTACTGCAAGCAACTCGGTATCAACTACAAAAATTTATCGGAAGAAGAATTTCGCTGGCTGATTCGGATTCTCCAAAAATCAAAGAAAATGGGAACGCCTATCAGCCAAAGGAAAAAACGGTAAAGAAAAACCGCTGTTGCATGGTTTGTTAGCTTCCATGTAGCAGCGGTTTTTACTGTGGTTATTCAGTTGAAAATCAGAACGATAAACTGGAAGTTATCGATTTCTTTGTGCGCTGTATCTAACGGACAGCACAATGCTTACTGATGCGGTAATGACCTTTGCAAATACGGCGCTCCACCAAATCGTGATTTGACCGCCAAACACCGGCGGCAGCATCAGCATCAACACCAGCATGATGATGGGTTCGATAAAGGTCAGAACATAGGACAGCACACTTTTTTCGGTTGCGTAGAAAGCCGCCGCGGAAACTCGTGTGATGGCGTCAAACGGAACCGACACAAGGAAGATCGGCATGACCTTTATGACCCCTGCGTTTACCTCGGCAGATGAACCGAACAGTAGTCCAATCTTTCCACGGAGCAGGTAAATCAGAATCGCACTGATTACCGCCAAAACCATGGAAAATTCATACGCCAGCGTTTTGGTTTGTTTGAGCGATTTTTCTTCGCCTGCTCCGTAGAACTGACTCATGAGCGGCTGGCTACCATCACCGACACCCTGCAAAAGAAGATAAACAATGCAGATGATATAGGAGATACAGGCATAGGTGGCGATAGCCTCCTGTCCGCCATAATAAACCGAAAATCGGTTGATGATCACAAGAGAGATATTTGGGGCAAGGGTCAAGCCAAATGGAGCAAGTCCGATTTTTAATATCTGAAATGCCGTTTTCGGGGTATCAACAGGTGCGATTTTCAGAGTGAGGTTCTTTTTGATGGCGCAATACACGAGTGCAACCGCCATGGTAACTCCCTGCCCAATAATGGTCGCCAATGCCGCACCGTACATGCCCCGTCCAAGAACCCACACAAAAGTATAGTCAAGAGCAACATTGGTAGCAAAGCCGCAGATCATAGCGATCATTGCCCACAAAGAACCGCCGTAATTACGCATAAACGGAACCAGTCCGGTGCCGAACACCTGTAAAATCGCTCCAAGGGCAATTACCTTGATATACTCATTTCCCAGAGTAAGCAACTCGCCCGATGCACCAAGGGCAGAAAGGATTTTCTCTGAAGTGAAGAAAACGGTGACAGTCAGGACAGCGCTGAAAAGAAGCATCAGCCATGTTGCACCGGCAACGAACTCCCGTGCTTTTTTCTCATTTCCTGCTGCTTTCAGAATGGAGTATTTGACTGAACCGCCCATTCCGATTCCTGTCCCTACGGATTGCAGGACCGCCGTGATGGGATATGCAATGTTGATTGCGGAAAGTCCGGCATCCCCGATTGAGTTGCCTACAAAGAAACCGTCAACGATGGCATACACCCCGGAAAGCGCAAAGGATAACACGGACGGAATCACATACTGAAAGAAAGTCCGCTTGTTATTCACTGCCCAGACCTCCTCTCAGCTCTCTTTCAAAGAGAAGATTGAAAAGGTCAAGAATTTCACACATGGCTTGGAGCCGTTCGTTCCCGATTGTTCTATAAACCTTCTCCTCGGCTTTTCGTAAAGGCGCAATCATTCTGTGGGCGTATACCTGTCCGCTTTCAGTCAAGACGATCCGCTTCTCACGTTTATCGCCCTCGCTGGCCTCCAACAGTAAATAGCCCTTCTTTTGAAGTGCGCTCACGACCGTATGAACCGTCTGTTTTTGCATACCGAAATTCTCTGCGATCTGCTTTTGCGTCAGTTCTCCCATGGATTCCAGCGCATACAGCACCATCATTTCCGGGTATCCGATGCCAAGTACTGAAGCTGCTTTTGTATATAGCGCAGTGCTTTTCGCCCACGCAACGTTAAAATGATTGTTTTCCATAAGTCCTCCTCTTACAAATAGTATTTACAAATACTATTATAGTATATTGTAAGGACTATTGTCAAGGGCGTATGGAGCAAAAAATTCTTATTTGTCATAATCATTCTACCATACCGTTATGAATAAATCATCTCTTGCAAAATAATTTCTTCTGCCCGGTTGTGAATGTTATTGCAACGCTGCACCCATTCCATTTGACGGGTACGCTTCAATTCCTCGGTCACGCCCTCGGCAGCTTTCATCTGCTCCATGATGGTGTCTAACCGTTCCTGTGCCTGTTCGTTCAGGTCTGCAAGATATGTCCACAATTCTCCGGTCAGTATCAATGTATTCAATCTGGCTGGGTGGACTTCTCTTAAATATTCCCGGTGCATCCGTCCGTACTTTCCGATAGGGCGGTGTTCCTCCGGCAGTTTCAAGTCCGGGATGTAGTAATCTCCGACAAGGATATAATCAATTCCGTTTTCCGTTATTCTTGGTTTCAATTCGCTCATATTTTTAATCTCCTCATTCTGGCTTATTTTTTGCAAGCCTGACTCTCCAGAAATATTGGTAAATCATTGGTAAAATTGAGAATGGAACACAAGAACTAGTATTTATAGAAGTATTTAAGACGATTTGAGACTTTTTATTCTGAACAGTAAATCCTACCGTGGCAGATAAAAAGCACTTTTATCATAATCTCTATATTCCTCCATAAGCCTCGAAAACGCTGATATTACAAGGTTTTTCAGACTTTCGGCTTTTCTTCATTTTTTCATAAGTCTCTATAAATCTATGTAACTACACCACCAAGTGGTGTAGTAAATGGTGTAGTAAACTTAAGATACTACCACCATATTTGCTGTTTATCCAACAGCAAAACCCCTGTCTTTTTTCACCTCAGGGGAATGGCGGAACTGTGAGATTTCCGCCATCTGCTCCGCAGCGTGTGCGTAGCTTGCGTGGGTGTAAACATTCAGTGTCACACCCGCATCCGAGTGACCCATCAGGTACTGAAGGTTTTTAATGTCCATGCCGTCGTTTGCATAGTTCGTGCAGAAGGTGTGGCGGAACACATGAGGGGTAATGTGCGGCAGAGGGCTGTCTGGATGAAGCTTCTTGTACTTCTTCATCGCCCAGCGCATCTCGTTTTCGATGTGTAATGCTACTTTGGGATTCCCGTTCTTGTCCAACATGATGAAGCCGCTGTAGCCGTCTACCATAGGCTCTGTCTTGACCTCAGGGCGGCGCTCCAGCATCTTTTTCAAAGAGTCATACACCGTTTCGTTCATCGGCAGAAAGCGGCGGCCGCTGCTCGTCTTGGTCTCCTCAACATAGTATTTTCCGCCACGCTCACGAATCAGCTGGTGATCCACACGGATTCTGCGATTTTTGAAATCCAGATCTTTTCGGGTCAGACCACAGAACTCGCTGACTCTCATGCCAGTTTCCAGAAGTACCACAAACTCATCGTAGTATTTGCAGTAGATATTGTCTTTCTCGATGAAATTCATCCAGATTCCCAAGTGTTCCTCGGTGAGTGCAACTCTCGACACCATATCATTGACCACTACATCCGTCAGCTTGAAAACGAACGGATTCTTTCTGACAGCATCCTCATCATAGGCCATCTGAAATGCGGGCTTGATAACACCTCGCACACTGCTGATGGTACTAAAGCCTCTGCCATCCTTTTGCAGCTTTGCAAACCACTGTTTCGCATCTGATACTTTGACAGTGCTGATTTTGCGGTAGCCGAAATCTTCTTTCCTGACCAGATTCAAAACAAACCGATAGCCAACCTGTGTATTGTAGCGCACACCTTTCTTCAAACTGATGTACTTCTCCAACAGCTCAATGACCGTAATCTGTCCTGCTTCATAGTCAATTCCATCGTCAATCTGTTTCTGAATTTCCTTTTCCTTCTGACGAAGCTCCTGCAAAGTGGATGCGTAAACCGTCTGTCTCTTTCCACGGAAATCCGTGTACCTGTACTGATAGATCCCATCCTTTCTCTGGCTTTCTCCTGTTTTCAGGATACGGCCTTTGTTATCTTTTCTTTTTTCGCTCAATTTCGATCTCCTTTCGTTGAAAAGGAGTCTCGATGTGACATCCACATTGTATCACATCGAGGCATCTTTTTCTATGATGAATCTACAGATATTAGATCGATATTAGATCGAAAATACCTGCTCGATGAATTTATCAAATAAGCGTTTCTTAATCAGACGCTTATTTCCAACCCAGAGAACAAAATTACAGTTCTTGTCGTTGGTTATTTCACGCAGCTTTCCGGTTCCAATGCCGGAGTACGCTGCTGCTTCTTCTAAAGTTAGATTTGCCTTTTCCCAGATAGGAACTTCTTTCATGCAATACCTCCAATCATTGTATCCAAGTGGCAAAGTGGCAATCTGCGGTATCTATAGAACCTTTGCCACTTCACAGGGCTGCCGGTTCACGGTTCATTATTTGAACCAGATCCACCAGTCCTTCCCCTGACGCTCACTTGCAATTTTATCTCCCATAGAATTTCTTGCCAAACGCACTGTACGCTCAGAAATTCCTCGTTCTGTTGCTTCTTTGTTGATTTCTGCGATTGAGATTTTCCTGCCCTCAGACAAAAACTCCTCAATCAGCTTCACAGCCTGTTCCTGCTTCAGTTCCGTTTTATTACCCTCTCCACCGGCAAGCAAATCTTCTGCGCTAATGTCATAGGCACCAATCCAACGGAAACCCTTTTCGTCCCCCAAAGAGAAGGCCAGAGACTGTCCCGGCGGTGCCAAGGAGCTTTTCTCATGGACAATTACTCGTGTGGTCGGGTCTGCCCTCACCTTGCCAATAAACAGCAGACTTCTTACAACGGCTGTGATGTCGATAGATCCGAGACCACGGTAGGTACTTTGGCTACCGGATGCCTTGTTCAGATGCCCGATCATCACAATGGCGCAGTTCGTAGCCTGTGCCACCTCTGCCAGTCTGCGGAAGATGGGGCGAACCTCATTTGCTCGGTTCATATCTACGTTGGCTCCAAGGAACGCCTGCAATGGGTCAATGATAACCAACCTTGCATTGTTTTCTCTGATCGCATTTTCGATGCGTTCATCTGCTAATGTCAATGGATTGTCTGCATCATCAATAACCAGAACTCGTTCCAGATCGGCTTCTGCGGAAAGCAATCTCGGTTTCACCGTATCCCCCAGACCGTCCTCGGCAGTCTGGAAAATCATATTGAACGGTTCAAAGGGGTCCATCTGAGGCAGAAACTTTCGGTTAGTACAAGCCGCCGCAAGCTGCATGGCAAAGAATGTTTTGCCCTCGCCGGGGTTGCCCTGAATAATCGTCAGTTTGCCGAATGGAATATACGGATACCAGAGCCAGTCCACCTCTGTTTGCTGAACCTCACTCATGCGAATCATGGGAACCGCTTTCTTTTCCGGTTTCTCCCGCAGCGTAACTGTTTTATAAATATATTTGCTGTGAGTAAGCTCATCCTTGTGCATCAAAACTTCGTTCCAGTCTTTATCGCAGGGAATCAGGCGAATAACTGTCATGTGTTCGGGAATACTCTTTAATAAGCGGCTTGCTGCATCATTACCGGCTTTGTCGGAATCGGTGCAGATATAAACAGTTTCCATGTCATTGCGCTCAGAGAGAAAACCATCCAGCGCTTTCGCTCCCACACCGCCCAAGGATAGATAATTTCGTGTTTTCCAGTCCTTCGGATACAGAGCGATGAAGGACATGAGATCAATCGGGGCTTCAAATACGAACAGGCTTTTCCCATCACTGCGGTAAGCAAAATTGTGGGACTTGTCCGAACCAAGTACATCCATTCTGAACGCATCGGATGTTCCTTTGCAGTGGGCATATCGAGGTATTCCAGCTTCATCCTTACCAACGAATACGACATTGTTTCTCTGTGCATCCTGATAAATCAGACCTTCTTTGTAGAACTCCTGAATCAGTTCCTCCGGGATTTTTCTCTGGCAGAGATATGCAGTCATTTTCTCGGCATATCGGTTCCTCGGCGGGAGTTTGAAATCTGCTGAAGGTGCAGCTACTGTGCTATTGTTCTTCTCCAATCAGTAGAAACACCGCTTCCGGGAAGGATTTACCGAAGAATTCCATCACAAATTCAACGGGGTAGCCACCTTTGCTCTGGCTATGGCGGAACCATTTATTTCCCTTGATGGTCAGGCTGTCATGCCTTTTCCATCGGTACTCGTTTCCGCTCTTTATCAACTGCTCACCTTGCGAGCGTAAAAATTGTTCCAGGTTGACCTGATTGGCACGGTCAATCTGTTCTTGCGTATAAACCATGTTCCACCTCCTGCTTACAATGTGGTTTCTGCTTCTTTGCTTTTATCAGGACGCAGCATTTCTGGATGTGTTTCACGCATCACCTGAGCCACATCACTCTTGATCTGATACAGCAAAGTCAGATCCTTTTGCAACAGTTTGTATTCCTGATATTCGGCTTCTCGCTGTGCTGACAGTTCAGAAAATTCGCTCTGCCATGCTTTCAGAGGAAAAGATTCTTTTTCAAAACCTTTCTCTTTCAGTTTTCGTTTTACCATATAGAACTGGCGAAGTTCACTCTCATGTTCTGCCTTGTATTTCTCTTTGGCTTTGGTAAAACGATATTTCTCTTTTTTCATTTCATCAAAGACCGGCTTCAATTCTGCATAAGTCTTTGCGTCCTCCATCAGCTGCTGAAGTTCTTTCAAGCGGGTTTGTTTCTGATTCATGGAAGATTTTCTGGCTTCTACTTTTTCATCAACAGAAGAAAGATAATTCTCAAAATCACTGAGTGTCAGCACACCTCGCTGTTTCAAATAATTACACTCATCCATGAAACGCTTCAGATTGTTTTTCTTGGCTTTGGTTTTACCTCTGGCATAGGTCATGGCTGTCTGATTGCGCATGGTGTGTGCTTCACTGAGCAGCTGGGCCAGATAAATTTCCTGCGGCTCTTTCAGAATTTCTTTTGCTTCCTGAATCCACTCTTTCAGTGCCGCAATGGTAGCTCGCATACTGCGAATCATACGATTGGTGGCTTTGATCCAGCGGTTCAATTCACCCTTTTCGGTACGAATGCCTTTCTTCTCCATTTTGCGAACATGGGGACCTTCATGGACAGTTGGAATCAAATCGAATCCCTGATCTACATAAGAGCGATGATCGATGCGGCAGTCCAGACCCTTTTCTTCAAATCTGGCATTGACCATATCTGCCCAGGATTCACGCCATCGATCCAGCGTTTCCGGTTTGCCCCAATTTGTGGTTGGGACGGCATCGAACTCCCATTGGCCATTTTCTTTTTTGATGCGGTTGCCATCATCGTCCAAATGATAAACTCGGTGCTGCTTGGCTCCCCATGTTCCATCGTCATTCAGAGGACGAATGGGAACCAAAACATGAAAGTGTGGATTGGGGATGCCGCCTGCTTCTCGGTCGGGCTGATGTACCGCAAGATCGCAAATCATGCCATCAGAGACAAAGTATTTCTGAACAAATTCTTTTGCCAGTTCGATGTTCTCCTCTAAGGAAAACTCATTTTGCAGAGCCATGTCGAAGCTGTAGGCAAGCTGTGCTTTGTAATGCTTTTCTATCTGCTCCACTTCATTCCATAGTGTAGATCTGTCATAAAATCTTTTCGGTGCGTGTTTCGGTAAAATAATTTCTGCCAGAATGACACCGCCCTTCTTGGTGTAATCATGAGTTTCACCATCCCAGAGGTTATGAAGCCTTTCTCCGGCACGATAGGCAGCACTGGCAACAGCAGTTCGCCCTTCACTGCGTTTAATCTGAGTGACGTGGAAGTGATATAACGACATCAGCTATCACCTCCCATCTCGTGGTTCTCTATAGCCGCAGCCACCAATTCCTGCACCGCAGGCAAAGCAAAGACATGTTCCATCAGCGAGTAGAATTCTACTCTTGTCAGGGAGTCCGCTTCCTTGGAAATACTTTGGATGGCACCGCCCATGTTGCAAAGATGATGGGTACGCTGACGGTCAGCTTTCTTCTCCAGATGCGTCTTGCGATTTTCCAAAAGCTGAATTTTGTGTTCATACTGCTGCACCTTCAAACGGGCAGCATCCAACTGCTCCAGAGTCTTTTCTCTGTTTTCCATTTCTATTTTGCTCCTTGTCTTTTACTCATCCTTGCAAAAGCAAGGTATGTAAAAAGAGATAGGCGTCAGCCGCAAGAGTTTACTCTTGACCGGAATATAATTCCGCAATATGTGAATGTGTTCAGACACAGGAGCATCTACCTTCGGAAAACGCACATACCGTAATGGAATAACCGGTATAGAAGTGCGCCCTTAGTTCCTAAGGGAATTTTCTTGTTCTCAATATTAGCTTAATTCTTCTGTCACCAAATTCTTAGGGTACAGCGTGTCAGAAACAGGACATTTCATGTCAGTTCTAATTTAATCCGCTCCTTCTGTTGGTTTTTATGATCAAAGAGAATGCACAATCCATTTCTCTAAGAAGTGGTTGTGACATTATCTTAGCATTAATCGCTTTGCTTTTTTATGGACTAACAGTACGGGTTACCCGCCCTAATTGGGCGGATTTTCTTTTTCAGTAATAAGAATAATAGTTCCTGCTCAGATTGTTTATGGACCGATGGCGAAAGAAAAACCCGATGACTATCACTATTTGTGTTAATCTCGTTCGAATACCTAAATCTTACCGCATTTCCGCTTTTGATCTCACTGAGCATTACTGCAAATCCGGCTGATATTCCTGCAGTAACTCTGTAATTATTGTAGCTGAACCAATCTGCAAGTTTTATTGCCTGAGAGGTAGAGCTTTCTTTAATTCTATCAACTTCGACCTTACGCCTTACAACCCATTGGGTTCGTTACGGCAATTCTACAATACTTCCTAAGCTATTTTTACTGCCCGTCATTGAATGGGGCTGTCAATGGTATTGATACCTCTACAACAAATTGTAATGCTGCACTTTGTTCTGTGCGACCTACCATCAGGCACAATATGTGACCAAGAGATAACTGTACTTTCAAACATATTTTATCTTGTTCCAACTGGTCAGAACAGTGAGTGATACTGTATATTACCCACCGTGGTACGGTAAATTTGTAATAAATATCACAGCTCAAAAGTGTCAATAACCCTTCTAAACTGGCAAGGTCACTCTGCCAAATACTCAAGGTTTCGGCTTTTAAATTTGATTACTGAAATTATTATCCTATGGTCGAATATAAAAGAACACTTAATCAACCAATGGATTTTCCTTGAATTTTATTCAGGGTTTTCTTCTGTTGACACAATTTTATCATTTGAAGAATTTAGAGTTTATGACCTCATGCGGTGGATAGCCACCGTCACAAGGCGGATTTCTGCCGATAATTTGCCTTATGAGAAAGTCGGCAAAAACGAGCCGGTGTGCATTGCAGATGAGGTTCCGTTTGATATTCCTGAGACTTGGGAATGGACGAGAGTTAGTTCCCTTGGGAGCATCGTCCGAGGGAGCGGTATAAAAAGAACCGAAACAATCGAAAGCGGAAAGCCCTGTGTTCGCTACGGAGAGTTATACACAACATATCATACGTCCTTCACACAGGCTGTTTCATTTGTTCCAGAAGAATTGTTTGATCGCTGCAAGCATTTTTCTTTCGGAGATATTCTTATGACTCTCACTGGAGAAAACAAACCAGATATAGCAAAAGCAGTAGCATATCTCGGCAATGATGAAATTGCTGCAGGTGGAGATCTTGCTTACTGGACAGCTCATGGGATGAACCCTCTTTACCTCACATATCTCATGGCATCGCCGTATGTGGTTGAACGAAAAGTTAGTCTTGCTACCGGAGATATTATCGTTCATATTTCTGGAGATAAATTAGGAACAATTTTAATTCCGATTCCTCCGCTATCTGAGCAACAGCGTATCGTTGAAAAGATTCTTGAAGCAGAAGTAAAGCTAACAGAATATACTGGCAAAGAAAATTCGTTGAATGTATTACAGAACACTTTCCCCGATGCGTTAAAAAAGTCAATTCTCCAATGGGCAGTTCAGGGAAAACTTGTTCCCCAAGACCCTGCCGACGAACCGGCTTCTGTCCTTCTGGAACGCATTCGTGCGGAGAAAGAACAGCTGATTAAGGCTGGCAAAATCAAGAGTGATAAGCATGAATCCGTCATTTTCAGAAGGGATAATTCTCATTATGAGAAGTTGGACGGAATTGAGCGTTGTATCGACGACGAGATACCGTTTGAGATTCCACAGAATTGGGCATGGGCACGTTTCGGAACAGCAATGATTAACCGTGACGCCGAGAGAATACCACTTTCTGTTAATGAACGAGAAAAGTTACAGAAAATCTACGATTATTATGGTGCTTCAGGTGTTATTGATAAAGTTGACCAATATTTATTTTCAAAGCCGTTGTTACTAATAGGCGAAGATGGAGCTAATCTACTTACACGTAGCAAACCAATCGCATTTATTGCGAGGGGGCAGTATTGGGTTAACAATCATGCTCATGTTCTTGACTCATCAGTTGGATTGTTATTGGAGTATGTGGCTGCGTATATCAACGCAATTAACCTCGCACCATATGTAACAGGAACTGCTCAACCCAAGATGAATCAAGAGAAGATGAATTCTATTCTTATTCCCATTCCACCAACTGGTGAACAGATACGCATCGTTCAGAAGATTGACGAGATCTTTCCTGTGATTGCAAATATGTGAAACAAGGCATACACTTCATAAATGCGAAGTGTATGCCTTTTCTTTTACCAATCTACGATTGTATCAACGATTTCTCGCTGCTCTGTAGCTGTTTTCCTAAGGTAAATACGGGTGGTTTCGATGCTTTCATGCCCCATGAGATCAGCCAGAAACGCTATATCATTACAGCGATCCAAGAAGCTCTTGGCAAATCTGTGACGGAAGGAGTGTGGATACACAACCGCAGGGTTGATGCCGTACTTCACTGCCAGTTTTTTCAGCTGCCCGGAGATGCCACGGGTGGTAATGCGCTCCCCATATTTGTTCAAAAAAATGAAGCCGCTTTCCTTTTGCTTTTCAGCCAACCAAGAAAGGGCTTCATTTTGTAATTCCTTGGGGATATAAATTCTGCGCAATTTACCGCCTTTGGAGTATAGGTCGAGATGCCCCAACTTAACGTGTTCAGCCTTGATCTGAATCAGTTCGCTGACTCTGGCTCCGGTGGCAGCAAGGAAGCGGATCACGAAGTACCAGAACATTTCATTATCCTTTTTCAGACAGGATTTGAAATATTCGTAGTCTGCTTCGCTAATTACATTTTCCAGAAAAGTCTTGCACACGGACAAAGGGCAGTTTCCATTTCTCTTTGCCGATGCACTCTAAGTAACAGTTGATGGCTCGCAATCTGAGATTAACCGTCTTGGGCTTGTAATTCTCAATCAGCCATATCTTGTACTCACGCAGCTTTTTCTGGGTGAGATCATCGTACTGTTCTCCGTACTGTTTGATGGCAAACATATACGATGAAATGGTGTTTTCTGAAAGGTTTCCCTTTCTCAAATGTTCTTCAAAAGTTTGTTCAGTCTTCATAAAAAGACACCTCCGAGTAATAGATTTTACGGAATAAACCGCAAGAATATTATATCGGAGATGTGTTGACTACTCTTATTATGAGAAGAACGGTGAAAATATCGTTAATATAGCAGATGAAATCCCATTTGGTATACCGAGGAACTGGTCATTTATTCGTTTGAAAGATGTGCTGGAATATGAACAGCCCACGCCTTATATCGTTGAATCAACTGATTACAAAAACGACTATTCTATA
>ERZ835051.3387-NODE-3387-length-12545-cov-5.169576_pt1 | contig 12545 bp, 8 predicted proteins | sample MGYA00519575_ERZ835051 | MGnify/ENA primary metagenome ERZ835051 (study PRJEB31850, sample SAMEA3708769) | human gut metagenome | biome: human gut; feature: human-associated habitat; material: faeces | place: China | collected 2014 ... | reverse complement strand
AGATGCAGTCATCCGGCTGGAAGAAATACACACATTTTTCTCCAACGAATGTTTCATATGCAGTTCCAGCCGAAATCTGTATCAAGTGCTTCCTGTAATATAACTTATCGCCCCAAAGTCAACTGCCCGCCTGATGGGACAGCTTCTTTGCTAACGGCAGGGTGAAGATAAATTCCGTTCCCACGCCTTCCGTGCTGATACAGTTGATGTTTTCGCCGTGTGCCTGGACAATCTCCTTTACGATGGAGAGACCAAGCCCGGTTCCTTTTTTGTCCTTGCCGCGGGAGAGATCCGTCTTGTAGAAGCGCTCCCAGATCTTTTTGATGCTGTCGCCCGGGATGCCGATGCCAGTGTCCTTGACGGAGACGAAGATCTTGTCGTTCTTCTCTGTGGTCTCGATTGTGATTGCGGAGTCCGTGTGGCTGAATTTGATTGCATTGTCGATCAGGTTGTAGAGCACCTGCTCGATCTTACTCATATCGGCGGAGACAAAAAGCTTCTCGCCGGTTAAGATCAGGTTGAAAGTAATGCGCTTTTCCATGCAGCGCCCCTCGAACGTCTGGACTGTCATGCGGATCGTATGATTGATGTCGAAATCCGTGATGTCCAGCATCGTGCCGTGTGAGCCGAATTTGTTTAACTCAAGAAGGCTCTTGGTCAGCTTGTTCAGCCGCTCGGTCTCAAAGAGGATGATGTTTAAATATTTGTCCTGCATCTCTACGGGAATGGTGCCGTCGAGCATCGCTTCCACATAACCTTTGATGGAAGTGAGGGGCGAACGGAAATCATGCGAGACGTTAGAGACGAACTTTTTCTGGTCGTCCTCCAGGGTATTCAGTTCGTTCGCCATGTAGTTGAGCGAGGCGGCGAGATAGCCGATCTCATCATTGGAGTGAACATCAATCTTTTTTTCAAAGTTGCCGGCAGCATATTCGTCCGCCGCTTTCGTAATCTTGCGGATCGGTATGTACACCACATAGGTAAACAGAATCAGTACCACAAAGGCTGCCAGAAACAAAAGCCCAAGCGTCTCATAAGCGATGGCGACAAGTCCGTTCGCGTAGGACACGAGACTGCTGACCGGCTTGTGGATGACCACATAGCCGCGCACTTTGTAGTTGACTGTGATCGGCGAGAAAACACTTAGCATCTCTGACGTAAACTGGTTATAAAACGTGCCGGTCTGATAATAGCGGCTTCCGAAGTCGGTAATGTTGAAGCCGGGAACCGGTGTGGGATCACAGCCCGGCGCCGCCGTGTTCAGAATGATGCTGCCGTGCGTGTCCACAATCCAGATTTCACTGGAGAGATAGGTGCTTAAAGTGGAAAGCTGTGTCTGTATCTCGTCCAGCGTCATGGTCTTGGAAAAATAATTCCCGGCGTAGTTGGAGGAGATCAGGGCGGATTCCCGGTAGAGGCTGGCAGCCTCCTTTTTTTCCACAAAGGCGAACGTAATGTGGTAGGTAAAGGTTGTGATGATGAGAAAACCGATCACGCCGTACATCAGATAGCCGGCGAGCAGTTTGGGGTAAAGCGTACGTTTCATAGGTCACGAACCTCGAATTTATAACCAATGCCCCAGACCGTTGCGAGGCTCCAGTTGGCATGGTCCTTGATCTTTTCGCGGAGACGCTTCACGTGAACATCCACAGTACGCGTGTCGCCGATGTATTCATAACCCCAGATGTGGTCTAATAGCTGCTCTCTTGTAAAAACCTGATTCGGCGAAGCCGCGAGAAAATATAAAAGTTCCAGTTCCTTTGGCGGCATATCGACGGCCTGCCCCATGTAGATGACGGAGTAGTTCGAGAGATTGACCACCAGATCCGTGTACTTGACGCATTTTAACTCTGCGGCAGGTTCCTCCGGCTTTGCCGGCTGATAGCGGCGCAGCACTGCTTTGACGCGCGCGACAAGTTCCTTGGAGTCGAACGGCTTCATCATGTAATCGTCCGCGCCGAGCTCCAGACCGAGTACCTTGTCAAAAATCTCGCCTTTGGCTGACAGCATAATGATCGGAACATTTGCCTTTGCACGGATCTCGCGGCAGACCTGATAGCCGTCCATGCCGGGAAGCATCAGATCGAGCAGGATCAGATTCGGATTGTACTGATCAAAAGCGATCATGGCTTCCTCGCCGTCATTGACGATCCGGGTATCGAAACATTCCTTTGTGAGATACAGGGAAATCAGTTCTGCGATATTATTGTCATCATCTACGATGAGAATTTTCTGTTTTGCTGCCATATCATCATCTCCTCATTTTTATTTTAAATATCAGTCCTTAAACTCGGCAATCGTGACGCCGGCATCGCCCTCACCGAACTCGCCGAGGTGGAATGATTTGACATATTTTAAGCGCTTTAAATGAGCCTGCACTGCGTTGCGGAGTGCGCCGGTGCCTTTACCGTGGACAATGCGCACGGACGGCAGATGCGCCAGATAAGCGTCGTCCAGATACTTGTCAAGAAGCGGAATGGCCTCGTCGGTCGTCTTGCCGATGAGGTTGATCTCTGTGGAGACGGAGGCGGATTTGCTCATCTTGATCTTGCCGGCACTGGTCTTCTGGAACTTCTTGGTGCCCGGTGCGGCATCCTCTTCCAGAAGGATCAGGTCGTTGATGTTGACCAGAGAGCGCAGAATTCCCATCTGCACATACAGGTCGCCCCTGGCATTCGGAAGGGAATGAACGGTGCCCTTTAAGTTCATGCTGATGACTTTGACGCTGTCGCCGATGCGCAGCTTCTTCGGAACGTTGTGGTTCGGTACGGAAGCTTTTTTCTGCTCGGACATCTTCTGTGCGGCTTTGTCCATCTTGCCGCGCAGCTTGGTACGTTCTTTTTCCATCTCGCTGACCGGTGCACCCGCCTTGCCGTATTTGTTAAAATTGCGGATCGTCTCATCGGCGACGTCCTTGGCTTCTTTTAAGATATTGTATGCCTGCTCGTTTGCCTCGCGCAGAATCTTGTCGCGGCTGGAATCCAGGCGCTCCTGCTTCTGCTCCAGCTTTTCTTTTAAGGACTCGATCTCGGCTTTGTACTGGTTGATCTCTAACTGCTCCCGCTCGATCGTGCTGCGGCTCTTCTCAAGATCTGCGATCAGGTCTTCAAAATCGCCCTCATTCTTGCTGATGCGCCCCTTGGCGTCGGTAATGAGGTCCGACGGAAGACCGAGCTTTTCAGAGATGGCAAACGCGTTGCTCTTGCCCGGAATACCGATTAAGAGGCGGTAGGTCGGACTTAACGTCGCTACGTCGAACTCACAGCAGGCATTTTCCACGCCCGGTGTGGAGAGAGCATAGACCTTGAGCTCGCTGTAATGCGTCGTAGCCATAATGCGTGCTCCGTAAAGGTGGAGCTTTGAGAGAATGGAGATCGCAAGCGCAGCGCCCTCGGTCGGATCGGTCCCGGCGCAGAGCTCATCGAAAAGTACCAGAGAACGGTCGTTGACCTGCTCTAAGATACGGATGATGTTGACCATGTGGGAGGAGAAGGTACTGAGCGACTGCTCGATACTCTGCTCGTCCCCGATGTCAGCGAACACTTCGTCAAAAATACCGAGTTCCGAGCGCTCGGACGCCGGAATATGCAGGCCGGACTGTCCCATCAGCGTCAGCAGACCGACGGTTTTTAAGGATACCGTCTTGCCGCCGGTGTTTGGACCGGTCACGATCAGCAGGCGGAAATCCTCGCCGAGCCGTACGTCGATCGGAACAACCTTTTTCGGATCGAGTAACGGGTGGCGTCCCTTGCGGATGTGAATCCGCCCGTCATCATTGAACAGCGGGGCAACCCCGTTGTATGTCTGAGCGAAAGCCGCTCTGGCAAAGATAAAGTCCAGCTCGGTCAGAAGTTCATAGTCGGCGAGCAGCTGTGTGGCGTAGGAGGCGGTCAGATTGCTTAAGCCGGCAAGGATGACCTCGATCTCCTCCTGCTCACGGAGCTGCAGTTCTTTGTATTCGTTGTTCAGGTTGACGACAGCCATCGGTTCGATGAAAAGTGTGGAGCCGGTGGAGGACTGGTCATGGATCATGCCGGGAACGAGAGACTTTGCCTCCGCTTTGACCGGGAGACAGTAGCGCCCGTCGCGCATGGTAATGACGGTGTCCTGCAGATAGCTTCTGGTCGTGGTGTTGTTGATCATGGAGTTCATCTGTGCGCGGATCTTATCGTTCATTCCGCGCATGGAGCGCCGGATCGAGTGCAGCGTGCTGCTGGCGTCGTCGGCAATCTCGTCCTCGGAGGGAATACAGCGCCGGATCTCGTCACACAGCGGTGTGAGAGGTTCGATGCCGGCAAAAAGACCGGTCAGGGAATCGTCCGGCTGATCGTTGTCTTCCTGTGATCTGGCAAAAGCCTTCGCGCGTTTCGCGGACTCTAAGAGGGAGCAGACGCGCAGCAGCTCAATGGCGCTTAAGGCGCCGCCGATCTCTAAGCGCTTTAGTGAATCACGGATGTCCGTAACTCCCGAAAAGGACAGGGAGCCGTATTTGAACAGCCGGCTTAAGGCATCCGATGTCTGCTGCTGCAGCTGTTCGATCTGCGCGCGGTCGGTGATCGGACGCAGCTTCTGACAGCGCGACTTGGCGTCAGCGCTGAAAGCATATTCGGTCAGTTGATCGAGAATCTTGTTATATTCTAAGGTGTGTAATACTTTTTCGTTCATAGCAGTTCCTTTGATTTGATTGTCACATGGTTATGTCCTTCTTATTATATATGATTCCGGGAGTCTTGGAAAGCGGAACCTGAAAAGAATTGTAGAATCCTATTGCAAGCGTATGTGATTCATTTTATAATGATTACTGGTACGGTTTTCAGAAATTCGTGTGTAAATACATGCAGAAAAGAGGAAATCATGCAGCAAAAGGATAACGATCAGTTTTCTTTTATTAACGAAAAAATCAAAGAAAAGCCGGTCAATAAGAAGCGATTGCTGATGCAGGCAGGTTTTATCGCCCTGATGGCAGTCGTTTTTGGAATCATAGCAAGTCTGGTTTTTGCATATTTTCAGCCTAAGTTTGAATCACTGTTTTGCCCAGAGGAGGAACCGGTGGTCACCATTCCGCAGGATTCGGTTACGGAGACGGAGCAGACCGAGGAGACAGAGACATCCGAGGAGACGGAGGCATCCGAGGAACCGCAGGCGCCTTCCGAGGAACCGCCGGTACAGCAGCCCGAGGAGCTTGAGATTGCGGATGTACAGAACGTGCAGAACAAGCTGTATGCGGTGGGAAGAGAAGCCAACCGCTTTGTCGTGACAGTGACGGGGGTCAAGAGTGATACGGACTGGTTCAACAATTCCTACGAGAGCAGAGGACAGGCATCCGGTATCATCATAGCGGATAACGGTCAGGAACTGCTGATCTTAACGGAGCGCAAGGTCATCTCGGATGCACAGGAAGTCTACGTTACATTTATCAATGACGTGACGGTGGAGGCATCCATGAAGCACTACGATGGCAATACGGGGATTGCGGTGCTCTCGGTACCGAAGGAGCAGGTGGATACGGATACCATGAATGCAATCTCGGTGGCGAAGCTTGGGAATTCATTGACGACGATGCAGGGAACCATGGTCATTGCGGTGGGAAGTCCGCTTGGAACGAACTACTCGATCCTCACGGGCAACATCACATCTACCAATAATGTGATTTCCACGATTGATAATAATTATACCGTCTTTACGACGGATATTGTGGGCAGCAGCAGCGGCAGCGGCGTCATCATCAACGTGAACGGCGAGGTGATCGGTCTGGTCATGCAGGACTACGGCAATGAGGAGGATCAGACGACGCTGACAGCGATTTCGATCTCCGAGTTAAAGCAGCTGATCGAAAAACTGTCCAACAATCAGGATATTCCGTATATTGGGCTGGAGTTGACGACGGTATCAGCGGCAACCGCCAAGGAATACGATATTCCAAAGGGCGCATATATCAAGGATGTCAAGATGGATTCACCGGCACTGGCGGCGGGGCTGCAGAGCGGTGATGTCATTACAGAGATGGGCGGAGAGGCTGTCTACACGGTGGACAGTTATGAGAGCAAGCTTCTGGCATTGGAACCGGGCGACGAGGTGGAGATCGTTGTACAGCGGCAGGGCGCTGAAAAGTATGAGGAGATCACCTGCACGGTACAGGTCGGAGTGTTAAAGTAGAGGATAGTAACAGAAGGCGGTGCCTTGCGGCACCGCCATATTATGGAAATGAGGTCAGAAATGAAGTATATTGAGAGCCTGCGTGAGGGCGAGAGAATCAACGAAATCTATTTGTGCAAGGTAAAGCAGTCAGCGCTGACAAAGGCGGGAAAGCCTTATGATAATCTGATCCTGCAGGATAAGACAGGTACGCTGGACGCCAAGATCTGGGAGCCGGGCTCGGTTGGAATCGATGAGTTTGATTCGTTAGACTATATTGCAGTCATGGGAGACATCACAAGTTTTCAGGGAAATCTCCAGCTCAACGTAAAGCGTGTGCGCAAGGTGCAGGAAGGGGAATACGATCCGAAGGATTATCTGCCGGTATCCAAAAAGGACATCGACGAGATGTATACAGAGCTTCTGGGACTGATTGCTTCCGTGAAGCATCCGTATTTAAAAAAGCTTCTGGAGAGCTTTTTTGTCGAGGATAAGGATTTTGAAAAACGGTTCAAGTTCCATTCCGCAGCAAAGAGCGTGCATCACGGATTTGTGGGCGGACTGCTGGAGCATACGCTTTCTGTGACGAAGAACTGTGATTATTTTGCGGCAACCTATCCGATCTTAAACCGCGATCTGATCGTGTCTGCGGCAATATTCCATGATATCGGAAAGCTGGAGGAACTCTCGACGTTCCCGGAGAACGATTACACGGATGAGGGACAGCTTTTAGGACATATCATGATCGGTGCCGAGATGGTCGGAGAGCGGATCCGCACGATTCCGGGATTCCCGAAGGGAACCGCCAATGAGTTGAAACACTGCATTTTAGCTCATCATGGAGAACTGGAATACGGTTCGCCGAAGAAACCGGCACTTGCGGAAGCACTGGCACTCAGTTTTGCGGACAATATTGACGCCAAGATGGAGACAATACGGGAGATTTTTGCAAGTGTTCCGGAGAACAATCTGGAGTGGCAGGGATATAACCGCCTGCTGGAGAGCAATATCCGCAGATCAGGAAGAGAGTCATAGGTATATCACAGGATATGAAGAAAAACGACAGTATTGAGTTAAAGATCGAAGATATGGGCGTTGACGGAGAGGGCATCGGAAAATACGAGGGGATGACCTTTTTCGTGAAAGATGCTGTGATCGGGGATACGATCCGTGCCGGCATCACGAAGCTCAAGAAGAACTACGGCTATGCCAGGGTGCAGGAGATTTTAGAGCCGTCGCCGTACCGTGTGAAGCCGGAATGTCCGCTGTATGCGCGCTGCGGCGGCTGCCAGATCCAGGCGATGGACTATAGGCAGCAGCTTTGCTATAAGCAGAAAAAGGTGCGCGGCAATCTGATCCGTATCGGAGGATTTGCGCCGGAACTCATTGATTCCGTGATGGAGGAGATTGTGGGGATGGAGCAGCCGTATCGTTACCGCAATAAGGCACAGTTCCCGATCGGCGCGGACAGGGACGGGATGCCGGTGGCGGGATTTTACGCAGCGCGCACGCATAACATTATCCCGGTAGAGGATTGTAAGCTGGGCGTTACGCAGAATGAGCAGATTCTTGGAGTGGTGCTTTCCTATATGCGTGAGAATGGGGTCCGTTCGTATGATGAGACGACAGGGCGGGGACTGGTGCGCCATGTGCTGATCCGTTACGGATTCACCTCAAAGGAACTGATGGTCTGCCTGGTCATTAACAGAGAGACACTTCCGCAGGAGAAGAAACTGGTGGATGCGTTGTGTAAAATAGAAGGTATGACCAGCATTTCCGTGAACATCAACCGGAAGAATACGAATGTGATTTTGGGGGAGGAGACCCGGACCGTCTGGGGATCGGATTATATCACGGATCAGATTCATCTGCGCGACTGTGACCATGATTTTGCACTGACAGATACGGCAATCGCCTATCACATTTCTCCGCAGTCTTTCTACCAGGTAAACCCGGTGCAGACAGAGAAGTTGTACAGTCTGGCACTTTCCTACGCGGGTCTGACTGGCAGGGAGACCGTCTGGGATCTATACTGTGGCATTGGAACCATTTCCCTGTTTCTGGCACAGAAGGCAGGGAAGGTCTACGGCGTGGAGATCGTGCCGCAGGCGATTGAAGACGCGAGAAGCAACGCGGCATTAAACGGTATTACCAACGCCTCGTTTTTCGTGGGAAAGGCGGAGGAGGTTCTTCCGGAGTTCTACGAAAAGGAGAGCCGGAAGCCGGATGCGGACATGCTTCATCCGGATGTGATCGTTGTCGATCCGCCCCGGAAGGGATGCGATGAGAAGTGTCTGGAGACGATGCTTCGCATGAAGCCGGAACGGATTGTGTATGTCAGCTGCGACCCGGCAACGCTTGCAAGGGATCTGAAGATTCTGTGCGGGGGTGGCTATGAGCTGCGGAAGGTGCGGCCGGTGGACCAGTTTGGACATACGACACATGTGGAGACGGTATGTCTTTTGTCAAATTGAATGACCGACAGCCGGAGAGTGAAAGTTGACTTCTCATTGTTAAAAATACAGTTAATTAGAGGAAAAAGGACATTCCAGACCTGTTAGTTTTACGGGGCATGGGATGTCTTTTTTTCGGTTATGGAAGTGTCAAAAGGACAAGGTAATGATACTGAGGGTATTAAGACGGATATGAATAATATCTATCTTATCTAGAGATAAGGATGGATGGGATGATTGTACAGATTGAAAAAATCACGTTTTCGTGATAAACTTTTCTTAAATCTGTTGGAAAAATGAGGGAGGATGACATGGCAGTCAGTTACAAAAAATTATTCCATTTACTGATAGAAAAAAATATGACGAATGCACAGTTGCAGCAGGAGGCTGGCTTCTCCGCAAATATCATCACACGGCTGAAACGTAATGGGTATATTTCCCTCGAAAGCGTAGAGAGTATATGCCGTGTTCTGAACTGTGGCGTTGACGATATTCTGGAATTTGTACCAGAGGATAACGGAGGAAAAGAGAATGGTTGATACCAAAAAGGAACAGGAACGTGATGAACTGCACCGTGCAATATGGGCAATTGCAGATGAGTTGCGTGGAGCAGTCGATGGTTGGGACTTCAAAAATTATGTTCTTGGCACGATGTTCTATCGTTATATTTCTGAAAATCTGTGTAATTACATAAACAGCGGTGAGATTGATGCTGGTAACACCGACTTTGACTTTGCAAAGATGTCGGATGAGGATGCAGAAGAAGCAAGAGAAGGACTGGTAGAGGAAAAGGGATTTTTTATCCTTCCGAGTGAACTTTTCTGTAATGTCCGTGCTAATGCTGCGAATGATGAAAACTTAAATGAAACACTGGAGCGTGTGTTCCGCCACATTGAGGAATCAGCGAAAGGCAGTGAGGCAGAGAGCGACTTTGCCGGACTGTTTGATGACTATGATGTAAACAGCAATAAACTGGGTTCTACCGTTGCAAAGCGTAATGAAAAACTTGTAAAGCTGCTGAATGGCGTAGGTGAAATGAATCTGGGAGATGTGAAAGATCATTCCATTGATGCCTTTGGTGATGCATATGAGTACCTTATGACCATGTATGCATCGAATGCCGGAAAATCTGGTGGAGAGTTTTTTACTCCGGCAGATGTGTCTGAATTGCTTACACGTCTTGGAACAGTAGGAAAAATAGAAATTAATAAAGTGTATGACCCGGCTTGCGGTTCAGGGTCATTGCTTCTGAAGGCTGAGAAAATTCTTGGTAAGGATGCTATCCGTAATGGTTTTTATGGACAGGAGATTAACATTACAACCTACAACCTGTGCCGTATTAATATGTTCCTGCATGATGTGGGATTTGATAAATTTGATATAGCCTGTGAAGATACATTGCTCAGTCCTCAGCACTGGGATGATGAGCCATTTGAGTTGATCGTGTCTAATCCACCGTATTCTATTAAGTGGGCGGGAGACGAAAATCCACTGCTCATCAATGACCCTCGTTTTGCTCCGGCTGGAGTTCTGGCACCTAAGAGCAAAGCGGATATGGCGTTTATTATGCACAGTCTGTCATGGCTTGCGTCTAACGGAACTGCTGCCATCGTATGTTTTCCGGGAATCATGTACCGTGGTGGTGCAGAGCAGAAAATCCGTAAATATCTGGTAGATAACAACTATGTGGATTGCGTTATTCAGTTGCCGAGTAATTTGTTCTTTGGCACTTCGATTGCAACCTGTATCATGGTAATGAAAAAGAACAAGGCAGACAACAAGACACTATTTATTGATGCTACAAGCGAGTGCGTGAAGGTTACTAACAACAATAAGCTGACACCAGAAAATATTGACCGTATCGTGGATGTGTTTACTAAGCGTGAAGAAGTGGAGCATTTTGCACATCTGGCAAACTATGAAGAAGTATCCGGCAATGATTATAATTTGTCTGTATCCACTTATGTCGAAGCCGAAGATACCAGAGAGAAAATTGATATCGTGAAGCTGAATGCAGAAATTAAGGAAATTGTTGCCCGTGAGCAGGTACTCCGTGATGAGATTGATAAGATCATCGCAGAAATCGAGGTGTAAATGATAATTCGACTGGTTCAAGACATAAGAAAGGCATTGGAAAACGAACTATATTTTGTAGCATTAAGTTCTGCACTCACCTTGCCAGACATCTGTGGTAAGGCCGCATATCCAACTGAACGAAGCAGCAGAAAACGATATATTTTATGGTATGACGAAGAAATAGGTAAATATGAAAAGAATCCAGAAGACAAAGATGATATGCCGTATTTGTCAGGAGAGGTAATTTATAGTTTACGCTGTTCATTGTTACATGAAGGAAATCCCAATATGAAAAATGATAGTTTACAAACCAATCAACCAATAGATCATTTTTCGTTGGTTATTGAAAAAGCTAAACCGTTTGATATTTATTCAGATTCCAGTTCAATTACTCGATTTGGAAATGAACAGAAACGTGAATATAGAATGAATATTAGAAGAATATGCATGATTTTATGTGCTGTAGCAGAAGCCTATTATAAAGAGAATGGAGATAAATTTCATTTCAATTATGAAATTATTGATTGGGACGAAGTTACCTCACATTTACAGCCAATAGACATGGAGAAAGTCTTTGCAGAGTTGGCTAAAAGTGATAATGAATTTTATCAAGGGAGGAAAATGGGCGAAAATGAATAGAGTAAATGAACTAATAAAGGAATATTGCCCAGATGGTGTGCCGTTCCAAAAGGTGAAAGATGTCTATACGAGAGTAAAGGGGACACCAATAACTGCTGGAAAAATGAAAGAAATAGCGTGTGATGATGGTGAAATTAGAATATTTGCAGGTGGCAAAACAATCATTGATGCTCATGAAAAAGATATTCCAAAAGCTAACATTACACGAGTGCCAGCAGTCTTGGTTCAAAGCCGTGGAGTTATAGATGTTGTGTATTATGATAAGCCTTTTACATTTAAAAATGAAATGTGGGCATACACATCAGAGGATATTGTCAGTGTTAAATTTTTATATTATGTTTTAAAGAATAGTATTCAAACTTTCCGGGATGCAGCATCGGGAATGGGGTCTTTACCACAAATTTCATTGAAAGTCACAGAAGAGTTTATGCTCCCTGTACCTCCTCTGCAGGTACAACGTGAAATAGTCCATATTTTGGACTCTTTCACGTTACTTACAGCCGAGCTTACAGCCGAGCTTACAGCCGAGCTTACAGCTCGGAAAAAACAGTATAATTTTTACAGAGACAAACTTTTGACTTTTGAAAGTGATATTCCATTACTTCCAATTAAAGAAGTAGTGAAAAAAAGCTGTGCAGGAGCGACACCTGCTAAAGGTAATCCTGAATACTATGAAGACGGAACAATCCCTTGGATAAGAACACAGGATGTACGTTTTAATGAAATTACAGAGGTAGATTCCTTCATTACAGAAAAGGCAGTGGAAGAAACTGCTGCAAAATGGATTCCGGAAAACTGTGTTATTGTTGCTATTTCCGGTGCAACAGCAGGAAGATGTGCAATTAATAAAATTAAAGCGACAACAAATCAGCACTGTCTTAATATGCAAATTGATAATGAGAAAGCACTATATAAATATGTGTATTATTGCATTTGTAGTAAGCAGGATGAGCTTATTTCAAAAAAGCAAGGTGCCAGAGGTGATTTGAATTCATCATTGATATTAGGAACAAAAATTCCAGTTCCAAAGCTTGAAATTCAAAAGAAAATTGTTCATGTTCTTGATAATTTTGAATCAATTTGTTCCGACCTCAACATTGGCTTGCCAGCAGAAATCGAAGCACGTCAGAAGCAATATGAATATTATCGTGATTTACTCTTGACATTCGCTGAAAAAGGCAACACAATTTTGACAGACAGACAGACAGACAGACAGACAGACAGACAGACAGACAGACAGAC
>ERZ835051.3384-NODE-3384-length-12555-cov-2.284240_pt1 | contig 12555 bp, 10 predicted proteins | sample MGYA00519575_ERZ835051 | MGnify/ENA primary metagenome ERZ835051 (study PRJEB31850, sample SAMEA3708769) | human gut metagenome | biome: human gut; feature: human-associated habitat; material: faeces | place: China | collected 2014 ... | reverse complement strand
TCCCTCTCCCCCTCCAAGCCCTCTCATCCTTCCCCTTTCATTCGCCTTGACGATACGGGCGGAAAAAAGGAAACTTCCTCCTTTACAACCATAGAAGGAACTTGCCATGTCTCCCATCCCCATGCGTTCATTGGTCCGGGGCTTCAAGCCCTACACGGCAGGGCTCTCCATCGACGAGATCCGCGAGAAGTACGGCATCGAACGGGTCATCAAGCTCGCCAGCAATGAAAACCCTCTCGGAACCTCTCCGCTGGTCCAGCATACGCTGGAAACGCATGTCGGACTGGCATTCCGCTATCCGCAGGCCGGAAACCCCCGCCTTGTGAAGGCCATCGCCGCCCATCACGGTGTGTCGCCCTCCCGCATCATCGTGGGCGACGGCTCCGATGAAGTCATCGACCTGCTGTTCCGCATTTGCGTCGAGCCGGGCGTGAACAATGCGGTCGCCTTCATGCCCTGCTTCGGCATCTATACGACGCAGGCCGCCCTGTGCGGCGTGGAGCTGCGCCAGACCCCGGTGAACGCCGACTTCTCGTTCCCGTGGGACAACCTGCTCAAGCTGGTGGACGACAAGACGTCGCTCGTGTTCGTCACCACGCCCGACAACCCGTCCGGGTACACGCCTCCGGTGGCGGAACTCGAAACGCTGGCGAAGGCGCTGCCGGACACCTGCCTGCTCGTGCTGGACGAAGCCTACATGGACTTCACCGACGACGAGGCGGATTACTCGCTGGCGAAGCGGCTGGACGAATTCCCCAATGTGATCATTTCGCGCACGTTCTCCAAGAGCTTCGGCATGGCCGGGCTCCGCCTCGGCTACGCCATCGTGCCCGAGGAGCTTGCCGATCACTATTGGCGGGTGCGCCTGCCTTTCTCGGTGAACCTGATGGCTGAAGAGGCCGGGATCGCCGCGCTGCAAGACGTGGCGTTCCACGACGAGACCGTGCGGGTGGTCCGCGAGGGCCGCGCGTGGCTCACCGGTGAGCTTACGAAGCTCGGATGCCGCGTGTTTCCTTCCCAGTCGAACTTCCTCATGTTCGAGCTTCCGGCGGACGGCCCCAACGCCGCTTCCCTGTTTGAAGATCTGTTGCGGCGCGGGATCATCCTGCGTCCGCTGACCAGCTACGGCCTGCCCCGGAACCTCCGCGTCTCCGTGGGGACGGCTGAAGAAAATACTATGCTTATCAATGCAATGCGGGAACTGCTGTAATCATGAAGTGTCTGCCTATCATCACATTGGACGGCCCCGCCGGGGCCGGCAAATCCACCCTCGCCAAGCGCCTCGCCACCATTCTCGGGATTCCCTATCTGGACACCGGCGCCATGTTCCGCACCATAGCCCTGCGCCTCGGGCCGGGCGCGGAAGCGTTGCCGGAAGACGAATTGCGGGCGCGCTGCAAAGCCTTCCGCTTCAAGCTGCAGGGCGGCGGGGAACATTCCGTATTGCTGTGCAACGGTGTGCCCGTGGGCCCCGAAATCCGTACCGAAGAAGTCGGGCGGCTCGCTTCGCGCCTCGCCACGTCCACGGTGGTCCGCGACTGCCTGAAAGAAGCGCAGCGGTCGCTCGGGGAGTCCGGTCTCGTCGCCGAAGGCCGCGACATGGGGACCGTGGTGTTCCCCACGGCGCGGTTCAAGTTCTTCCTTGACGCGCGGCCGGAAGTGCGCGGAATGCGCCGTTTTGAGGAGTTGCAGGCCAAGGGTGAGCCCGCCGATCTCGCGCAGATCACCGAAATGATCCGCCAACGCGACGACATGGACCGCAACCGGGCCGTTGCGCCTCTCAAGCCCGCCGCCGATGCCGTGATCGTCGATACCTCGGATCTCGGCATTGAAGGCGTCCTGAAGGTGCTGACGGATACGGTCGCTGCCTCCTCGGAGCGTATCGTGCGGGAAGTGCGCTATTGCCCGAAAGATGCCGCCGAAGACGCCGTTTCCGGGATGCGCGACGCCGCGTTTTCCCACATGGCCGGGGACGGTTCCATCAGCATGGTGGATGTGGGGAGCAAGAATATCACCAGGCGCGTCGCTATCGTGCGCGGGGCTGTGGAGATGAACGCCCATACGCTCGGCCTGCTCAAGGAGCACGCCCTGCCCAAGGGCGACGTGCTGGTCACGGCGCAGGTCGCCGGGATTATGGCGGCGAAGCGGACTTCGGAGCTCATCCCGTTGTGCCATCCCGTGCCGCTGAGTTTTGTGGACGTGCGTTTTGAGATTCAGGATGAGCCGCCCGCCGTGCTGATCGAATCCGAAGCCCGGACGAGCGACCGCACCGGGGTGGAGATGGAAGCCATCATCGCCGCTCAGGTCGCTGCGGCAACCATTTACGACATGTGCAAGGCCGTTCAGAAGGATATGGTTATCCGCGACGTGCGGCTTGTGCACAAATCCGGGGGGCGCACGGGCACGTTCGAGCGCCGCGAGTCCTCCGGGGAGCGGACCTGATCATGCTGGCCTATCCGAACATCAGCCCGGTCGCCCTGAGCCTTGGCCCCGTGCAGGTCCACTGGTACGGGCTTATGTATCTGTTCGCCTTTCTGGCCGGATGGGGGCTGGCGCGTTGGCGCGCGTCCCGTCCCGCGTGGATTGCGGCGGGCTGGAATGGGCAGAAGGTCGATGATCTGTTGACGTGGATCATGCTCGGCGTGGTGGCGGGCGGACGCCTCGGGTATGTGCTGTTTTACGATTTGCCCGTGTACCTCGATCAGCCGTCCGAGATTTTCAAGATCTGGAACGGCGGCATGTCGTTTCACGGCGGCCTCATCGGCGTATTGCTGATGGGCTGGTGGTGGAGCCGCCGCAACAAGAAGAAGTTCATGGACGTGGTGGACTTCGTCGCTCCTCTCGTTCCGCCGGGACTCTTCTTTGGGCGCATCGGGAATTTCATCAACGGCGAGCTTTGGGGCGGGGTTACGGATGGCCCCTTGGGGATGGTGTTTCCTACGGGCGGCCCGCTGCCGCGCCATCCTTCGCAGTTGTACGAGGCCGGGCTTGAAGGTCTGGTCATGTTCGTCGTCCTGTGGGTCTATTCGTCCAGGATCCGTCCTACCGGGCGCGTTTCCGGCCTGTTCGCGGTGTTGTACGGCGTGTTCCGTTTTGCCGTGGAGTTTGTCCGCCAGCCAGATCCCCAGCTCGGCTATCTGGCTTTCGGCTGGCTCACGATGGGGCAGCTTTTGTGTGTTCCTTTGCTTATCGCGGGGCTCTGGCTGTTGTTCAGGCCTGTGAAATAATGAGGCATTGGGGAGGGGAAGGGGAACCTTTCTCCAGAAAGGTTCCCCTTCCCAAGCCTCTCCCTTTCCCCTCCCAAGACTTTCGCGTTTATTGAATCCCTGTTGGCCGGATTTCCCGCCGATGGGATGCCGGGCGTTCTCTTTTGGGGAAGGGCGTTTTTTCAGGGGAGCGGGGCTGTTTTGGCTGGATGGCGGAATATGGAGAAAGGGCTTGTGGAGCCGCCCTGCGCTGTTGACAAGGGAGGCTGTTTCAGGGCACTGTAACGGGTCATTGAATCCAACGCCTTTTGCAGAGGTGTGGACATACATCAAGGATTTTTTTGAGGAGGCTCCATGGCGAAAGAAGATGCCATTGAAGTTGACGGCGTGGTCCAGGAAGCGTTGCCGAACGCGATGTTTCTTGTTGAGCTTGAAAACGGGCACACGGTGCTCGCCCACATTTCCGGCAAGATGCGCAAGTTTTATATCCGCATCCTGCCCGGCGACCGGGTCAAGGTGGAACTTTCCCCCTACGATTTGACCCGTGGGCGGATCACCTACCGTATGAAGTAGTCCCGTCCGGCGTTGATTTCCCTTCCCCGTGGTATGTTGTACCGCGGGGTTTTTGTGTTTGACGCGTAACGGGGAAGATATGGAAGACAGAGAGATCCGTAAAGTTCTGGACGTGCTGGATAATGCGGGCATCCGCTACCGCATGGTTTCGCATGATCCCGTGTATACCATCGAAGAAATGGAGCGCCTGCATCTTGATGCGGATGCCGAGATCGCCAAGAATCTTTTTCTGCGCGATGCGCGGGGCAAGCGCCATTTCCTTGTTGTCCTGTGCAGCTGTAAGACTGTGGATCTCAAGGAGCTGCGGGGGCAACTCGGAACGAGCGCCCTGTCCTTTGCCTCGGAAGATCGGCTGAAACGCTTTCTGGGGTTGGAAAAAGGGGCCGTGACGCCCTTGGGAATCCTGAATGACGAGGCCCGCGCCGTGGAAGTGCTCTTTGACCGCGATCTCGCCGGGCTCGGCGTCCATCCCAACCGCAACACCGCCACCGTCTTCCTGGCGTTCTCCGATCTGGAATCCCTGATCCGCAGCCACGGCAATTCCGTTTCCTTCGTGGCCATCTGAACCTCGGACAACTTCGTTTTCCGCCTTTGCCAGCTTCTCTCTTGGTTCAGAGGTTGTCCTTTCGCACGCTTTCCCCTCAATCCGAAAAAGGCGCCTCAATGGGGCTGGTTCCTCCCTGCTCGGGAAAGGTTCTCCTTCCCCGGATGCTCTCTCTCTCTCTCTCTCTCTCTCTCTTACATGCTTGAAGGGAGGAAGGAACACGGTTCCCTCCCCCCTTCAACAATTCCTTCTTCCTCAGACGACTATTCGGCGGACTCTTCCCCTTCCTGAAGGAAGAGTTCGATGCGGTCGCTGCCCGGAGCGATGCGGATATCCGCGCTCAGTTCCTTGCAGGCGGCTTGCGCTTCATTCTGCTCTTTCTTGGCATCCTTTTCGCGGCATTCGGGCGAATCGGGTTCGAAATGCGTGTCATAGGGATCGGCGTTCGGAACCGTCAGCTGGGCAAGCATGTTCCGGATGGCTTCTTTGCGGACGGCGGGATCGGGGCTGAGGATCGGATCATCCATATACACGGGGCCGTCGTCGCCGAGCGCCACGTGTTTGTATGCCCTGCCGGACAGCGCGGAAAACAGTTTCTCCAACGCCCCTTCGCTGAGCGGCGTGGTCAGGGATAAACCTATGATGTTGGTTTCCGCATCCTTGTAAAGGGAGATGATCCCGTGCCAGACGACCCCGTCGCTGACCATCGCGGTCTTGATCGAGAAGTTCTGGCTGTCGTTGTAGCTTTCCCGGCGCAGCGGGATGCCGTACATGAGGCACTCCTGTTCGCTCATGCCGCCTTTGAAGGTATCGAGCAGCCGCCCGATGGGGACGACTTCCGGAGGGTTCCGGTCGGGATCGCGTTCAAGATCGCGGTCCTTTTCCTCGCCATCGGCGATGAACAGCGGCTCGGCCTTCCGGTAGACCTCAAGCGTGGGGTCGGGCATACAGCTCGTGTCGAGCAGATCCTCCCCTTGGAGCTCCTGCTTGATCGGAAAACTCAGGAGATAGTCGCCCATGTCCGCTTCAAGAAAGAAGCAAGGGTCTTCAGGCAGCGTGACGGCGGCTTTCTGCTCCATGTCCAGATGCCCGGTGAGCTTCCGCTCGATCCAGTGCTGTTGGGGGTCCTGACACCAAAGGGAAAAGCCTTCGACGGGATAGTCCATATGGTTGGCAATCGTCGCGGCGGACGCCGCAGTCCCCCCCGCCATGAAGACGGCCAGCGTGAGCAGCGCAATGAACCGGAAGCGTTTGCGCACGCCGCTTTCTACGCGTCCCGGATCGCATGGGAGGACCGCCGGGGAGACGCGGCGGACGCCGGGCATGTAAGGCAAGTTCATGGAACCTCCTACAAATGGAAAGGGTTCTTTCTCCGAATACATGCAGCCTGTATACCATAAATGCAAGCAGGAACTGAAATCGTTTTTTATCTTTTTGTATCAAGAGATTAGCGTAATTGAATCTCTACTTGCGCCGTTCCGCTCCGCACGTCGGGGAGGCCGCCCTTGGAGGCGATGTTCACGCGTTTTCCCAAACCTGGCCCGTGCTTCAGGAGAAAGGCGCGCACTTCTTCCGCGCGGCTGCGGGCCAGCGCTTCCAGGTCCGCTTGCGTTACGGTTTCGAGCGCTTGCAGCTTCTGCTCCATGATGTCCGGCTCCTCATTTCCTTTGGCTTTACGCCCGGCGGGGGAGGCCTTGTAAACGTGCAGCAGGAAGCGTTCGTACTCGCCGGATGACAACTTTGTGGTGCCAACGGTGTTGGTTGCCCGCTGTTTGGCGGACAGGGCGGCGTACTGCCGGGCCTGCACCTTGCGGAGGACCCGCATGCGTTTCAGGCCGCGCGTGTCGCTGGCTGGCTCATACATGCCGATGAGTTCGATTTTGACGCGAGGGTGCTCTTCAAGCGCTTTGGCGATGCGCTTGAGGCGCCCTTGGGCGGCGGGGTTGATGCGGGTGTCGCCGGGAGGGAAGGCGATGACCTGAAGCGCTGGATCGCCCGGCGTCACGAGCCCGATGATGCCGCCGAGCAGCGCGAAGGGTGAGGTCACGACCTTGGTGAACAGCCCGCCGAGCGCCTTGCCCACCAGCCCGCCGACCTGCAGCGCGGCGTCGTCGAGCCTCCCGGAAATGGGGAGATCCAGCGCGATGTTGCCGCGCAGATCTTCCAGCAGGGCAAAGCCGAGGGAGACGGGGTAGTCCGGCGCGCCGGGCCGTGTGTCCTTGGGGCCGAGCACGGGCTTTTCCAGCCGGATGTGGTTGTCGAGAGAGAATGTCCAGCCGGACGTGGCGAAGGCGCTTTCAAGATCAAGGCGCCCCTGCACGACGGGGTACCCCAGATAGGCCCGCGTATAGGCGGAATAGCGGGCGAGATCCACGCCTTTGGCGGTGAAGGCCAGTTTGGCCGCCGGAGGGGTGGAGAACGGATTGCAGGAGCCGGACAGCGTAATGGGCGCGCCCCCGATCTGTCCGGTCAAGACGATGTCGGACAACCCCCCGGATGAGGAAAGGCCGCTGACCGTCGCGTTGATATCCTGAACGGCGGAGACGGAGCCGTGGGCCTGATCCCGGAACAGCAGGGCGGCGTCTTGAAGCCTCAGGGACGCCACGGAAAAACGGAAGGGGGAGTAGGGCTCTTGGCCCGTCTGTTTTTTCGGGACGCACTCCAGGATGTCCAGCGTCTTGTCGGCATTGAGGGCCACGTCCATGCGCAGGAGGTCCAGCAGCATTTCCTTGGCCTCGAAGCTTGAGGAAGCCGAAGAAAAGCGGAACGTGTCCGCGGAAAGGCGGCGGAGCACGGCATACACTTTCTCGGTACGGGCGTCCTTGAGCCGGAGGTCGCGCACGGTAAGGGAACCCGAAGCCTGTATGCCGAGGTCTTTCCCCTTTTCCTCTGTGATCGTGGCGTCGAGGTTCGCGGAGAGCCTGCCGGACGGGGAGAGGTTTGTGGAAGCGCGCAGGGGCGGACCGAGCCATTCGAGGGGCAGATCCGCAGCGTCCATGCTGGCGGAGAAGCGCAGGGGGACGGGGCGCAATGTCCCTTTGAGGTTCAGTCTGTCGGACGATGTCCCACGGGCGCGCAGGGTCAAACTGATGGTATCGGCCAGGTCGCCGGAAAGAGGCCCGGTTTCCAGATCGAGGCTGGAGATGAGCTTTTCGGCTTTCCCTGCGGCGACATGCTCCAGCCTGCCCCCGGCGATGCGGAAACCGCCGGCCTTGAGCTTCCAGTCGGAGAGGAAGGCTTTTGCGGCGTCCGGCAGGGCGGCGGTGAACATCCCCTCGGGGAGGCGTGTTTTGAGGGCGGGAGCGGGGTTGGCTGCGGACGGCTTTGCGCCGGGGATTGCCAGCCCCATGCCGCCTGAAGAGGTCACGCGCACTTCGGGGGCTTCGACGGACAGGGTTTTGACCGAGGCGGAACGGGCTTGTGTGTCAAAATGCAGGCCATTGAAGGTGAGCGCCCGTATCCGGACGGCGGGCGAACCGGCGTCTTTCCCGGCCTTGCGGTCGGCGGCGGAAAGGCTGTTGCCGCGCCCGAAGGACAGTGCGCTCACCGAGGCTTCGGCACCGGTGACGGCGAGGGAGGTTGCTGAGGCAGGGGCGGCGGGCGTTTGGGGCGTTTTTCCGTCAGAACCGAAGCGGACGCCGCCCTTAATCGCAATGCGCCCCAGAATGTCGTTGAGGGGCGTTTCCCCAAGCAGGGGGCGGAGCACGATGAGCGGCAGGTCGTCCACCCACAGGGAGGCGTTGAGGCTCGGGGGGTTGAGCGTGCCTTCGCCGTCCACCGCGAGCACTCCTTCCGTGCTGATGCCGAAGGAGAGGCGCATGGCCGTGCGTGCGCCGGGGCGGGTCGAGTATTCCGCGATGCGTCCGTCCACGCCGGTGATCTCGATCTGCTGCGTATCCGCAAGGCTGGCGTCGACCCATGTGAAATCGGAGTTCCTGAGGATGAGGTCCGCGCCTTCCACCACGAACGGCGTTTCGGGCGAAAGGTTTTCTGGGTTCGCGTCCGTCCCGCTCAGCCAGTCCACCCAGTCGATGCGCCCGGCCTTGTCGCGGCTGACGCGCAGGTACAGGCCGTCGAGTTCCATCTCGTCCAGACGGATGCGCCGCTCGGACAGCGTAAAATCTTTCAGGGCGGCCTGCCCCCTGCGGAGCCTGCCCACAATGGTCCCTTCCGGGGTGGCGATTTCCGCATCCTCGACCTTGACCATGCCGGACAGGCTGCTCTCCACCCGCCCCAGATGCGGCTGCGACAGGGTGAAGAGCATGTCGAGCGCCACCGTGCCGCTGTTCAGGTTCAGGGGCGTGAAATCGGACAGGTAGCGTTTGAAATGCTCCATGTGCAGCGGAGCCGTGTGGATGGCGAAGGTGGTGCGGAGCGTTTCGGCATCGGGCTCGGTGCGGCCTTCCACGTCGATGCGCGTGCCGTTGACCAGCGCGGAGAGCGTGGGCGCAAACGGGAGGTCCGCCGAGCGCAGGAGCGGGACATGAAAGTTCACGTCGCTGACCGTGTGGACCATGCCGACAGGGCCGTCGCGGAGCAGGATGGTCCCGCCTTTCAGATCAAGATCGCTCAGGGCGAAAAGCGGGGCATCAGGAGCGGTATCGGCCCCGCTCGGCGCGGGCAGCAGTTTGGAGAAGGAAAACAACCCATTGCCGAGATAGGTGATGTCGAGTACCGGATTGTATACGCGGAGGGCGGCCTGAATGGGGGCGGCGTCCGCGAAAAGCCGGAGGCGTGGCCGGATGTCCAGCCGTTCGATGGTCAGCAACGCGCCGTCGGACGTTCCCGTCTCTTCAAGGTAGGGGACACGGACGCCGCGCACGGCAATGCCGAGGGTAAACGGGTTGACCGAAAGGGATTCGATGGTGACGGGGGCGTTGACGGCCTCCGAGAGCTGGCTTTCCACGACGCCGCGCAGCACCGTGGGCGGCAGGGAAACGGCAAGGGCGGTCCACAGGGCGCAGAGGAGGCCGATTCCGAAAAGACAGGCACGCCAGCCTTTGGCGGAACGCCGTCCTCGGGTTCGGGCCTTCTCCTCCTCGGCTTGTGCGGAAACGGGAGGAAGCGGAGGGGCTTTTTTGACGGCGCGGCGTTTCCTGCGCCGCTTGCGTTGCTTGGAAGCCATGCGCGTTTCCTGTGTCGGGTAGCAAAAAAGCCTTTCACATCCCGGATGCGGTCATGAAAGGCTCCCGTTGCCCGCCGGAGCGGCTCCGGCGGGCGTAAGGGGACGGCTCCCCAGAGTCGATCCGGTTAGCGGCGGTCGCCCATGAGGCGGAGCAGCATCAGGAACAGGTTGATGAAGTCGAGGTAGAGGGTCAGCGCGCCGAGCAGAGCGCCGCGGCGGATGGCTGTGGCGTCGTCGAGCGGGGCGTTTTCGCCGAAGGCGCGGATCTTTTGGGTGTCGTAAGCGGTCAGGCCGGTGAAGATGACCACGCCGAGGGCGCTGATCACGAAGGTCATGGCCGAGCTCTGGAGGAAAATATTGACGATCATGGCGATGATCAGCCCGAACAGGCCCATCATCATGAAGCTGCCCATGCCGGTGAGATCACGTTTGGTGACGGTGCCGTAGATGCTCATTCCGCCGAACATGGCCGCGCAGGTGACGAACGTGGACATGACGGAAGCGCCCGTATACACAAGCAGTACCGAGGACAGGAACGCGCCCATCAGTGCGCTGTAGACGACGAAGAGAGCGGTGGCGGCAAACGCGGACAGCCGGGAGATCATGCCGCTCAGGACCAGCGGCATGGCGAACACGGCGATGGCGAGGATGATCAGGCCGAAGGTGTTGCCGAAGATGGCGGACAGAAGAGCCGGGGAGGACGCGACGAAAAAGGCGGTCCCCGCCGTGACAAGCAGGCCGACCGTCATCCACTGGTACACATGGCGCATGAAGACGGATGCGACGCTGATACTGGTTGACCGAGTGGAATCGCGCAAGCTTTCCATTGAATAAAACCTCCGTAAAAAATGGGGGTAAGAGAACTCTGAAATACCTTTTGGGATAATAGTCATTAAAAGGCTATGGCGCAAGTGCCCGGCATTGCAACCTCAGCGGATTTCCTGCCGGTACTGGAGCGACTGGCGCAGGGTTTCGCGGTCCATGAACTTCACTTCCGCTCCGAGCGGGATGCCCTGCGCGAGCCGGGTGACGGTCACGCCGGGGAAGCGGCGGTTGACGAGGCTCCTGACGAGCGCGCCCGTGGTTTCCGCTTCAACGGTGGCGCCGAGGGCGAGCACGACTTCACGCACCTGCCCTTCTTCCAGACGCTTGGTGAGCCGATCGAGCTCGAGGCTTTCGGCGCTCAGGTTATCGAGCGGAGCCAGCAGGCCGCCCAGAATGAGGTAGCGGCCCTTGTAGAACGCGCCTTCTTCCAGCGTGAGCATACTGTCCCATTCCGCGACCACGCACAGCAGCGAGTCGTCGCGTTCCTTGTCCGAACAGACGTTGCAGGGATCGGTTTCCGTCAATGCCCCGCAGCGGGAGCACAGCCGCAGGTTGTCGCGCAGGTCGTGGATGCCCTTGCCGAGCCGCCGCGTTTCGGCTTCCGGCCACTTGAGCAGCGTCATGGCCACGCGCATGGCCGATTTGGGCCCGAGGCCGGGCAGCCGCGCCAGCTGTTCCACGAGCGCCTTCAGCGGTTCAGGGATTCTGTGGTCCATACTTCCTCGTTTGGGTGGACAGAAAATTGGGGGAGGGGGAACCTTTCTTCAGAAAGGCTCCCAGCGTTGCTGTCGATGCCCGTAAGCCTCGGAGACGCGTCAACGGGTACGGCCCGTCCGGGGGGCGCCATCCGGTCGTCCTCCCCTCCCCAAAACCTCCCCCTCTCCTTCCCAAAACTTTTGACGTTATCGAATCCCTGTTCCGCGTATTGCTTCGGGAACGGGGACTCGTTCGGGGAAGGAGGGAGTGGGGATGGGGGAAAGGCCGCCCTCAGGGACGCGACAACCCGCCATCCACGGTTGGACGACGGGCGACTGGCAGCCCACCGGGGGCAAAACGCATGTCCTTCGCCCCTCCCCGTCCCAAAAACGCAAAAGCCTTGGGAAGGAGGGGAGGTGGGGAAGGTGAGGAGGAAGCCTTTCTTCAGAAAGGTGCCTCCTCACCTTCCCCAATATCCTTAAATGATGCCGGGCAGCTTGATGCCGCCGGTGATGGCGCTGACTTCGCGGTCCATCGTGGCGCGTCCGATACGGACGGCTTCGTTGACGGCGGTCAGGACGAGATCCTGAAGCATTTCCACATCGCCGCCTTCGAGGGCTTTGGGATCGATGGTGATGGACACGATGTCCTGCTTACAGGTGGCGACGACTTTGACCATGCCGCCCCCGCTGGAGGCTTCAACGGTACGTTCGGCCATTTCCTGCTGCATCTTGGCGATTTTGTTCTGCATGACGCCGGCTTGGCGTACAAGATCATTCATGTTGCGCATTACGGTCTCCTTGAAAGGATCGGTTGGGGAGAGGTTTCCCGAGGAACCTCCGAGGGTTCCTTCAACTCCGTGTGTGCTCCACCGGGATACACCGAATGAGAGAAGCGCCGAAAGTCTCGGTGAGAGACTTGATCACGGGGTGGGAGGCAAATTCTTTTTTGAGTTCGGCCTCGGTCTTGTGCAACCGTTCCGGGGCGGACACCTGTACGGAGACAGCCTTGCCGGAATAGTCGCTGGCCAGCCGTTCCAGCTCGGAGAGCCGGGAAGGGGCCGAAAGCTGTTCATACTGGATGGCGCTGGTTGTGGCAAGCGTCAGGACTCCTTCCGAAAATACGCCGTTCGCCTGTGTGAGCGCCGGAAGGGACAACGTGACGTCGCTCTGGTTCTTGCGGCAAAACTCCACGAAGTCCATCCATGCCTCCGAGGGCGCGGGCACGGTGGAAGCATGTTTTTTCTTGGATTTTGCGGAGACGGCATCCTTCGCCGGAGCGGTGTCCAGAGGGTGCGGGGCGTCTGTGGGCGCGACCGTTGCGGAAGGTTCAGACTGCTCCGAGGGCCGGAGTAGCTGTTTCCCACGGCGGCGTGCCTTGCGGGGCAGCAGGCCGGGCTGGAGCGGCGGGGGCCGCCACAGGGCGGGGCGGAACCGGCGTACGGGACGCTGCCGGAGCGGGGCGCGGGGGGATCGCCGAAGTTTGCGAAGGTTTTGCCGAGGGGGGCTGGGTCCCGGAAAACGTGGGCTGCACCGGTGCCGCGGCAGGCGCGGACGGAGATGAAACCGGGGCGGCAGGTACAGGCC
>ERZ835051.3383-NODE-3383-length-12558-cov-3.643526_pt1 | contig 12558 bp, 7 predicted proteins | sample MGYA00519575_ERZ835051 | MGnify/ENA primary metagenome ERZ835051 (study PRJEB31850, sample SAMEA3708769) | human gut metagenome | biome: human gut; feature: human-associated habitat; material: faeces | place: China | collected 2014 ... | reverse complement strand
CGGCATTTGAAAAAATTTCAAAATACATTGTGTCTTTTTCCGCTGTCCTCATGGGGATTGGAATGTTCTTTTTGTTTTTGGAGCTTAAAACTTCGGGCTTCGGCATTTTGGGGATAGCAGGTGTTCTCTTTATGCTGCTTGTGTTTCTCGGCTCCCACATGGCGGGGCTTGCGGGATACGAAGCGGCGGTTTTGTTCGGGCTGGGAATGGTTTTGATTTTGCTTGAAATCTTCTTGTTTACGGGGACTTTTGTCTGCGCGTTTTTCGGCATAGCCTTGATTTTGGCTTCTTTGGTCGCGGCGGGGATAAGCTTGCCCGAAGGCTCTTGGATTCCCGATTCTTCCGCACTTGTTTCGAGCGTTTGGAAGTGCATTTTTTCAATCGCGCTTGCGTTTGCGCTTTTGGCGGTTTTCGGCAAATTTTTCAAAACGACGAGCCTTTGGAAAAAATTTGTGCTTGAAGGCGGTTTGGGAATGGGGCGGAATTCCGATAATCTGAAAGAAGCAGAGGATAATTTGACAGGTTCTATCGGAGTAGCGTTTACCGATATGGTTCCGAACGGAAAAGTCGAAATAAACGGAAAAATTTACGACGCCGCAAATTCGGACGGTTCATTTCTCAAAAAGGGGGCTGAAATCGTGGTTGTCGGCAGCAGTTCATTTGAATTAAAGGTAAAATCTAAAAATTAAAGGATATGCAGTTTAGTTGGTGGTACCTTTTTGTTTCTATCCCTGTGATATGGTCTTTATGGATAGGTTTCCGGGTCTTTAGGGGGATAAATAAACCAAGTGATTTCTTCTGGTATCCGGAAGGAATGTCATCAGAGAAGTTGAGGGATTCTTTGACCGCATCGAATATCAGTGTAGGTTCTGCTATCTTTGCGTTTTTGAGCTTTGGATATTCTTATAAGCTTGCCGCTTTTATCTCTCCTTTGACATGGCTGCTGGGTTTCTTTATCTTGTATAAGGTATTTCCTCGTATAGAAAATTCGGAAAAGAGAACATTGCATGGCTTTTTGGCCAATCGTTATGATAGTCGATTTATCGGTTATTTCGCTTCTTTGTTATCGATCATCGGATTCTTGGGTACCTATGGTATAGAGATCTTGGTTGGGATAAAGATCGCTAATGTCCTTTTCCCTAATGTCTCCTCTATTTATATTATCTTGGGTTTGAGTCTGGTGGTGTGTACGTATACTGCACTAGGAGGTTTTAAGGCTGTTATTGATACGGAAAAGATGCAATTGTGGTTTTCATACGTCGGGATTGCTGCCGTTTTTGGATTCTTAATATCTCATAATGAGAATGTATTGAGTCTTGAGACATTGGCTTCGGACCATTGGGGATTTTCAAACTTATCAGTGTTATTTGTCCTTTCATTAATTGTGGTGAATGTACCTTGGCAGTTGATCGATATGTCCGTTTGGCAACGAGTCTGTTCCATGCGAGATCAAAAGGATATAAAGAAAGGATTGTCACAATCTATTTACTCAATTGGAATCTCTTGGTGTGTGTTGATTTCATTGGGTGTTTTACTGAATTATTTTCCGGACTTTACGGCTCCTTCGAATAATGATTACGGTTCCTTGCTATTGAGTTATCTCCAAGAACCTTGGGCGTTTGCTCTGTTTGCGGCGGGCTGCTTTGCCGCATTAGTGTCTACGGCAGATACATTATTGATTGCTTCTATACAGACTTTTGTTTTTGATATATTGTATCCTTCACATTCATTGAAGACGATAGAAGATACAAATGACCCGGAGAAAATGAAGGGTTTATTGCGCTATGGAAGGAAAATGGTTTATTTATTCGGACTTATCAGCCCTTTGTTCATTTACTTGGTTAGTATTGTGATACCGGGTGTTCTGGATTTGTTTTTTTTAGTTTATAGTGCTCAGATCATATTGCTTATACCGATTTGCGTGGCGATATTCCGTAAGGATTGTGTACGGATGAGAAAGTATGCGATATTCTCTCTTTCTGCTGGTTTCTTGGCTTCTGTATGCATGATGGTGTGGATGCTTTTTCATCCGGTGGAATACGTTTATCTGTCGGCTCCACTTGTTTCGATTCTGGTTTCTGCGATACCTTGGTTTTTTATTAAGAAAGGAGAAGGTTATGATACTGGAGTTAACAAAAGGTGAGATTTTCGAACTAATGGTTTCAGCTTTAGGAGGATTCCTATTGTTATGTAAATGGATGAAATCTACGAATATGCGAAAAGTAAGGGAATACCTTGAAAAACAGCCCTTAGATGGGCTTTCGGATTGCAGTTGTTTGGGGGATTTTATGAAGCGGTCTTCTTGTAAGAAACTGTTTAACTATTATTTTTTATATAGGCTTGTCTCCATTTCTTATTATTTGCTGCCGGTTGTTTTTTTGTTCTTTTTTCTTGTTGATGCATTTTATTTGTATAACTATTTTCTTGTTGATGGATCTGAAGTATTCGAGAAAGCTTGTGTTCCGATGCAGCAAAGTGTATTGATATTTATTTTTGAATCAGTGGTTGTTATGTTCCCTCTTGTTTTAGGAGAGTGGATTAAAAGAAATACTTATGAGCCTCTTGTATGAGCGACGATTGGAGTCTTGCTATATAGAACGAATATATCCGTATTCGGAATCGAATGCTTTTTTAGGAGTGAGTATTTGCTCTCGTTTATTTTCAGAGAAGACTTTGATTGCTCTGTTTGATTGGTGCAAGGTAAATGTCAAATCTGTTTATGTATTAATAGCCGATGAGATACAAATGTACACTTTTATGGCTTCTAAAGGTTTGGAACGAAAAGAGGCTTGTGCGAAAGCTTTGCAAATAGGCGATATAAAGTATCGATTCATAGAAAGGGTTATCAAGAAAGGTGACTATGACAATGTTCGATTGCTTTCTTGGAAAGCGGTAGCCTTAGAGCCTCGATTCAAGACTTTATTGCAAAGACTTAGATTATTATATGGAACTGAAATCCTTTTTCGGCGGGAAGTTATCAAGCAGATTCTAGAACGTAACAGGCGGTTGCCGGAAGGTTTTCGTTTTGCAAGGATCGACTCTTCTGATTATGATCTAGCTTCTCTTTATATACTGAACGAACTGGCGGTTATTTTATATTTCCATTTATATTTTGATCCGGTGTGCCAATATCAAATCTCACCTTTACCTATGACCCCTTTATTGGAAATCTTGTATGACGGTACTTTTTTGAAAGACTTGCTTGTGCCTAAAAAGGATATTGGTTATATAGAAATTATGGGGGAGAAGGATCTCACTGGCAGAATGATTAAGGTTAATACAAAAGGGGCACCCTTATAGATAGAACCGCCCCTCCTTATAGTTGTAGATAACTCCTTTACTTTTTTGTGAGTTCGTTATAGCTTATGTATGACTTTCATTAACTGCTCGCCCAAGCCAATTGTATAGCCTTGAGAGACAAATACGACACGGTTGAACGTATCGGCGATCAAGAAGATCGGCAAGGTATTGGCGTTTTGCAATTTCATCGCTGTAGCCATCTCCTTTTGGATCGCCCCGTCGATATCCAGACCGTATGTGATCGTGCCCGGTAAATCGCCGAACTCTTTCGGATCGAAGTTCTTATAGCCCTTCTCGTCAGGGAAGAGAAGCACGATGCCTCGTCCCCAATCTTCTAGTTCCTTCTTCACGGCGGCGATATCACGCATCGCATGGTTTGTCGGTTCTTGGCGGGAGCCTAGAAGCGCTACGATATAGTAGCCACGTCCGGTAGTAGCTAGCAGGCTGGTCTCCTCACCGTTGTCCGCACGTTTGAACTTATTCTCGGAGTTGAAATTACCGATCACCTGTATCTCGTCCTTGCTTTCACGCATTTCCAATTGGATCGGGGTGGTCTTGTCTGCCTCCACATTGAAAAACTCGATCTCGGCCAATACGCTACCGTTTGCCATACGAGTACCGGTCACTAACATATAATTACCTTCATCCATGGATAACGGTTTCTTCAGTAATCCGCTCCAAGTATCTCCCAAGCCCATATCCACATTACCGCCTCTCTCGAAATTCAAGGTCTGTAAAGTACCGTTCGGCAAAACCTTGGCGATCGTGAAGTGACTGTAATATTTCGGGTCTTGCAGCGCCTTGATTGGTTGGTAAGAAGCGATTACCTTGCCTTGTTTAGCGGTCGTCTGTACGGCAGCCTCGAAATCGACGTCTACCCAAGCGTTGTCCTTGAAGTACTGGATCTTGCGGGCTACCGGCTCGATACGTGCCGGAATACCTAAGCTACGAGCCACGGCCACGAAGAAGATATTACGGGAGCCCTTATCAGCGATGCGGGATTTCCATACACCCATCGGCATGATCGGAATACGTTGTGCGTTTAGCGCGTCGTTAATGGAGACGTTATTCTTCACCCAATCCACCAATGCCTGTGGATTCTCTACGGCTTGTTTCGCAAGGGAAGGCTCAATGTTTGCAGCGAAGAAACTCTTATAAGGAGTCAGGAACTCATTGGCCACACGAGGATTCATGATATATTCATTGAACCATTCGCTTTGAACGGCCGGCGTATTGTTTAAATGGTCCGCAAAGACAGACGCAGGTGTATCACGTAGATCCTTAGCGGATACGACATCCAATAAAGCCATCGCTTGCGCACGCTTCTCGGCGGGAGTCTCCCGTAAGAACTTCTCGATCTCCATCCAGTTACCACGGCTACCGATCATGAAATCCTCTGTCTTCATCGGGTCGATACCCAATTCTTTCGCTAAAGCCTCCGCTTTCTCTTCCGTATAGAAAGTGGCTACATATTTATTACGGATAGCGTCTTCCTCCAATAAGCGTTTGGCGTTCGCCTCCTTTTGCTCCGGTGTAACTTCTGCGGGGATAGAGCCGTCTACCGGTGGTACGATATCTAGGGCGATCGTCTCCACATCTCCCGGTTTCTTATTCAAGGCGATCGTAACCTCTCCGTCCTTGCCGAAAGAGACCTTGCTGTAGCCGAACTTGCCGTCCTTGCTGGCCCATACCAACATATCCCCTTTTCCGGCGGATAATGAGCATTTGCCATCCGCGTCCGTCTTCTTGCGGGCTACGCTGTTGAACTCGGCATAATTATAAATCTTGAATTCTACCAAAGCGTCCTTTACCGGCTTGCCATTGGCATCCGTAACCGTGATAACAGCTTTAGCCGAAGGTGCGTAATTATCGATCACGTTGATCTCGGTATACCCATCGGTACGTTCCATGACATCCTCCGGGCCATTGTATTTACCGAATACTTTCGTATGCATCAACATACCCCGGTAAGCAGGGCCGTTGAACCAACCCAGATTCAATACCGGTTCGGGCTCGCAAGCGCCGAAGAAATACCATTTACCATTCACCCAAGCTTCTACCCATGCGTGGTTATCATCCGTATGCGCCCAGCGAGGCGTATATACCTGACGCGCGGGAATACCCACGGAACGTAAAGCGGCTACCGTGAAGGTAGACTCCTCGCCGCAACGACCGTAAGCGGTCTTTACGGATGCCAAAGGGGAACTTGTGCGCCCATCGGAAGGGGTATAGATAACCTTCTCATGACACCAGTGATTCACTTCCAGTACGGCATCGTACAACGAGAGACCCTTCACCCGGTCTTTCAACTCATCAAAGAAAACCATGCGGCTTTCATCCAGATTCTCATTGTTGATTCGTACCGGCAATACGAAATGGTGGAAGATATCCTCTGGGATGCTATCGCCCCAAGGCATCTCATTCCGTGCTTGGAAAGAGGAACGGATGTTTTTCAAATAGAAATCGCCACTATAGTCCGTGATGTCTCCAATCGGCATATAGGCATACATGAAGGTTAACGCCTCCCTCTCTTCGGGAGTCATTTGATCGTTAAATACTGCGAAAAGGTCTCCGTTAGGCAGGGCGGCCTGTTTCGCTTGGAAATCGTTCTCGACCTCAGCTCGGTAAGCGGCGTCGGTAATAAAATGTTGTTGGTTGTTACAGCTCGTCCATACGAGTAATGTGAACAACAGCGTAAATAGATGTTTTTTGTTCATAAAGCGGATATGTATGTTTGCCAAAAGTAATGATTCTATGCGAGATAGAAAAATTCTCGAACAATTTGTAAGAAAGATTTGTTTTTCTATAGAAAGAATAAATCTGGTCTTCCTGTAAATTTGGGACCGGATTTCTTCTTTTTGTGTGATTATAATTACAAAAAGTTTACGAACTTTGTGACAAAGTATCAAATCACTAATCATAAAACCCGTTTTGCGTATGTTTCAAAATCCTGAGCAAGTGCTATTAATAGCCTCGGTGATCCTGTTTTTTAGTATATTCGCAGGTAAGGCCGGTTATCGTTTCGGCTTACCCGCTTTGTTGTTGTTCCTTGGTGTGGGAATGTTGTTTGGCAGCGATGGTCTGGGCATCCAGTTCAGCGATCCGAATGTAGCCCAGTTTATCGGCATGTTGGCGTTGAGTATCATCTTGTTCTCGGGTGGTATGGATACGAAAGTTGCGGAGGTCAAACCTATCGCCTCGCAAGGTGTGGTATTGGCTACGCTCGGGGTGTTGGCTACGACCTTTATCACGGGCGGGTTTATCTATTGGTTATTTGGTTTATTTGGCAAATATGTTACGTTGACTTTCCCGGAATCTTTATTGCTGGCGGCGGTCATGTCCTCTACGGACTCAGCCTCGGTTTTCTCCATCTTGCGCAGTAAAGGGGTTTATTTGAAAGAGCGTCTGCGTCCTACCTTGGAGCTGGAGAGTGGTAGTAATGACCCGATGGCTTATATGCTTACCTTGCTTCTGATCGCTTACATACAAAGCGGAGGTATGAATATTTGGGAGGCCGGGCTATCCTTGGTCATTCAATTATCGGTGGGAGCTATCGCCGGTTTCTTATTGGGGAGACTGGCTGTGTTGATTATCAATAAGATCGATATAGATAACGAGTCTTTGTATCCGATCCTTTTATTGGCTACGGCTTTCTTCACCTTCGCCGCTACGACCTTATGTAAGGGTAATGGCTATTTAGCGGTTTATATCGCTGGTTTGGTGGTTGGTAACGCTAAGATTGTTCACAAGAAAAGTATGGGGACGTTCTTTGACGGTTTCGCTTGGTTGTGGCAGATCGTGATGTTCCTTACGTTAGGCTTGCTAGTGAACCCGCATGAGTTATTACCGGTGACGGGTGTAGGTGTTATGGTGGGAGTCTTTATGATCTTGATCGCCCGTCCGATTAGCGTGTTCCTTTGCTTGATACCTTATAAGAATTTCTCCTTCAAAGGTAAACTGTATATCTCATGGGTGGGATTACGCGGGGCGGTTCCTATTATTTTCGCTACTTACCCGATGATCGCCGGGATCGAGCATGCCGGTATGTTCTTTAATATCGTATTTTTTATCACGATTCTTTCTTTGCTGATTCAAGGAACCACGGTTACTCAAGCCGCAAAATGGCTGGATATGGTGGATGAGCCGGAACGAAAGGATGAGTTTGGCATCGAGCTTCCCGAGGAGATCAAGAGCGCTATGAGCGAGATCGATATTACCCCGGCGGTATTATCCCATGGAAATAAATTGATGCAGCTGACTTTACCCGATCATACCTTGGCGGTAATGGTGAAACGGGAAGGCCGCTATTTCATCCCGAAAGGAAATACGGAATTAAAGGAGAACGACAAGTTGTTAATGATCTCCGATAATGACGAGGCGCTTTTGCAGGCGTATGATTCCTTGGGGGTGAAGGATTATACGATGAAGAAGAATTGAAATAATGTGCCAATGGGGGAATATGCCAATGCAGATACTATTTGTGTAGAATAAGCATTGGCATATTGGCACATTATTCTTACCGTACCGGAAATTCGGTTATACGTAAAGTGGTACAGCCATAAGGGATTAACTCGATCGTCTCTTCATCACCCATCGGTTCGTTGGCTTGCATGAAGAAATTTACGGGGCCGGCGGAACCTTTGAACATTTTCCATGAAGGTAAGATCCGTCCCTTTGTTTTGATCGTGATAGGGGCATTCTCTAGGTTCCATGGGTAAGGGGCTATGTTCTCTGCCTTTCTAACGACGAAATTTTTCTCTAGTTCTTCTTCTTTCAGATATTTGCGAATCAGGGAATAATTCCATGCTGAAGTAGAGGTGACCTCATAATACCATTCTCCTTTATGTGAAGACTCCGGGCGTTGATCAACCTTGCGTTCCCATTTCTCATCCATCTTTAGGGAATACAATAATGGGCCTCGTTCGATGACAACCGCATCGTCATACCAATTGCTTGTGGATATACGCATGGGTAGCTCTAGCTGGATATGATCGCCATCTTTCCATTCCCGGTTGATTCGTACGATTTCGCCAGAGTGAGCTGCGATAGAGACAGCCTCGCCATTTATCGTAATCACGGGATTATTACACCAAGCAGGAATACGCAAGTGAAAAGGGAAAAAGGCTTTCTTGTCTTTCTTGCTAGGGAACGATAAATTGAAATCGATCTTTTCTTCAAAGGGATAATCGGTCTTCTCTGCGATTTTAACCGTGATGTCGTTTCCCACTTGGGCAGTCACTTCCGATGGTGCGTAGATAAGTGAAGCGATGCCATTATCGGCGGTGGCAAACCATAGATGTCGTGTGAATTTAGGCCAGCCTTGATGTAGATTGGAGGTACAACAAGGATAACCGCTCAATTCTCCGAAAATAATGTCTGTGTCTTCGTGTGGTGAGACAAAGTTACGTCCTTCGCAAGTGATCGCTATTTGATTGACTTGCTGATAATATTGTCGTGCGGAAAAGTCATCCTTGATCTGCGTTGGCAGTACATTGTATGCGACTTTCTCTAAATGATCAGCCCACTGGACATCTCCGGTTATCTCTAACATTTTCTCGAGAGAGAACATCATCTCGACAGCGGTACAGAGTTCTGATCCTTGTGTCGGGTTACCGAAACGTAAAAGTTCATCTCCCGCCCATAATCCTGTAGGAAAACCAATCGTATGGCGCATTTTCCGTACAGCTTCCTTAACCGCTTCCAGATTTTGAGGATTATGGCTCTGTTGGTAATAAATGACAGGTTCCTTGAATCCTTGGGCGAGATTTACACAATGCAGGCTGTTTTGCCGGGCTAAATGATCTTGGTTCAAGAACACGTCGGTCCAATTGAAGGTTTGCTTATGGATTAACTCTCCTAACTCCAGAAGGAAAGGATCGCCCGTGATATTATAAAGCCAATATACGACCATCAGATTATCCCCTCCTCGTTGTTCAGCCCAGAAAGTCCATTTTCCCAGAGGACTTTTAGGTAGTTCAGAAAGCTGGTATTTGAAATAATTAGTGAGGAACGAGATAACTCTTTGATCGTTGGTAGCGGAATAATATTGTTGCAGAACTTTGAGCATAACCATTTTGGGCCACCAATCTTGTGCGTTATCCCGTTGTAAGCCGGGTTCATAGTCTCTGTCTGTATCTGGCCCGAAATATCCGTTAGGCTTTTGAGAGGCCAATGTCCATTCAACCCAAGGCTTTACTTTTTGGATCAGGGCCTCATCATTCATGATGTAAGCCAAAGGTAGTAAGCCATCTATCCAGTATGGGCCTCGCTCCCATACGTCTCCATCTCCGCCTAACCAACCATTACGCGGTCCCATTACTTTCGTATAGATAGAATCCAGATGGCCGGTCATTCCCGTACACATTCGTTCCATTTGGATTTTTAGCCAACCCGCAGGTTTAACATCCCCAATAGGCAACTCTATATAAGGCTTAGAGGCTAATGGATAACGATTGTTCGGGTAATTAATGTTGATAGAACCTTCATTTCCCGGCAAAGTGGCAGAAAAGGAGGTAATTGAGATTAGGCTTGATAATGTTATCGTTAATAAATACTTCATTTTGATGCTTTTTTAGTTATTCGTTATAGGGGATCCATACCCTCATTTTTCCTGCTTTACGGTTATCCCACGCATAATAGGGAATGAAGGTAGCAGATTGTGCCCTACCGTTTGTTTTAATTGTTTTTATCCCATTCAATATATCGGAAACGAAGGCTGTCTGGAATGTTGTACTTGGGCTCAACTGGATTTGATCGAAATATTCCGGGTTGTCTATTTCTTCCATGCAGTATACAAGTGGCCCTCGTTGAATCGCCCGTTTGCCGAAATTTTCCTTGACATGCGGATCTGCCGCAACAATTTCCACGGGCATATCCATATCTAGAGCGATTACATCTTGCGATTTCCAATCCTTGATTACCGCATAGCCTTTTTTCTCAGACACGTTTATTCTCTTACCATTGATACTTAAATCATAGGTTTTGCACCAATTCGGAATGCGGAGGCGTATCTCTTTCTCCAAAGGCTGAGACGTAGAAATTGTTAGTTTTACCGATCCATCCCACGGATAGTCCGTTTCTTGTGTTAATAGGATATCAGTCTCTCCTATCCGTATTTGCCCCGTATTTCCGATATATAGATTTACCCATAACGCATCATCGGAGGAGGCGTAGATATAATTTCCGATAGAAGGCAAGAAGCGTGAAAGCTGACTTGGGCAACAAGCGCAACCATACCATTCTTGTCTATGGTGATCACCCTTAGATTCCAGCGGGTTGACATAGAAGAAGCGGTCTCCACCCAAGGAGATACCGGCAAGCGCACCGTTATATAAAGAACGTTCCAGTATGTCGATGTATTTAGAGTCTCCGGTAAGTTGGTTCATACGTTGGTTCCAAAGCACCATTCCGACAGAAGCGCAAGTCTCGCAATAAGCATCTAGGTTCGGTAAATCGTAATCCTCCGTAAACCCTTCGTTATCCCGGGATGAACCGATTCCCCCGGTGATATACATATTGCGGTGTACCACATCATCCCATAGACGATCTATGGCGGCTATATATCCCGTATCATTCTTCAAGGCAGCCACATCGGCCATACCGCAATACAAATACATACATCGTACCGCATGCCCGGAGATATCGGTAAGTCGCCGGACGGGAACGATATCTTGATAGTAAACCGGGTCCCATTTACCTTCATCACCCATAGTGCCGTGACCGTGTCCACGTTCCTCCAGCAGCCAATAAGCGAAATCCAGATATTTCTGCTCTTGGGTGGTTTGATAAAGCTTGACAAGCGCCAGTTCTATTTCCTCGTGTCCCGGTACCCAATGTCTTTTTCCCGGACCGAATTGGCTCATCATATGATCTGTCATGCGTATACATACGTCTAATAACTTGCGCTTTCCGGTAGCTTGATAATACGCTACTCCTGCCTCAATCATATGTCCGGCGCAGTACATCTCATGCTTGTCCATATTGGTCCACCGTTTATCCAATCCGGTGAGTGTATAGAAGGTATTGATGTAGCCATCCGGTTGTTGGGCGGCAGCGAATTTGTCAATCCATTCGTCCGCTTTCTTTTCCAACTCGGGATCCGGATTGTTGATCAGGCTATAAGCCATACCTTCTAACGCTTTATATACATCGGAATCATCAAAGAAAATGCCGGAATGCTCTCCTTCCCCTTTCGCTGCATTCTCGAAATTACGGATACGTCCGGTTTGATTCTCTATTTGATCGATACAGACAGGCAAGGTCGCCGAGACATGTTTGCTGAGTCTGGGTGACCAAAAGTTGTCATTGATTTTCACATGAGAAAAATCGATCTGCTCGATCATCTTCAAAGGCTGTTCCTTTATATCTTCTTTAGAGGTCTGGCACCCTTGCAAAAGAAAGGCAGACGCAGCGAGTAAAAGGTATTGCTTCATATAGCTTTAGAAATTGAGATTAAAGGAGGGTATGTCAATATAGAGACATACCCTCTATGTTATTATTGATAATTCGGATTTTGTTCCAGATTCGGATTGGTATCTACTACTTTTTGAGGTAAGGGAAATACCGTTTTATAATCTCCATTCGGCTCATGAGATAACCATTTAGCTTTTGTGAAATGACCGAAACGTATCATATCTCTCCGGCGATAAGATTCTCCAGCGAATTCCCAACCTAGTTCATCATAGAAACGTCCGAATTTTTCCGGATAAACTTGATTTTGCGAAGTTAATACATAGTTTTCTACCGTACCGTATTTGTAACAGGATTTTTCTTGTAATTGCGCTCCTGAGACAATTGCTTTTTCAGGATGTTCTTTAAAAGCTCTTTTTCTGACCATACTTACAATAGACGCTGCTTGATCTGCTTTCCCAGTACGTAAAAGGCATTCTGCTTTCATCATATGGACTTGCGTAAGTCTGAATAAGACCAAATCATTATTTAGTTCACTTCTGGCTCCCATCTCAACCTCATATTTTAACCAGCGATATCCTTCTGCCTCACCAGTGAAAATTCCGTTGGGCATTTTGTTGACGAAGATAAGCGGTTGTCCCATTAAGTCATAAGAGCCTGTGAGAGGTGTCCGGTCAGATGCGTATTGGGGACCTCCTAGCCAAGTCGCATTTAAACGTTCGTCATCTGGATCATAGGTGTCGATGAATTGAGGTATTCCTTTATAGGCCCCAGCTCCCCAAGGGCTTCCAACTAGATCATACGTTTTTTGGTTTGCTCCGTGTAAGGCGGCTAAATGATAGTTAAATC
>ERZ835051.3367-NODE-3367-length-12604-cov-2.878158_pt1 | contig 12604 bp, 7 predicted proteins | sample MGYA00519575_ERZ835051 | MGnify/ENA primary metagenome ERZ835051 (study PRJEB31850, sample SAMEA3708769) | human gut metagenome | biome: human gut; feature: human-associated habitat; material: faeces | place: China | collected 2014 ... | reverse complement strand
AATTATCAGCAACTTCTCCGTCGTGAATAAAACCTTTGAGTTTTGGAGAGTTTGTGTTAAGAACTATTGAAGATGCACCGGTGTCAACGAGGAATCGTAGAGAATCAGACCCATTTACAAAGGCGGTAACGTATATACGGCTGTCGCCGGCTATGGCAAATGGTATTTCTCCAATAGGTGTATCTTTTATCATTCTTGCATTTGCGCTGAATGACATCAATACGAAAATGAACACTCCGAAGAAGTGTTTTATTTGTGATTTCATGGTGCAAATTTACGAATAATCTACGAGGTATCAAAGAAAAAGATTAAGCTTCTCGTCGCCGTCATGTATTTCGCAGGTGGCGTTGGTAATGAGTATCGGGGCGAGAACGAGTTGACCATAACTGTTGGTCGGGTCCGGCTCGATTCAGAACACATCGTGCGATGAAAAGAGTTGGCCTATCCACCCGGCTTCGTCAGAAGTCAGCGGTCCGGCCTCCACTTCGTATGTCTTGGCTGTGGACTGGTTGTAGAACCGCGAGCTGCCGTTGATGATGGCGAGTGAGCGTTCAATGTCGGTCTTTGCGGTGGTTTCCACCGGCAAAGTGGCCGAGTCCCAGACATTGAAGCAGTTGCGGAAGTAGAACGATTCAAGGTCTGTGAGCGAGTTGTCAACGAAGGAGGTAACAGACCGCTGACCGCAACGTACGGTAAACGACAGCAATATAAAGAATTGAACGGGTCAGTGGCGGGCGCGGATGCGGCTGAGGGAAACGGGGGTGATGCCAAGGTAGGAGGCGATGTAGTGCTGGGGGATTCGGCGCAGGAGGCCGGGGCGCGTGCGCAGCAGCTCTTCGTAGCGCTGGCGGGGTGTCAGGCGGATGCGGCTGAGGAAGAGCTGCTGGTATGCGCGGAAACGGCTCACGAGCTTTTGCTCGAAGTATCGCCGTGCGTCGGCGTCGGCATCAAGCAGGTGGAAAAAGTCGGCGCGGGGCAGCACACGTAGCCGGGAAGGCTCGAGGGCCTGTAAGGTGAAAAGGGATGGAGCGCGGGTATAAAGGCTGTCGAAAGAGGCGACGCACTCTCCGTCGAGAAAGAACTGGAAGGTGATGTCGCGACCGGAGTCGAGGAAGCCGAGACGCAGACAGCCGCAGTCGATGAAGTAGAGTCGGTCGGCGACGTCGCCCTCGCGAAGGAGAATGGTCCTGGCAGGAACCTCTACCGGCTCCAGCTGGCTCAGAAATTGACTCATCTCATCGTAACAGTAACAATCTGATTTCGGCTGCCGTCTGGCCCGTGATGGCGTAGTGGAAGCGGTTCTGGACCATGGCATAGAAGTCGTGAGTGGTGGATTACGTGTTTTACCCTGCAAATTTAATGCAAAAGGCTGAGATTGACAACAAAAACGGTGGCGCCTATCTAAAGGTGCCATCGTTTTTGTTGTTTATCTCGATATGAAAAGAGGTTGTACGCCTCAGAAGCCGAGGTCCTGGCCTTTGCGGACGGGGTCGATGCCTTCCTTCATCCAGCGGGGCATTGGATCGCCCTTGAGGTAGTGGTCGAAGAAGCCCTGGAGGCGCTTGGTTATGTCCTTGCGGTTCTTGCGGGCGCGGATGTTGTGGGCCTCGCCGTTGTACTGTAGCATCCATACTGGCTTCTGCAGGCGACGCAGGGCCATAAACATCTCTATGCCCTGGTACCAGGGCACGGCGCCGTCGGCGTCGTTGGCCATGATGAGCAGGGGCGTCTCGACACGGTCGGCGTAGAAGACGGGAGAGTTGGCGATGTAGAGCTGCGGGGCCTCCCATAGGTTGCGGCCTATGCGGCTCTGGCCAAGCTCGTACTGGCCCTGGCGGGAATCGCCGCTGCCCCAGCGGATGCCGCCGAAGGCGGAGGTCATGTTGGACACGGGCGCACCGGAGCCGGCGCAGGCGAACATGTTGGTGCGGGTCACCAGATAAGCAGTCTGGTAGCCGCCCCAGCTCTGGCCGTCGATGCCGATCTTTTCCTTGTCGATGAAGGGGAAGCGCTTGCAGAGGTCCTCGACGCCGGAGCATACGTAGTTGTATGCGCTCTCACCGGGAATACCGGGAGCGTACTTGATGTCGGGCACGAAGACTACGTAGCCGCGGCTGACGTAGAAGGGGTAGTTGACCCAGCTCCACGAAGGCTCCATGGTGTAGTGGAGGTAGAGGTTCTCGCTGTTGCGCTCGTAGAAGACCACGAGCATGGGGTACTTCTTGTTGGGGTCAAGGTCCTCGGGAGTGTAGAGAACGCCTTCGGTGAGATCTCCATTGTAGGCGTACCACTTCACAAGCTGTGCGTCGCCCCAGGAGTAGTCGGCCATCTGGGGGTTGGCGTCAGTCACCTGGCGGGCCTTGGCGAAGTTGTTGTCGGTGGCGATGAATACCTGCGGAGAAGTGGAAAAGTCAGCCTTCCGGAAGGCGTAGACGGGAGCGTTCTTGGCACGGGCAATCTGGGAGAATGTCTTGGGCTCGATGGAGAGAATCTTCGGAGCGGCGGCGGTGCCGGCCTTTGCCAATGCGAGGCCATTCTGCTTGTCGTCGTGGCGGAAGACTCTCAAGAGCATGTCCTGACCGGGTGTGAGGTAGCGCTCCTCGCGGTCGGTCTTCAGGTATCGATAAGTGACACCTGCCTTGCGGCCGGCACCGGCTGTGAAATTGACGGGTTTTGTCTTTCCGGTGGGGTCGAGGCTCCAGATGTCATAACGGTCATATACGAGGAAGCGACCGTCGTCCTTGGTCCAGCCGGCGAATCCATAGGGCATGCGCTGCATGGGTATGTCCTGGTCCTCGTCCCAAAGAGGATATTCGATGTCGGCGGTGAGATTGACGGTCTTGCCGGTGGCGGGGTCGAAGGCGTAGTAGTCACGGTCCTTGAACATCACCACGTACTTGCCCATGGGCGACAGCTCGTTGAGACCGGACTGGCTCTCTCCTACCGACGTGGTCGCACCGGTGCGGAGGTTGAGAATGGTGAGATCTTCGGGGGCCACGTAGTCCCACTGGCGGGTGACCTGCCACTGGCTGGGGTCGCGGAGCAGGACGTTGTCGCCGGCCCAGAGGTCGGAGGGCACCACGTCCACCAGGGAATTGGCGGTGACGAGGCGTTGGCTGCCATCACTCAGGTCGATTACCAAAGGCATGGTGTGCTCGCGGAGCTTCTTGCGATTGACTTCCTCCTGGGGCGGCGTGTAAGGGGCGTCCCAGCGCCAGATGTCGAGGGCTGCCTGCTCGAAGTCGACGATGTTGGTGTCGTTGGGCAGGACTGTCGGTGCGACGCCGACGATGAGGCGGTTGCCATCGCGCGAGAAGCGTAGCTCGGAGTACTGGTTGATGAAGAGGCTGTCGCCACGGGCGGCTCGCTGGGCGGCCTGCCAGGCGCGGAGTATGGAATCGTTCTGCTCGGGGGTGCCGGTCGTGGGCGGACGCATCAGGCGCACCTCAGGGTTGGGCACGAGGGCCACCTTGTATTCCTGCTCTGCGGGGACGCCGGGCCTGCGCAGGTCCACACGATAGAGGCTGTTGCGGCGCGTGCCGGTGTCGTTGGAGTCGTTGGAGGCGATGAATGCCATCTGGTCGGAGGCGCGGGAGAAGACTGGCGTGCCGTAGTGCTTCTGTCCGCGGTCGAGCAGAGTGTAGGAGGTGTCTCGCAAGCTCAGCAGGGCAACGCCGCGCCGGGTGACGGAGTCTTTCTTCTGAGGCTCGATGACGATACCCACATGCTGTCCGTCGCGACTGACGGACCAGTTCTTGACCCACTTGGTGACCTTCTGGCGCCCGGTTGGCAGGTGGCGGGCAATCAGCGGCTTGCCGGCTTTCTTGTCCTTCAGCGCCTTAGGCTTGATGTAGGTGGTGTCGGAGGTGGAGTATACCACCCAGTCGCCGCCGTCGAGGCCTACTCGGTAGCGCTGCACGTTGGCTATTTTCTCGACGGTGCCTTTGCTCAGGTTCACGAGCGCGAGGCTGTCCTGGGGCAGGTCGAAGTCCTTCTTCTTCTTGATTTTGGCGGCACGGGTGTCGGCGTAGAAGGGCTTAATGAGGGCGATGGCCCACTGGCCGTCGGCGGTGAAAGATGGCTGGTAGCCACGGGCGATGGAGACTTCCTTGCCGGTGCGGGTGTTGCGGAATGTGAGGACTCCGTCGCCCTCCTGCGGATTGACCATGTAAGCGGCCCACTTGCCATTCTGGCTCAACGGCGCCACGCTCACCGACTGCCACGAGTCGAACGAGTCATGGTCGAGCGGCTTCTTGGCGCTGACGCCCAGGCAGCAGCCTATGGCCAAGGCGAAGAGAAGAAATCGATTTTTCATATTTTCACTTATAGTTGAGGGTTGAGGACCCGAAGCTCGCCGAGCTAAGCTCGGCGGCAGCGCCAAAGTAAATGCACTGCCTGCGGGGACAACTCTTGACTCTTAACTTTTTATGCGGACGCACCAGGGTGCGTCCCTACAACTTGAGAATCAGTCTACTTTGTGGAGATCGTGGCCCATGCGCGCCTTCTTGGTGTGCATGTAGAAGCGGTTGTAGTCGTTGGGTTCGATCTCGAGAGGGACGGTCTCGACCACTTTCAGGCCATAGCCGTTGAGGGCGCGACGCTTCATGGGATTGTTGGTCATGAGCCGCATGGAACGGATGCCGAGCTCGTGGAGGATGTTGGCTCCGACGCCGTAGTCGCGCTCGTCGGCACGGTGGCCGAGGTGGAGGTTGGCGTCGACGGTGTCGAGGCCCTGCTCCTGGAGCTTGTAGGCGCGTATCTTGTCCATCAGGCCGATGCCTCGGCCCTCCTGGCTGAGGTAGACGACGGCTCCGCGTCCCTCCTTCTCGATGAGCTGCATGGCGGCATGGAGCTGCTCTCCGCACTCGCAGCGTCGTGAGGCGAAGGTGTCGCCGGTAAGGCATGAGGAGTGCATGCGCACGAGCACGGGTTCGTCGCCGCTCAGGTCACCCTTGATGAGGGCCACGTGCTCCAGGCCTGTGGCGAGCTCGCGGAAAGGGATGAGGCGGAAGTGCCCGTACTGGGTGGGGAGGTCCACTTCCTCTCCGCGCTCCACCAGGCTCTCGCGGCGGAGTCGGTAGGCGATGAGGTCGGCGATGGAGATGAGCTTGAGTCCCCACTCGTCGGCACGGCGGCGCAGCTCGGGCAGACGGGCCATGGTGCCGTCGTCGCTCATGATCTCCATGAGTGTGGCGACTGGCTGTAGGCCGGCCAGGCGGCAGAGGTCGACGCTGGCCTCGGTGTGGCCGGCTCGCTGGAGCACACCCTTGTCCTGGGCGTAGAGGGGATTGATGTGGCCGGGGCGGCCGAACGTCTCGGGACGGGATGCGGGGTCGGCGAGGGCGCGGATGGTGGCTGCGCGGTCGGCGATGCTCACGCCCGTGGAGCATCCCTCGAGCTTGTCGACGGTGACGGTGAAAGGGGTGCCGAGTACCGACGTGTTGTCCTCTACCTGCTTGGCGAGGTCGAGCTCGCGGCAGCGGCTGATAGGCATCGGCACGCAGAGCACGCCGCGGGCGTTCTTGAGCATGAAGTTGACCTGCTCGGGGGTAATCATTTCGGCGGGGACGATGAGGTCGCCCTCGTTCTCGCGGTCCTCGTCATCGACGACAATCACGAATTTGCCCTGGCGGAAATCCTCCAGTGCCTCCTCTATACTGTCAAGCTTTATTTTCGAATCCATGCTTGGTTTTAGAAATTTATTGCAAAGTTAATTTTTTTAGCCGTGACGGCCAAATGCAGCACGCTTATGCACACGTCCCGATTTTTCCGGCGTTGCCGCTCCCGCAATAGCGGGACAATCCATTAATGCGAGTTCGGGATAAGTTAATACCCTGAACTCGCGCTACTAACCTTTTGCACAGACGGATGCCGCGCCCCGGCGGCAGTGCTGCTGCCTGCGGGAGCGCGGCATCGCGCTGACGGGAGGGTGCGGGAGCAAAGTGTCTCGTCCCTACATCTCCTCGCCGTATCCGGAACCGTCCTGTATCTCGCCGCCGTCGGATTGTCCGGGCTTGCGCTTGGCCTTCATGTTCCCGAAAGAGTACTTGACGGTAAAGCGGACCGTTCGCGACGAGCGCCAACGCTTGTTGTCCTGCGTATAGCCGAGTCCATTGGTGACGTTGTGCATACGGCGCGAATCAAATACGTCGCGGCAGTTGACGGAGAATGACCAGTTGCCGAGGTTCTTGCGGATGCCCAGGTCCACGTTCCAGGCGGGCTCGTGAGTACCCTGCGCCTCTTTCTGGCGTGAATGATAGCGTCCGGTGGCCTGGATGGACATGGACCAGGGCAGGCGCACTGAAATCATGGATCGGATATCCCAGGCGAAAGAGTTCTGCTTGTCGCCGCTCAGGGAGTAGGTCTGGCCGTCGCGGACGAAGTCCTTCTGCCAGGCCTTGAGGTGGCTCTGGTAGACGTTGCCCGTGGTGGTGATCTCCAGCACGCGGTTGAAGAGCTGGTTCTTGACCACGAGCTCGGCGCCGGAGTTGAAGCGCTTGGAGACATTGTCCCAGGTGGTGTACATGACGTTGTCGGCGGTTATGTAGCTGAGGCGCGTCATGATGTCATCGGCGGTGCGCAGGTAGCCGCTCAGCGAGATCATGTGGTTATCCCAGGTCTTGATGTAGTTGAGTTCGAAGGCGTTGGAGTACTCGGGCTGGAGCTCGGGGTTGCCGTAGGAGATGTCGGTGGGGTTGGAAATGTTCTGGAAAGAGTTGAGCTGTCCGCCCCAGGGCCGGCGTATGCGGCGGGGGTAGTTGATCTGCACCTCATTGTCGCGGGGCAGGGAGTAGCTGAGGAAGATGCTTGGGAAGAGGGCGAAACGGTTCTTCTTGAACATGGGCACGTCGTCCTCGGCCTGACCGAAGTTCAGGGAGCGTGTGCGTATCTGCCACGCTTCTGCGCGTACGCCGCCGGAGTAGGAGAAGTTGCCTACGCGGCCGCCGAGAGTGGCGTAGAAGGCGGTGATGTTGTTATCGTAGATGAACTTGTTGTAAAGGTCGCGAAGCAGGGTGCCGTCGGTGTGTTCGGGGGCACCCCAGGTGGTGACGGGGGTGTTCTCGTGGCTGTAGGTGCCGTTATAGCCGGCCTCAAGCTTGAAGTAGTCGTTTAAGCGGACGGAGTAGTCGAGCTTGGCTTCGATGGACGAGGTTCTGATGTCTTGCCTCTGCGCCTGGTAGACATCCTCGGCATCCTCCTGGCCGGGGAACTCCTGATGCTGCTCGTAGACGTTATCGTTGGGACCGCCCCAGTGATTGTATCCCACAGTGGCCTGCAGGGTGTGGACGTCAGACCACTTATGCAGGTAGCCGAGCTCGGCGTGGGTGCCGAACATGTCAGACGAGGAGCTGGAGTAGTTGCGGTTGAAGTTCCAGTGGTTGAGGAGGTTGGAGCTGTAGAGGGTGGTGGTATGGCCCCAGCGGTGACCCATCATGCCGAAACCGGACAGGGATAACTCGTCTTTGTCGGTGAGGTGGTAGGTGGCGCCGAGGCGGAGGAAGAGGTTGTTGCCGTGGTTGCTACTCTCGCCGTCGGAGTTAAGGAAGTAGTTCTTGCCGTCGGCGTCGAGCTCGTCGTAGGTGCGGCGCGATTCGGAGCCTCCCTTGTTGTGGCGCATTCGGAATCCAAGGCCGCCGTAGAGTTCCCAGCGGGCATCGGAGTAGTTGATGTTGAAGGAGGCGTTGCCGCCGCCGCGTGTGGTGGCGCCTATCTCGGCGCTGCCGAAGTAGCCGCCGCGACGGTCCTGCTTGAGGATGATATTGATGATGCCGGCGGTGCCTTCGGGTGAGTACTTGGCAGAGGGGTTGGTGATGACTTCGATGCGCTCGATGCTCTCGCCGGGTATCTGCTCGAGAATCTGGGCGCGGTTGTCGGCGGTGAGGCCGGACTCCTTGCCGTTAATCCATACGGTGACGGAGGAGTTGCCTCGCAGGGAGACTTCGCCGTCCTGGTCCACCTCGACGGAGGGGATGGACTCGAGGAGCTCGCTGGCGGACTGGCCGGCGGAAAGGATAGAGGCGTCGACGTTGAAGACGCGGCGGTCGAGGTCGAAGCGCATCTGGCCTCGAACGCCGGTGACGACTACTTCCTCAAGCATCTTGGTGTCCTCGGCCAGGGTCACGTCAGGCAGCTGGACGTCGGTGTCGGCGATGACGATGTCGCGTTCCTGGGGCACGTTGCCCTCCATGGTGATGAGGACTGTATACTTGCCGGCCGGGATGTTCTTGATCTCGAAGGTGCCGTCTTCGGCTGTGGATGTGCCTATGGCCAGGCGCTTGCCGTTTTCGTCGGCAAGCTGGATGTTGACGAAGTCCATGGGCTGTCCTGACTTGCCGACTACCTTCCCTCGCAGGTTGGCGTCGGCCATAGCGGCGGAGCCGCACAACAGGGCCGTCAGCGCGACGGCGCACAGTTTCTTGGTTATACTCATTGCTTTCGTGGTCTCTTACGAGAGTGAGACACGGGAAAAAAGGTAAGGTTTAATTTTGAGCCAAAAGTTAAAAGTCAAGAGTGCGACGACGCCACTCGGAACGCCATTCGACTCTTGACTTTTCAACTCGTAACTAATCTTGGTCAGAAGCGGAGCTTTGCGGAAGTGCTTCCGCAAACTGCGATGTAGAGGCCGCGGGCCGGGACGACAATGTCGGTGCCGGCGAGGCCGCGGGCTGCGACGCGGCCGTCGGCGGTGTAGAGGATGACGGTCTGGCCGACGTCGGCGCCATCGACGCGCAAGGTCATGCCATCGGTGGCGAAAGTCACCTGGCTGTCGACATCGATGCCGGCCACAGAGTTGAAGCCGGCGCGGGAGTAGGCGGTGAAATATACATTTCCTGAACCGAAAAGCTCGTCATCGTCGGTGTCCTCGTCCTCGGTGATGGAAGTCAGAGTGATGTCGGTCAGGGAGCCGTCCCAGGCCTTGAGCGCAGGGGTCGTGTTCTCTGTAAAGGAATGGTACTGCATACACGGGAAGCAGACGAACATTGAAGAACCTGGCCTCTTTTCATTGCCGTGTGCTTCCACGATATTGGCGTACTGGTGATCGGCATCGTCGTTGACGATGTTGTAGTTCCAGATTCGGGGCTGATAGTCGATATGCCATACGAGCATACCCCAGGATGGAACGTAATGGTCCCAGTCGTCCCGGTTCCACTGGCGGTTCTCGAGGGTGAAGTATTCGTTGGCCTTGTTGGTGGGGATGACGTAAGCCTGGTTTGTGTTCAGCAGCGAGGCGGGTAGCTCATAGTCGGCGCCGCGCTCAAGGATGATGGGCTTGAGCCATCCCAGAGCGCTGCGCTCCCAGGCCGAAAGTGTGGGGGGCGTCTTGGAATCGTTGACGTAGGAGCCGGATGCCATCAGAGCCCAGATGCCAGGGTGGTTTTCGGCTTTGTAGCTGGTGGAATAGAGGTCAGGAAGGCCGAGCACGTGGCCGAACTCGTGACAGAAGGTGCCGATGGCGTCGACACCGGAAGCCGTGAGCTCGTTGCCGCAGGCGTAGGAGCCAAGCTTTACACCGTCGAAGACGGGCGACATATCCTCGGGAATTACCCAAGAATGGGGCCAGATGGTATTGGCACCCCCGCCGCTGGCCTCGCCGCGGCCGGCATAGATGACGTAGACGTTGTCAACAAAACCGTCGTGGTTATTGTCATAGTCGGCGAAGTTCACCTTACCCAGGGCGCCCTGGCAGCCGTGGATGACCATCTCGCGAGGACGGACGTCGCTGCTGCCATCGGAACCATGCGCGCCGTAATAGGCCTGCGTGTTGGGCAGTGTGATGGGGCCTACGACGTCGAACTGCGGGGTAAACTGGCCTTTGGAAGCGTCGGCGTAATAGTCCAGGGCCGAACCTGTGAAGCCACGCTCCTTGTAGTTGCGCTGGGTAATCTGCGCCTTGATCATGTCGGTAGAACCGGTGGAGAAGTGGACGTCGGAATACTGCACCATGAGCACGAGCACCTTGGGAGAGCCGATGGTGGGGAAATCGCTGCCCGGGAACAAGCCTGGCAGGCGGTCGCCGGGATACACCATGCCGTTTTCAAGCTGCCGGGCGGGCGCCTGGCGCGTTTCGGCCGTGCGGTTCACATAAGGATGCCTGGCCGGGGCGGCGGAGATGCCGGCCTGCGCCTTTTTTATCATGGCGGCCTGCTCGGCGGGATTGGCGGCAAGGCGGGCATTGCCGTCGGTGACAAGCTCGCCGGGCGTGAAGACTCCCTCGGCGTCGAGGCTGGCATAGCGGAAGCCATCGGCGGTCTCAAGGACCATGCGACCGTTTTCGGTGGTGTAGTAGTGTCCGCGCTCGTCGCCGTACAGGCGCACGCGAATTGAGGAACCATCGGGCTGCGTCATGGTCAGCACACCGGGATATGCCGGCACGGCCTGCGCCCCAAGGGCTCCGCCGACGAACAGGGTAAGGACTGTCGCGACCTTAGATATTCGTTTCATAATATGGTTATGTAGGGGTTTCTTTTCAAATTGCGAAGTTAATACATTTTGTCTTCTTCTGCAAATTTCCTGCTAAAAACACATGCGGGGCGGAGTCACAAAACATTTGGGTATCTCGCCAAAACAATATCGCCTCACCAAACTTACGATTGTGCCGGACTAACGAAAAAACTGACCACAACAACATGCGAACGCGAGTTGTCTCTCAACTTTTACCACCGCACATTGTTTATATTAGGAGCGCCGGAAAGGGAATCGTACACGCGGCAGGCGTTTTTTTGGCCCAGTCCCACTCCGTTTCAAAAAAAATCACTAATTTTGCGCTCTGAAAAGTACGAAAGGTAAAAACTCTTAAAGAAACACACAAGCAGATGAAGATTGAGAAAATCGTAGGCCGCGAGATACTCGACTCGCGAGGCAATCCTACAGTGGAGGTGGACGTCACCCTGGAATCCGGCGCCTTCGGTCGCGCCGCAGTGCCCTCGGGCGCCAGCACCGGCGTCAACGAGGCCCTCGAGCTTCGCGACGGCGACCCCAACCGCTATGGAGGCAAGGGCGTCCTTAAGGCAGTGGCCAACGTCAACGGTCCCATCGCCGAGGCTCTCGTAGGCATGAGCGCCCTCGACCAGATATCAATCGACCGCGCCATGATCGAGCTCGACGGTACCCCCACCAAGTCCAAGCTTGGCGCCAACGCCATCCTCGGAGTATCGCTGGCAGTAGCCAAGGCCGCTGCCGACTACCTCGACCTGCCTCTGTATAAATACATCGGCGGCGCCAACAGCTACGTGCTGCCCGTACCCATGATGAACATCATCAACGGCGGCGCCCACTCCGACGCCCCCATCTGCTTCCAGGAGTTCATGATACGCCCCGTCGGCGCCTGCTGCTTCCCCGAAGCCATCCGCTGGGGCACAGAGGTCTTCCACGCCCTGAAAAAAGTCCTCAAGGACCGAGGTCTCAGCACCGGTGTAGGCGACGAGGGCGGCTTCGCCCCCGCACTCAAGTCCACCGACGACGCCCTCAGCGCCATCATCGACGCCATCGTGGCCGCCGGCTACCAGCCCGGACGCGACATCACCATCGGTCTCGACTGCGCATCCTCCGAGTTCTACAAGGACGGCATGTACGACTACACCTGGAAACAGGCCGACGGCAAGAAGCTCACCCGCGAGCAGCAGGTCGACTACTTAGAACAGCTCATCGACAAGTATCCCATCGACAGCATCGAGGACGGCATGGCCGAGAACGACTGGGAAGGCTGGCGCCTGCTGACAGAGCGCATCGGCAACCGCTGCCAGCTCGTCGGCGACGACCTCTTCGTCACCAACGTCAAGTACCTGCGCCGCGGCATCGAGGAAGGCTGCGCCAACTCCATCCTCGTCAAGGTCAACCAGATCGGCACCCTGACCGAGACCCTGGACGCCATCCAGATGGCCAACCGGGCCGGCTACACCGCCATCGTGTCCCACCGCTCCGGCGAGACCGAGGATACCACCATTGCCGATATCTCCGTCGCAGTCAACGCAGGCCAGATCAAGACCGGCGCACCCAGCCGCACCGACCGCGTCTGCAAGTACAACCAGCTGCTCCGCATCGAGGACGAGCTGTTCGACGTCGCTCAGTACCCCGGCATGGACGCATTCTTCTCCATTAAATAATTAAATAGCCGTAACTTCTCTCGGAGGGCAGCTTGTCCTCCGGGAGATTTTCGTGGCGACTTGGAAATCCAATATGGTGAATCGACAATGACGCACTCACGGATTTTGTGAAAAGCGTTACGGAGGTCGAAAGCTTTGATACGGCGGCATGATATGTACAGGCTGTCGAAAAACTATGCTGCAAAAGAAAGATAATAGAGCAGCAGGGGAGCTCGAGGGGGCAAAGGCCCCACTCGAAATTGGATTAATAGCCATCAAAAACGCCTGATTTATCAGGCTTTTTGACGAGCGTAGCGAGATTTTTCGTGAAAACCTGTTTTCACAAAAAATGTGGCGTTTTTGAAGCGTGCAAAAAAGTCAAAGACTTTTTTGACACGCTGAATGCCGCTCTGACGAGCGGCATTTTCAATGCTGTATGTATTACTTGAGCGCTGCGGTGATGATGGACATCTGGTAGACTTCCTCTGCGTTGCAGCCGCGGGACAGGTCGTTGATAGGAG
>ERZ835051.3363-NODE-3363-length-12625-cov-3.978918_pt1 | contig 12625 bp, 11 predicted proteins | sample MGYA00519575_ERZ835051 | MGnify/ENA primary metagenome ERZ835051 (study PRJEB31850, sample SAMEA3708769) | human gut metagenome | biome: human gut; feature: human-associated habitat; material: faeces | place: China | collected 2014 ... | reverse complement strand
CATGAGCAAGACACCGACATCGTGCTGGTAGATACAGGTAACTCGTATGAGGGACTGTGTGAATACTTCGGCGGAAAATACATTTCCTATACCGAGGAGCATCCTATCACGATGAACCCTTTCAAAATCAAGCGAGAGGAATGGAACATCGAGAAGTTGGGATTCCTGAAGAACCTGGTGATGCTGATATGGAAAGGAAGTCAAGGCACGGTGAGCAAGACCGAGGATAGGCTGATAGAGCAAGTCATCAACGAGTATTATGATGCCTACTTCACCACCAAGCGAGTGAGCGACCTCTGTTTCAACACCTTCTATGAGTTCAGCACGGAGCGACTGCCGAAGATATGCGAGGAGAATGGTCTGCATGGCATAGACCTGTCATCCTACAACTATCTGTTGAAGGACTTCTATAAAGGAGGCAGCCACGATGTGACGCTGAATGAGAACATGGACAGCAGTCTGTTTGATGAGACCTTCATCGTCTTCGAAATCGACAGTATCAAGGATGATCCACTGCTCTTTCCATTGGTGACACTCATCATCATGGACGTGTTCCTGCAGAAGATGCGCATCAAGAAGAACAGAAAGATGCTCATCATCGAGGAGGCATGGAAAGCCATCGCCTCGCCCATGATGGCGGAATACATAAAATATCTGTATAAGACCGCCAGAAAATTCTGGGCAAGCGTGGGTGTGGTGACGCAGGAGATACAGGACATCATCGGAAGTGAGATAGTTAAGGAAGCCATCATCAACAACTCGGATGTGGTGATGCTGCTCGACCAGAGTAAGTTTAAGGAACGCTTCGATACTATCAAGGCAATACTCGGTTTGACCGATGTGGACTGCAAGAAAATCTTCACCATCAACCGCTTGGAGAATAAGGAAGGGCGCAGTTTCTTCCGTGAAGTGTTCATCAGACGAGGACAGACTAGCAATGTGTATGGTGTGGAAGAACCTCATGAGTGCTATATGACCTACACCACGGAACGAGCGGAGAAGGAAGCATTAAAACTCTACAAGCGAGAGTTGAAATGCAACCACCAACAAGCTATCGAAGCCTATTGCAGGGATTGGGATGCAAGTGGTATCAGCAAGAGCCTCGCTTTTGCTCAAAAGGTAAATCAGGCAGGAAAAGTACTGAATTTAGGGAACAAAAATAAAAAGTAATCAAAGATGAAACGACTTCTATCCATCATAATGCTGATAGTCTGTGTGTTGGCAAAGGCTGACGCACAGTACTACAGCGTGAACTATGACAAGCAGACGGTGGCTGCTATGGCTGCTGCATACGGAACGGAAGCCGTGGCAGAGGCATACTATAACGAGCAGGTGCAGAACATATTGAAACACTATAATGCTGCGGAAGTGGCGAGTGCCGGTATCTATGCCTCCAAGTTCTTGGAACGCAAGGCAATGACAGAGTTGGGCATCTGGAACAGTAGCACAGAGAACTACTATTACCGCCGTATCTACAACATGGTGTCGGGCAAAATCATGCCGAAGATATGGACGGTGGCAGGAATGATGCTGAAAAGTCCGCAGACTGCCCTGTATTGGGGAACCTATCTGATGAAGATATGTGACGACACCAAGAACCTGTGCATGCAGTTTGAGAGTGTGGTAACAAACAGCACCCTCACATTCTCGGACATCGCCTTTCTACAAATCAACCAGGAGATAGCTGCCATACTGAAACTTTCAGAGATTGGCAACGTGGATTGGAAGAAGATGTTGGACGATTTGTCGAAGGTGCCAGGCAATTTTACAGTGGACAATCTGAAATCCGACATCGACAATCTGTATAAGGCAGGAGCCAACCTTGCAGGAGCAGGAATGAACAATATCGGCAATGCCCTGTTGCAGAGCAGCCAGTTCAATGACCTCTTCCAAGGCAAACTCAGTGCAGCCATTGACATTGTGGATAACTATTCCTCGCTGTTCAAAAGCCTCGATAAGAGCGTAGGCAACACACTCTTGGGCATGATTGGAGGCAAGGACAACGTTGCAGGACTTTTCTCTCTTGCCAACTATAACCTCACCTCATGGATGACCGACTATCTGGATGAGACGGCAGGAAACTACTACACGCAAAGATGGTATATCGCCCGACGAGACCAAGGACGAGAGAAATTGTGCGACTATGTACCGCCCACTGATGACAACAGCATCTTGAAAGGCGACCACTGGTACAGAATCAACACCAAGGATGCCAACTTCTATCCCAACAATAGCCAAAAGGAAGCCATCCTGCAAAACTCGGAGAATCATGCCGGATGGTCAAGAACAAGGGTGCAACAGCTCAACAACCAGAATGACGGCTTTACTTATAGCATCAGCTATTGGTTGAACAGCTATATTATCAGCAGCAAGAAAAAAGGACAGAAACAGAAGGCATACGCCTACGAGATACAGGTGTATAAGAGTTGGAACAGGACAGAAGAAGTGTATGAGGCAGTTTTTGACTCCTATTCGATGGACTTGAACTCCTTCAAGGCACAACTGCAAGCCCGGTTGAGCGAATGGAATGACAACGAGGAAGGCTATACCTATTATATAGGCAGTGATGCACGCAACTACTATCAGGCAACCGATGCCGCCAAACTGAAGGGATGCGAGAGCGTGACCATTAGTGTGACATGCAGCGACGGTGTGCAGTTGGGGCAAGGCACCACACAATACAAATGCAAGAGTTGTGGCGGTTCGCTGAATGACCACAGCAAGAAATGCGCCATGACAACATCGGTGACAGAAAACACCCTCGACCTCTCGGACTTGTATAAACAAGAGCAGGAAGCCAATGCCAAGATAGCCTCTCTGCAATCTCAAATCAGTCAGTTGGAAGCCGAGAACAAGTCACTTGTCAAGCAAATCGCCAATGCAAGTGTGGAAGATGCAGCCAAGTATCGGGAGCAATACAACAAGAACAAGGCTTCCATCGAACAACTGAACAAAGAACTTGCCACATGGCAACAGAAACAAAGGGAAATAGAGGAAGCCAAGGCAGAGGCAGGAAAGGACAATGACGTGGCGACGGATGACTACTATCGCATACCAGCCATTATGAACGACTGCAAGAGTGCCTACAACCTGACTTGGCAAGGGGAAGGAACATGGAGCGGCTATACTTACATTCGAAAAGCCACCATGCCCAACATCAACGGCATCATCACCTTCAAGGCAACATTGAAGATTGCCCGAAAGCCGAAATACTTCTTGGGCATCAAGATACACAGAGCTATTCTGCTGATCAGTTGGGAGCTGACATCGGAATACACCAACACCTCGGTAGTGGATGTGATAACGCTTGACCCAAGCAAGACCGAGCAGGAAAAGACAGGCGAAGTGAACAAGCGCATCTCGGAAATCGCACAAGAATATCCATCGTGCAAGATAACCACCGAGTATGCTAAAAGCGCACCTGCCGATGACAACAATACCGATGACACCTATCACCTGCTATGGTCGAGCGATAGGTTAGAGATAGCCAGAGAGGTGGACAGCAGAATCACCAAGATATACGCAGACTTGGTATCGTTGGAGAAGATGATGCACTACAAGCGCAACATCATCGACGTGCTGATGGACATCGCTCCACATATCAATGCTGACGAAGGACGACGATTGACACTGGTGGAGAAATGCAAGAAACGTTGGTTAAGGAAAGCTGCCGACACCAAACACTCAGATGACTATCACGGAAAGTTTAATGATGAAGACAATGAAAATGAGAAATAGAAAAGAATACAAGGCTGATGCAGCGGAGAGGGTTGCAGGGTCAGTGAGCAAGAAGCGACGAATGGATATTGTGAGAACATTGCTGGTAGCAATCTTGCTCCTCGCCCTCCCCTCTAAAACATTCGCCCAATGGGGATTTGATGTTGCCAGCGTAGAAGCCTACATCAATGACCACAAGAAACAGCGGAGTCTGTTGCTCGCACGAAGCACGTTGGAATACAGCAATAAACTATTGCACAGTTACAGTAAGGACGAGACCAAGGCATACAAGGAACTGAACGTTGACCTTGACAAGTACACCAGGGTATTTGATGTGATAGATGTGCTATATCAAAGTTTACGAACCAGTCTGAACGTGTACTCCACCTACGAGGGTGTGAGCGACAGAATATCGGACTATAAGAAGCTGTTGGATGACTACAACAAAAAAGTCATCAAACGAAAGCGCATTTCGCTTGCCGATACCATACTGATAGGCATCAACCGACGAGCCATAGAGAATATCGCAAATGAAGGCGAATACCTCTACAAAAGCGTGAGCGACTTGGTGCTGTATGCCACAGGAGCGGCAGCGTGTTCCACGGCAGACCTTCTTGTGGTATTGGAAAGCATCAACACCTCGCTTGACAATATAGAGAAGCATCTGAACAAAAGCTACTTTGAGTCGTGGCGATATATCCAAGTGCGCATCGGCTATTGGAAAGAAAAGGTTTACCGAACCAAAAGCAAGCAGCAAATACTGGAAGATGCCTTCGGTCGGTGGCGAGTGGCAGGTAAACTTGGATATTAGTTAAGTTAAGAGTGAAGTATGAAGAATTCATTTGTTAGCAAACAGTGAGAGTTAGTAACCCTTATATATAATAATGTATAGACATGGATAGAAAGAAAACAAAGGCAGGAGCTATATTACTGTTGTTGGGCATAGCCATGACAGGCAATGCCCAGAGTTATGTGACATACAATCATGACAGTTCGAAAAAGAACCAGATAACGGTAATGGAAATCGGTAGCGGAAGTCTGTCACCAGAATTGTACTATCAGTTACTGCACAGCAGTTACAAGAAATCGGCTGCGAGTAAGAACAAACTCGGTTTTCGTACCACGGCAGGAATCGGAGCTTACAATCAAGTGGAATATGCCGAAGCCATCGACTCTGCCCTGACCAAAAGAGCAGAGATTGAGGCGTTGAATATGGCAGACCGTCAGATTGACCTCGCCTGGAAAGTGGAAGGAAGCAAAATCAACAGCAAGATGAATGCCTTCAAGAGCAACATCGACCGCATCCTGCCTGTAGGCGGATCCATCGGTGACAAGCAACGCTGGACAGAATACTATCATGTCTATGAGACTGCCATCAAAGCCACCAAGGATGCCTATATGCCCAATGCCAAACGCAAGAAGATGTACCTGCAAATATACGCAGACGTGGCAAAGCAGAATGAGACGCTTGTAAAACAACTGGTGCAGATGTCGAATGCCAGCAAGACCAAGGAATTGTTGACAGCAAACGGCAACTACCAGACCGCCAACAAACGAAGTATCATCAGCAGTGCATCCAGCAAATGGCGAGTGGCAGGAATGGCAGTGAGAAACAACACATCTTCTGGCAGTAATAACGGCTCGAACGAGGATGACAATGATTTGAAAATAAACAGATAAGGAGTTATGGCAGACAACAGCAGCATATTATCCGACTTCGGCATCAACATCTTGGAAGAAGAGATTGATGACGTGATTTTCCAGACCAACGAGTTCCTGTGCGACGCTACTTTCACAGGCTCGAATGGGCCTTTTTGGTGGGTCGTTCAAATGTGTATGGCACTCGCAGCCCTCTTCTCTATCGTGGTGGCAGCGAACATGGCTTACAAGATGATGGTGAAGCATGAACCACTGGATGTGATGAAACTATTCAAGCCACTGGTGATAAGCATCATCCTCTGTTGGTGGTACCCACCTGCCGATACAGGCATGACGAACAGTGGCAGCAATTGGTGCGTACTGGACTTTCTGAGTTACATACCAAACTCCATTGGAAGTTATACCCATGACCTATATGAGGCGGAAGCCACACAGATAGAGGACAAGTTTACGGAAGTTCAGCAGCTCATCTACACCAGAGACACGATGTACACCAACGTACAAGCTCAGGCAGACATTGCCCATAAGGGAACAACAGACCCGAATCTGGTGGAATCGACCATGGAACAGACTGGTGTGGATGAAGTGACCAACATGGAGAAGGACGCAGCCAAACTGTGGTTCACCTCGCTGACGGCGGGAGCAGTGGTGAACATAGATAAGATAGTGATGCTGATAGCGTTGATCGTCTTCCGAATCGGTTGGTGGAGTACCATCTATTGCCAGCAGATACTATTGGGAATGCTGACGATATTCGGTCCGATACAATGGGCGTTCTCGCTATTGCCGAAATGGGAAAGCAGTTGGGCAAAGTGGCTGACAAGGTATCTGACCGTGCATTTCTATGGAGCCATGCTCTACTTCGTGGGATTATTTCGTTGCGTAACTCACTGATTATCAGTGATGATATTTTACAAAGCACCTCCACGTAACAAACGTGCAACAAAAATTTCCAAATAAAAAGAGATAATTGCGTATTTGCAACTATAAAATTACAGCCCAAGCACCATTTCTGCATTTTATGGCTGTCTTGAGGGTTTGACAACCAAGTTTCAAAAACAGCGTTTCTCTTGTATTCTTACTATCTTTTCTAAGTTTGATTTTGTCTTCACTTTATTTCATCCAAGTATGATTTAGAGTATGAAACGACTTCATTACTATAATATAACTTAAGATTTCGTCATTGACCAAGCATTTCTAATAGAAAGAGAAATTTCTTACATACCTTTGCACTACTTTCAACTTGCAATCACAAACAACGGTCATGATGAAATAGTCATATTAAAACATCAACAGATTATGGAATCACGAACCAATCAAAGCGTTACTCCAGATGTTCAAGCACTCATGCTGGAGAACCTAAAACTCGCCAAGCGAGTGGAAGTGCTTGAAAATACTCTGTCAGCAGGTAAGGAAGTGCTGACTTTGGAAGAAGCTGCCCGATTTATGGGAGTGACAAAAAGTTCGCTCTACAAGATGACACATGAGCAGACCATTCCTTATTACAAGCCGAATGGCAAGATGGTGTATTTCGAGAAAGCGGAACTCTTGACATGGATTCGCAGAAATGCGATTGCGTCAAAGGCACAGGTTTCAGAAGAAGCCAACCGTATATTGAAGAATCTAAGTGTCAAGTAGTCATGAGGACAACAGAACTTGAAGCCCAAAAGGAACAGGCAGTCAAACTGTCTGTCCTCTGGGCTAAGACAGGACTTCGGGAATTATCCATGAGGGATGCCGTCAATGATTATATTGAAGCAACTGGTGCAAACCATGCCATAGACAATGACGAACAAGCCATTTTGTATGGAAGACGAGCCGTTGCGTTGCGAGTGAGCATTGAGGCTATAAGCAGTCTTTCCAAAGATGAACTTCATCGCTTGGATAGAAAACTCATGGAGATTGTCAACGAGGACATGCCACGGCAACAGCATGGACTTCACCGATGATTTGTTGTCCTTTCATTCATTCACCATTTATAAACCATTCGGACATGGAAAGAAAAGAGATAGACAAAACTCGCCCTGTCACTTACTATTTGTCATTGACGGACGAACAACTGAATTTTCTCAGTAGCAACGAGGGAGGCATCAACAGAATACAATGTTTCCGCAGACTGCTTCACCACACGGCAACTGCCGATACCACATATACCAAGCGTGGCATATCCAAACCACTAATGCAAGGACAAACTTGTGTATCTGCCCTTGAACTTTCAAAGGAATGGAACTGCAACCGAAAGACGGTTATCCGCTTCTTGAAACAGTTGGAACAGTTAGGTATCGTAACAATAAAAACTGATTGCCTTACCACCATTATGGATATGCGGTGCATAGCAGCGTGGAAGCATGAGGGTGAAACGGTTTATACAGCCAATGCCCTTTATAAGCGAGACAACGGCAAAGCGAAGTCGGAACAGAACCCTAACAAGTCTGTTTCAGATCCGACTTCTTTAACTTTGCCTTTGCCTTCTTCCACTTCATCAGAAATCACTCCTTCGGAAATGGAGCAAATCCATTCCTTGGAAGAAATCCCTGATGATGTGAGAGAGCAGTTGTTGGCGGAAGATGTAGAGCATTTCCACGAACAGCGTGGAATGTAACCTTTCGTTCTTTCTTTTTTGTCTTGGCATTTGCCTTCATGCTGTCAGTTTGCCAGTAAGAACGTAATGCCAAGACTTCATCAAAACCATTTTAGAGCAGTCATGGTACACAACAGAAGAGGCTTGCCTATATGTACGCATAATGTAGATGGGGAACATAATCCTCGGTATGGTTATCACCAACCGAATTATGCTCCACCGGGCAAGCCCTCAGGAGGACACCAGAGCAAGCTCATTTTATAAATTTCATTACCCCATCTAAGAAATAACATTATGCCAGAATACCAAGTGTTTCACCAACAAGCCGTCAAGTCGTTTTCGGCAGGTGAAGACAACGAACATCAGAGGCGTTGGACGGAATCCCAATGGGAAGCCAAAGCCTCCAACAAGAAGTTTAACTACGACAAGAGCCGTGCGCATCTCAACTTTGAGATAGTCAAGGGTGGTAAGACTGTGCCTCTCGGCTCTTCTAAGCCCATTTTAGAACGGTTTCAAGACCGTTTGGAAGCCACTGGTGCGGAAGACCCTAACAAAGGGCTTGAAACGCCCAAATATCGCATTGCCTGCAATATGATATTTTCGGGCGATGCCGACAGAATGCGAGAAATGGCTTTCGGTGACCAGGATGTGGAGCGAGTGAAAGGCGCAGACAACAGCCACATCAAGCGCAAAGCGGAGATAGAATTGTGGGCAAAGGACATCTACAAGGCTGTTGCCGATGCATGGGGCGAAGACAACATCATTGACTTTTCTGTTCATCTTGACGAGTCTTCACCGCATATCCATTGCCTTGTCACGCCCATTATGTACGATGAGAAAAAACAGAAGATGCGTATCAAATACCGAGATACTTTTGGTGGTGACGCAAACAAACTGGATGCTATCCACGACTACTTGGCAGAGGTCAACAAAAAGTGGGGTTTGGTTCGTGGCGAATCTGTTTCGGCTACCAATGCCCAGCATATCCCTCGTGACGAATGGTATAGACAACTCCAAGCCGAAAGCCGTGAGTTGGAAATTGCAAACAGCAAACTGGAACTTGACATTCGCAGAAAGGAGAATGCCGTTAAGGGTCTGAAAACGATGATAGAAAACCTCACTCAACAAAAGTCCGAGGTGGAGAACAAAATCCATGAGGTTGAGAAATTGTTGGAACAACAGAATGGCGAACATTCCGAATTGTCAAAGGAACTGGAACGGCTCAAAAGTCAGTTGTCCACCTTGGAGTTCAAACTGACGGACAAACGAGAAAAACTGAGTGCAGCCGATGAAGCCCTTGCCGAGTTCAGAGCTATGACAAGGGCGCAGAAGTCTGAGGCTGAAACTTTGCGTGTCGTGCAGGAGCAAACTTCACGGACATTACAAACATACGCCCAAGCCTCTATCCTTGCTGGCAGTTTCCAAGAACTGCTTACGATGAGCAGCAGAATTTGCACCAATATACCCGAAGCCAAGAAAATGGCAGAGAACACCATCATTGAAGATATGTGCGATATGCGTTTCAAAGATGTACTTGGCACAGCCGTTAAGATGTTCATTGAGGGCATCAATGGGGCAACAAGCATCACGCAATCGGGAGGTGGCGGTGGCTCTAACTCGGAATTGCCTTGGAGGGATAAGGACGAGGATATTTTTAGCTTTGCCAGACGCTGCATGAGATTCGCCCACAGCAAACACTATCCCAAGAAGAGTTCGGGCTTTAAGAGGTAATGTCAGCGAGTATTCGCTTCCAGACATCAATATCAGGGAAAGGCATGTATATTTCAAAGAAGCCATCGAAATATGCCACAGTCTTTCCTTGATTTATTTTAGCCTCTGCATAGGCTCTACTTTTGTACTTGTCGGCAAGGCGCAACAATTCCTGTTTCTGTTTCTTTTGCAAATTTTCAAAGAAACTTATTGCAAGAACAAGCAACTCCTTTACACCATTTGTAAGTCCTGCCTTGTCATAGATATAAAGTAGACGGTTGTAAGGTTCAGGCTTCCAATAGCCATTGGCTATTAGCTTTTCATAGATATTGGTTGCGGTGATGTAATCCTTGCTTTTTTCGGCAACCTTTGCCTTGCGTAGTTCATTCTCTATATGGCTGATTACATCTTCTATCTGACGGCACACTGGAATGTCTTCTGAAAACAAAGTGTCGTTTCCATTTGTGTAGAAATCAAATTCGGGCAGTTGAGCTATCAAACTTTTGTATCGGTTTGCCAATGTGTCTTTGGTGGTAATGTTTCTGTGGAGATTGGCTTGTTTGGGTAGTTTGTTTTCTCGTTGCCTTATCACTTCCCTAAATTCGACAATAAACGCATCTTGGCTGAATTTTGCAGGGACAAGCAAAAGAACACGCTTGGCATCGCTCCATTGTTCTTTGTTTGTATAATGGCGAAGCAGCCAATTATATGGTTCAAGGTTCAATGAATATCCTTTTTGAATCGCACTTTCGTATTGGCATTTAGTCTGATTTGTGTCATTTGCTTTCAGAAATGTCCTTGCCTTTATAACCTCAGTAACACCAGGCATTACCAAAGGCTGCTTGGTGGATTGTTGAGGTACATTTATAGAAGAAGGCAAGGAAACGTTCTCTTGCGTGTTTGTCTCCTTGCCTTTGTTGTTGCTGAATATGTCTTTTATCTTCTTGAATAGTCCCATGCGTATTTTTTTGAGTGCAAAGGTAATGCAAAACACTGATAATCAACTCCACCTGTTGTAAAAAGCATATACTCGTTTGCATTGTTTAATAGCATGGATAACATATAAAAAGATATAGAATATGCTCCGATTACCAGGTTATCACTTTGTCAACTATCTCTTGTTGCTCAATGCTGCTTCTTCGTAGATAGATACGTGTCGTTTCGATGCTTTCATGCCCCATAAGGTCTGCAAGCAGGGCAATGTCGTTGAACTTCTCCAAGAAATTCTTGGCATAACGATGGCGGAACGAGTGAGGGTACACCACTTTTTCATTCAAGCCATACTTCACCGCATAGTTCTTCAACTGCTGTGATATGCCTCTTGTAGTAATACGCTCGCCAAAGCGATTGAGAAAGAGATAGCCACTTGTACGATTGAGTGTCTGCAACCACTTTTCAGTTTCCGTGCGCAATGTTTTGGGGATATAGATACGCCGTATCTTACCACCCTTGGTATATATGTCGTAATAGCCTACTTGCACGTGCTCAACCTTGATTTGCACAAGTTCGCTCACTCTGGCACCAGTCGCAGCCAAGAAACGCACCACAAAGTACCACTCCAAGTTGTCTTCCTTTTTCAACTTGTTCTTCAAGAAGGTATAGTCAGCATTACTGATGACATTCTCCAAATAAGAACGTTGCTGCACCTTGACCGACTTCAAGCGGAGCTTAGTCTTGCCTACAAATACAAGATACTTGTTCAACGCCTGAATACGGAGGTTCACCGTCTTTGGCTTGTAAGTCTCGATCAAGTAGGTCTTGTAAATCAACAAGTTTCTCTTGTTCAACTCTTTGTGTCGAGAGCCAAACTCCTTCACGGCATACAGATATGCCGAAATCGTGTTCTTAGCCATATTGCCTTGGCTTAGGAACTCTTCAAATTTGTCTAATTCCATTTCTATTCTTTTTATTAGTGAAACATAAAGTTGTCCTAATAAATAGGCATGGATTTGTTCTATGAGTTCCTATTATGAGAAGATGCTCGCTACGAGAGAGGTGAAGTGCATTGATGAGGAGATACCGTTTGAGATACCACAGGGGTGGGAATGGTGTCGATTGGGAGAAATATCAACTTATGCCCAAACAAAAAGAAAAATCAACGCATCGAATGCCGATTCTCAATTGTGGGGATTGGATTTGGAAGATATAGAAAAAGGAGGAAAACTACTGAATGTCAAGACTGTTGGTGAGCGAAAAGCCATCGGTGACAAAACAATATTCAACCGTGGTGATATTTTATACAGCAAACTCCGTCCATATTTATTAAAGATACTCGTTGCACCCGAAGAAGGTATTTGCACTCCCGAAATCATACCTTTCACTTGCTATGGCAACATATGCAAAGATTATATTGTTAGCTTTTTGAAATCACCATATGTAGATGACTATATCAATTCTGTTACATTCGGTGTAAAAATGCCACGTGTAAGTACAGAAACTATGACATCTTTGTTAGTTCCACTTCCTCCTCTTTCTGAGCAGTTCCGTATTGATACAAAGACAAAGGAGTTGATGCCATATATAGATGGATATGGAAAAGCACAGAATAAACTCAATAAGTTAAATGAAGAACTTTCCAATACTATTCGTAAGAGCATTCTCCAAGAGGCTATTCAAGGAAAACTCGTTCCACAAATAGCAGAAGAAGGAACTGCCAAAGATTTGCTTGAACAGATAAAGGCAGAGAAACAAAAGCTGGTCAAAGAGGGTAAGTTGAAGAAGTATGCCTTAGCTTCTTCTGCTATCTTCCGTGGTGACGATAACAAGTATTGGGAGAAGACGGAAGATGATGCTGTATGTATTGATGAAGAAATACCATTTGAGATACCATCAAATTGGGCATGGGTACGACTTGACGATATTTGTTCTTTTATTCATAGAGGCAAATCTCCCAAATATAGCCCTATTGTAGATTCTAACTTAAAAGTGTACCACCCCTAATAATTAAAAAGTATACCA
>ERZ835051.3338-NODE-3338-length-12705-cov-3.121660_pt1 | contig 12705 bp, 7 predicted proteins | sample MGYA00519575_ERZ835051 | MGnify/ENA primary metagenome ERZ835051 (study PRJEB31850, sample SAMEA3708769) | human gut metagenome | biome: human gut; feature: human-associated habitat; material: faeces | place: China | collected 2014 ... | reverse complement strand
GTATGGACATATTTGGTCGCGTCGCCTTTTTCAATGGTCATAGAAATTCCTCCTTACGCGCTTTGCGCGTTCCATTCCAATACGGTATAAAGCTCAGAAACAGTTTGCTCAGGTCTCTGTGCGGCCCTTGCCTTTCCAAGCAATGAGCCCCACGATGAAGCCCACGATGGCGGGAACGATCCAGCCGAAGCCCAGACCATAGAGGGGGATGTGATTCAGAACGGGGTCCAGGAAGCCGAAGCCATACTCGTGGGGCAGATCCAGAACGGCGTAGATCACCGTGAAGTACACAGCGCCCTTGAACGCGCCGTCATTGGGGATCTTCTTCTCGAAGATGCCCAGAATGGTCATCACCAGCGTGATGGGATAGAAGAAGGAGAACCAGGGGGAGGTCAGGCTCACGATGGTATCCAGACCGAAGCTGGCGACGATGGTGGTGACGATGGGGACGATCATGACCAGAACCTTATAGGACAGCTTGCCGTGGGTGGCGGTCTCATAGAAATCTGCCACTGCGGTGATCTGGCTGATGGCGGTGGTGAGGCAGGCCAGCACCACGGACAGGCACAGGCCGTAAATCGCGATCTGGCCGCCGCTGGAGCGGATGATCGACAGCAGGAGGTTGGCGTTGCTGATGCTGTCGGGCGTGTACTCGGTGCTGACGCAGGCGCCCATATACAGCAGGCCGCCATAGACAATAGCCAGGCAGACGGCGGCGATCAGGCAGGCCCGGACATGGGCCTTGCGGAAGGCTTCACCCTCGTAGCCCTTGCGCTTGATGCTGTCAAAGAACACGCCGGCAGCCAGGAAGGACACCAGAACGTCGCCGGTGCTGTAACCACCCAGGAAGCTGTTGACAAAGGCGTTATCCACGGAGGCGGCGCCGGGGGTACCGATGGGGCTGACAGCGCCCTTGACCACCAGAATGAACAGGATGATGGTCATAATGGGGGTCAGGATCTTGCCGACCTTATCCAGTGCGGTGCCGCGGTCCTTGGCGAACAGGAACGCAATCACGAAGTAGAGAATGACGAAAATCAGGTAGGGCGCGCCGGGCCAGATGCCCTGAAGGCCCATCTCAATGCCGACGGCTGCGGTTCTGGGGATGGACACGCAGCAGCAGAGGATCATGATGGCGCCGATCATGGACATGACGTTGAGGGTGTGGCCCGTCAGCCAGAGTATCAGGAATACGCCGGAGAAGGCGAAGAGCAGCGAGGTCATGATGATGCCGGGGTAGGTGAGGGACTCGAACTGGGCGGCCATGACGATGTAGACGAGGATTATGATGAGCACGCCGAGGGTGAGGAGGTCGCCGAAGCTGTCCTGCTGGTCCTCGAAGCTGCCTGCCAGGCTGATGGTGACGTCCGAAGGGAGGTGCATCTCGTCGATCTTGAGCTGCGCCTCGGTCACGACCTGGCTCATGGGGACGCCGTCGACGACGGTGGAGACTGTGACCTGGCGTTCGCGGTCCTTGCGTTCGATGGTGGGGGGCGACCAGCGCTCCACCACCTTGCCGAGCTCCTTGATGCGGATGCCGGCGCCGGAGGGGGTGTATACGATGATGTTCTCTATGTCTTCGATGCTCTGGCGGCTCTCGGGTTCGTACATGACCTTGATGTCGTACTCCTCGCCGTCCTCGCGGTATTGGGAGGCGAGGGCGCCGTTGATGCGGTTGCGCATGGCGGTGGCGACGGTGGACATGTTAAGTCCGTAGAGGGAGAGCTTCTCGCGGTCGAAATCGACCTGAATCTCGGGTTGGTAGTCGGAGCGGGAGACGGTGACGTCGGCGGTGCCGGGGATGCCTTTCAGGATCTCCACGAGCTGGGCGGCGACGGTGTCGGTCTCGGCGAAGTCGTAGCCGTAGATTTCGAAGTCCACGGTGGCCTGGCCGCCCATGCCCTGTCCGCGACCGCCGCCGACGTTGACCTGGGCCTTCTTGAACTCGGGGAAGTCGCGGTCTATGTCCTGGCGCATGCCGTCGGCGATCTCCTTGATGCCGCGCTGGCGGTCGCCGGGATCGCTCAGGCGGATGTTCATCGAGGCGATGTGGGGGCCATTGTCGCTGAGTGAGGCGTAGGTGTTGTCGCTGCTGGCGGGGCCGACGGTGTAGTTGATGACCTGTATTTCGGGATACTTGGAGCGCCAGAGGGTGTCGAGGCGGTAGAGGGCGTCGCGGGCCTGCTCCACTCGGGAGCCGATGGGGAGCTCGAGGCTGACGCCGATGCGGGCGTTGTCCTGGGTGGGGAAGAACTCCGTGCCTACGAAGCGCATCAGGAACACCGAGCCGATGAAGATGCCCAGGCAGACCACTACCGTGACGGTGCGGTGCGCCACGACGATGCGGAGCAGGCGGGCGTAGCCGTTGTCGAAGGCGTCGAGGCAGCGCTCGATGGGTCCGTAGAGCTTGTCGTAGATGCGGCTGTGGACCTTGCGCAGGCGGAGCCACTGGCTGCAGAGCATGGGGGTGAGGCTGAGGGCGCAGGTGGTGGAGATGATCATCATGATGGTGACCATCCAGCCGAGCTGGCGGAAGAGTACGCCCGTCATGCCCGTCACCAGGGTGAGGGGGAAGAATACGGCTATCAGCGTGAGTGTGGAGGCGATGACGGAGACGGCGACCTCGTTGGTGCCGTGCACGGCCGCCTGTCGCGGGTCGGAGCCGCGCTCGATGTGCGTGGTGACGTTCTCCAGGACCACGATGGCGTCGTCGACGACCATGCCGATGGAGATGCTCAGCGCCGACAGCGACACGATGTTGAGGGTGTTGCCGGTGGCGTATAGGTATATGAACGAGGCGATGAGCGAGACGGGGATGGTGATGACGATGATCATCGTGGCTCGCCATCGGCCGAGGAAGAGGAATACCACGATCATGACGAACAGCAGGGCGTAGAGCACCGTCTCCTCGAGCGAGGCGATGGTGTTGCGGATGTTGTCGGAGGTGTCGACGATGACTCCGAGCTTGACGTCGCTGGGCAGGGAGGCCTGGAGACGGGGGAGCATGGCCATTACCTTCTCGGATATCTGCACGGAGTTGGCGCCGCTCTGCTTCTGGATGACGATCATGGCGCCCTCCTCGCCGTTGTTGTAGGTCTGCTGTGTGCGCTCCTCGAGGGAGTCGTCGACGCGTGCGACGTCACGCAGGTAGACGGTGCGGCCGTCGGCGGAGGCGACGGGCAGGTCGAGGAGCTGGCGGGAGTCGGTGAACTCGCCCTTTACGCGCAGGGCGTATGTGTTGGAGCCGACGTCGAAGGAGCCGCCGGGGGTGTTGCGGTTCTCTGCGCCGATGACCTGGGCCACTTTCTCGACGGAGATGTTATATGCTTCGAGGCGGCGGGGGTCGGCGTAGACGTGTATCTCGCGCTTGGGGGCGCCTGAGATGCTGACGGAGCCGACGCCGTCGATGCGCGCCAGGGGGTTGGCCACGCGGTCGTCGAGGATCTTGTACAGGCCGGCCATGCTCTCCTTGGCTTCCACCGAGAGCAGGCAGATGGGAATCATGTCTGTCGAGAACTTGAAGATGATGGGGTCCTGGACGTCGTCGGGAAGCTGCTGGCTGACCATGTCGAGCTTGTCGCGCACGGAGTTGGTGAGCACGTCGATGTCGTAGCCGTATTCGAACTCCAGGGTGATGACGGAGGTGTTCTCGCGGCTTTGGGAGGTTATGTGCTTGAGGTGCTCCACGGAGTTGAGCACGTTCTCCAGGGGCTTGGTGACGTTCTGCTCTATGTCCTCGGCCGACGCGCCCTGGTAGAAGGTGATCACCATGATGGTGTTGGTGTCGATGTCGGGGTAGAGGTCTATGGGGAGCTTCTTGAGCGAGAATAGTCCGAGGATGACGACGGCCACGAAGCAGAGGGTGGTCATCACCGGACGTTTGACAGCGCTGCCGTATAGGCTCATTGTAGTTGAGGGTTTTAGGGATGTAGAGACGCACCGGGGTGCATTTCTACAGCTTTAGGCTAAAATTATTTGGCGAGGCGTACCTTGATTCCGTTGGCGAGTCGGCTCTGGCCGGTGACTACGACGTAGGAGCCGGGGTCGACGCCGGAGAGAAGCTCGTAGGAGGTGTCGATGCGTCGGCCGAGTTCCACCTTGAGGTAGTGGACGGTGCCGTCGGAGTAGGTGTAGACGTAGGAGTCGCCGGAGCCCTGCATCTTGACGACGGCCTTGTCGGGGACGACGACGTGGCGGGCTGTGCCGAGGTTGAGGGTGACGCGGGCGAACATTCCCGGCAGGACGGCGCCGTCGGCGTTGGGAAGCGTTATCTCCACGCCGAAGGTCTTGGACTGGGCGTCGACGGTGGGCGCGATGAGGGAGACGGTGCCTCGGAACTCGCGGTCGCCGTATGTGTCGAAGGTCATGACGGCCGGCATGCCTCGGCGGAGAAGAGAGTATTCTGTCTCGGCCACGTTGATGACGACCTTGACGGGCTGCACCTGGCCTATGGTGAGGATGGGGAGCTGGCCGGTGACGTCGCCGGGGTCGTAGTTGCGGGCGGTCACCACGCCGTTGATGGGTGAGGTGAGTACGGTGTTCTCCTGGGCGTTCTTAAGGGCGCGGCGGGCGGTGGCGAGCTGGTTGCGGGCGGTGGTGACCTGGGTCTGCATCTGCTCGACCTGCTGGCGGGTGCCGCCGCCTATCTTATACAGTTCCTGGGCGCGCTTGAGGTCGGCCTCGAGCTGCGCAAGCTGGGCCTGGGCGGTGCTTACCTGCAGCTGGTAGGAGTCGGTGTTGACGGCGTCGAGGGCCACGAGCTTCTGGCCCTTGGTCACGCGCATGCCCTCGTCGACGTAGATGGCCTTGATGCGGTTGGACATCTGCGCCGAGATGTTGTTGATCAGGTACGGCTCCACGGTGGCGGTGTAGGTTCGGATCTGGGGCACGTCGCGTTCGTCGACTTGTTCGACCCTGACGGTGGGAATGTTGTCGTCTTTCTGCGCCTTGGTGGCGTCGGCGTCTTTCTTTCCCGAGCAGGCGGCGAGCAGGAGCAGTGCCAGGGCCGCCGGGGCATATTTCAGCATTTTCATGGATATCGGTTAGTAGTTTCGGCCCAGCAGCAGGTCGAGCTGCGACACGGACACGAGGTAGTTGTATATTGCCTGGTAGTAGTTTAGCTGTGCGGTGGTGTTGGCCAGTTCGCTGTCGCGGAGGTCGAGCCAGGAGGCGGCGCCGAGCTCGAAGCTGCGCTGCATGATGTCGTAGGCGCGGGCGGCCTGCTCCATGCCCTTCTGCGACGCCTCGATCTGGTTGGCCTCGCGGTTTATGTTGTCGATGGCGAGCTCGGTCTGCATCTGCAGGGAGCTGACGAGGTTCTCGCGCTGCAGCTGGAGTTCCTTGCGCTGCAGGCGTGCATCCTTGAGGCCGTACCAGCGGGAGCCGCCGGTGAACAGGGGGACGGATAGCTGCAGGGCCACGTAGCTGTAGGGGTTGAAGTCCATGCGGCGAAAGGCGTTGCCGTTGCTCATGGCGTTCCAGGAATAGCTGAACGAGGCGCCGAGCGTGGGCAGGAACGAGAGCTTCTGCATGGAGATGTTCTTCTGCAATATGGAATCCTGGATGCTCATCGAGCGTAGCTGTGTGTTGTCCTGGAGTGAGGGGAGGGCGGTGGCGTGGGCGTGCATCTCGTCGCGCAGGGCCTGTAGGGAGGTGGTGGCGACGACGATGGCGTCGGGCGGGAGGCTGAGCAGGACCTTGAGCTGGAGGCGGGCCTGGCGGATGGCGATGTCGGCCTGGAGCAGCTCCGGCTCTATGTTGCGCACGTTCACGGCCGTGCGCAGGGTGTCGTACTCGGTGCCGGTGCCCAGCAGATAGCGCTTGCGGAAGATGTCGGCGTTGAAGACGGCCTGGTTGTAGTTCTTTCGCACCACCTGCATGGTGGCCTGTGCCAGGAGCAGGGCGTAGTAGGCTCGGTTTACCTGGTCGACCATGTCGAGGCGGCTGGCACGGGCCTGCTCGGCGTTGGCCAGGATCTGGAGATCGCTGATCTGGAGCGATTTCCACAGCTGCGGGGCCACGAGCGGCACCGAGGCGCCGAAACCGAACGACCAGTTGTTGTCGCTGCCCATCTTGAACTTCTGGCTCTGTCCGCCCATGTTCATGGAGACGGTCTGCAGCTCCACGGCACGCTGGTAGGTGCCGGTGAAGGAGACGTTGGGAAGGAGCTGGGCCAGGACTTCCTTTTTGGAATAGTCGGCGCGGGTAATCTCCATGTCGGCAACGCGGATGGTGGGGTTGTGGCTTAGGGCGATCTCGACGCACTGGCTTCGGCTGAGGGCGAGGCGCTGCCCTGCGGGGTCAGCCGGAATCACCGCCTCGGAGTAGTCCGGCAGCGTGTCAGCGGGCAGCTGTAGGGGCGCACGGTCCGTGCGTCCGTTTGTCAGTTGCGGATTCTGTGAGGGGGCAGTCCCGAGGGACGTTGCCGGGATAGCGCAGAAAAACAGGACCCATGCCAGTGTCCTTAATATATTGCGGGCGGTGTTCATCAGTCAGTGAAGAGGTCGTGGAGAGGTTGGCGGTGGGATGGCTTGAAGTTGTCGATGATGCGCAGCCCCTTTTCGGAGGCGATGGAACGGAGGAATCCGCCGTTGATGGTGTTGAATATCTCTTCGAGGGTGAACTGGCCACCGAAATGGTCCTCCATACGCTTGAGGGCCTCCATCTGCACGTGCATCATTTCGAGCAGGATGGGGTAGTTGACGTCCGGGCGTAACACTCCCTCCTCGACGCCCCGGTTGTATACCTGGCTCCAATGGCTGTCGTGGTCTACGCGCTTGGCCTCGTACACCTGCTTGATTTCCGGGTAGAGCGTGTCCATGTCGTGGAAGAAGTCGATGGTGATGAGGCTGAGCATCTCGCCCTGGACGTGGAACATCTCGCTGAGGGCGGTGATGATGTCGGGAGAGGTGAGGAAGATGTCGACGAACAGCGCGTGCATCTTGGAATGCATGTAGTCGAGGGCTTTCTCTATGAGGTGATGCTTGGATCCGAAAATCTCGTAGAGGGTGCGTTTGGACATGCTGAGCTCGGAGGCCAGCAGGTCCATGGTAAGACCCTTGAGGCCCTTGGCCAGCAGGAGCTTGAGGATGCGTCGCTGCAGGTCCGGGTACCTTTCGCCTTGGGGCTTGTGAATCTTGGTGAGGTGAATGTTGTACATTTTCGGGCGCAAAGTTAAAGATAAAAACCGAAACGACAAAATCAGTTTTAACTTGAGACCCAGTTCAATAAAATTTGTTCAACGCCGGCGTCGCAGGCTCGGGGCATATTTCTTGCAGGCGAAGCTGTGTCTCTGTGGCTGGCGCCCGCTTAAGGGACGGTGTACTTTAATGGGAAAAGGGACGGTGCAGCCTCTCGCGGCGCCGTCCCCTGTTGTTATGGAGTCTGCTCAAAATCTATTTCGTCTTTTTTGTCGCGGGCTTGCGTGCCGTGGCTTTCTTGGCTGTGGGTTTGCGGGTGGCGGCCTTCTTGACGGGCTTGGAGGGGGCTTCAGCGCCCATGGCGTCTTCTTCGGGAAGGTCGGGTTCGGCCTCGCGCTCGTTGGTACGGATGCTCACGACCTCTTTGCGCAGTGCTTCGATTTCTTTGGCCTGGTTGCGGATGGTGAGCAGCAGGGAGTTCAGCTCCTCGTTCTCTATGGAGGCCGGAAACTGCTCGCTGACGCGCACCAGGAAGTCCGACAGCACGTTCATGTAGTTGATGTATGCCGCGTAGGGGCTGTCGTAGGGTGAGAAGAGGGCGTGGCTGGCGCCGTCGGCGAGCTGCTTGGTGCTCATGTAGTAGAAGTGGTCGGAGTTCTGGAGGTATTTCCAGTCCTGCCGCAGGCGGCGGTCGGTGACCATGCTCATTCGCTCGGCCACGCTGTAGAGCTTGTCGAGGGCGGAGTTCTGGAGCTCGTTGCCTTTCCAGGCGGAGATGTCGCGTGCCTCGTCGGCCCATGAGAGGGGATAGGGGATTGCCAGCTCTGCCACGGGCATGAAGCGCTCCACGGCCTCGGAGGGGGTTAGCATGTCGATGCCCATTTCCTGTGCGAAGCGGGGAAGCGCCTGGAGGAAGTTGAAGATGCCGGTGCCGGCGGGCAGGAACTCGCCGAAGGTCTCCATGCTCATCAGCAGGTTGACGACCTGCTCGTCTTCGGGCATGGCCTTGATCCAGCCCATGAACTTGTCGGCGGTGAGTGGGTACTGGTCCCAGGCGGGGTTGTTGAAGTTGCGGGTTATGTCGGCGCTGAGCTTGTCGTTGGTCAGCAGCAGGCTGAGCCCGGGAGCGGCCGCGGAGGCGTAGACGTAGTCGGGGGAGCGCCAGCCGAGCACGTGCTTGGCGCCGTCGGTGAGTGTGCCTTTGAATCCCATTGCGGCAATCTGCAGCGCGATGTCGTCGTCATAGATGAGTTCGGTGTTCTCCAGGAAGCGGGGCTCGTAGCCGAAGACTTCCTTGATGAGGGCGTCGTGCTCGTCGACTTGTCGGCGGAACTCGTCGGGGTCCTGGACGGATGCCAGTGAGTGGGAGTAGGTGCCGCTGAGGAGCTCTACGCTGCCGGTGGCGACCAGTGCCTTGAGCTCTTCGATGACTTCGGGCACGTACTGCTGAAGCTGCTCTATGGCGGTGCCGGTGATGGAGATGGCCACGCGCAGCCTGTCGCCGTACTGGCCGTGCATGGCGCGCAGCGTCTGCAGCGTGGGCAGGTAGGAGTTGCGGCCGATGCGCGACACTATCTCGTCGTTGGCGAAGTCGTCGTAGTAGTAGTGGTCGCGGCCGATGTCGAAGAAGCGGTAGCGCTTCAGCCGGTACGGCTGGTGTATCTGGAATATGAGGCAGATGGATTTCATGCGATTTTACGATTGAGCGAGTTCTTTTACGATTGAACGTAGCGTTGCTGAACTCTTGTCTTTTAACTCTTAACTCCGATTACGGAGCGGTAGATGTCTACGACCTTGCGGCCGGCTTTCTCCCAGGTGATTTCCTTGATTTCGGCCAGGCCCTGCTGTTGCAGCTCGCGGTGGAGCGAGGGGTACTGTGTGATACCGTGTATGGCGTCGGCCATGGCGTCGATGTCCCAGTAGTCGGTCTTGATGACGTGGCTGAGGATCTCGGCGCAGCCGCTCTGCTTGGAGATGATGCTGGGTACTCCCATCTGCATTGCCTCCAGAGGGGAGATGCCGAAGGGCTCGCTGACGGAGGGCATGACGTAGACGTCGCTGGCGGCCAGCATTTCGTAGACCTGGCGCCCCTTGAGGAATCCGGTGAAGTGGAAGCGGTCGGCGATGCCGCGCTCGGCCACGAGGTCTATCATCTCGTCCATCTTGTCGCCCGAGCCGGCCATGACGAAGCGCACGCGGGGGGTGGATGCGAGCACCTTGGCGGCCGCTTCTACGAAGTATTCGGGACCCTTCTGCATGGTGATGCGCCCAAGGAAGGTGACGACCTTGTCTCCGCCGGTGCGGCGCGGGAGGTCGAGGATTTCCTGCGACAGGGGGATGACGGCGTTGTGCACCGTGGTTACCTTGGCCGGGTCCTGGTGGTACTTCTCGATTACGGTGCGGCGCGTCAGGTCCGACACCGTTATGATGTGGTCGGCGTGGTCCATGCCGTCCTTCTCGATGCGGTAGACGTCGGGGTTGACGTTGCCTCGGGAACGGTCGAAGTCGGTGGCGTGCACGTGGATGACCAGGGGCTTGCCGGTGACGTTCTTGGCGTGGATGCCTGCCGGGTAGGTGAGCCAGTCGTGGCTGTGGATGACGTCGAAGGGGACTGTGCGGGCTATGACCCCGGCCACGATGGAGTAGTTGTCGATCTCCTCGAGGAGGTTGTCGGGGTAGCGGCCGGAGAACTCGATGCCACCCAGGTCGTTGAGGCGCTTGTAGTTGAAGTCGGCGTAGATGTGCGAGCGCAGGTCGAAGTATAGGTCGGGGCTCATGATGGAGCCGATGCGGCTGTCTACGTAGTCGCGGTTGACGTCGCGCCAGGCCACGGGGGTGCAGTCGGCGCCGATGATGCGGGCGAACTGGCGCGGCTCGTCGCCGTGGGGCTTGGGGAGCACGAAGTCAATGTCTACGTCGCCCTGGGCGTGGATGCCCTCGGCCAGGCCGTAGCTGGCGGTGCCCAGGCCGCCGAGGATATGGGGCGGGAACTCCCACCCGAACATGAGTACTTTCATTTCTTCACCTCCTCTTCGGCCGTGATATCGGACTGTTTGGTCTCCTGGCGGAGCCGTTCGTCGTATTCTTTCATCTGCTGGCGCACCAGGCGCAGGGCCTCCAGGATCTGTCCCACGTTCTTGGCCGTCGAGACGGCGCCGCGGCCCTGGTATGGCGGGTTGCCGTCGTACATCTCGCTCAGGGAGCCGATGCAGCCGCGTGTCATTTCGTCCTCGTAGCCGATGAGCTGGCGCTCTATGAATCCGGCGCCGGAGTAGCCGAACACATTAATATATGCCTGTGCGTAGAAGCCGAATAGCCATGGGCGTGCGGGGCCCTGGTGCACGGCCTGTTCGCGCTCCAGCGGGTTGCCGGCATAGACGGGCCGGTAGGCCGGCGAGCGGGGCGACAGCGACCGCAGGCCCTTGGGCGTCAGCAGCTCGCGGGTTACGAACTCCAGCACCTTGCGCCGCTGGTGGCGGTCCAGGGGCGAGTATTCCAGGCCGATGGCGATGGCCATGTTGGGGCGCACCTCCGGGTCGACGTAGTCGCCGTCCACGTAGTCGTTGAGGTATCCGTAGTCGTTGAGGAACGTGCGGATGAAGGCTTCTCCGGCCCTGTCGGCCAGTGAGGCAAGCTCGGCCACGTAGTGCTTTTCGGCCTCCTCGTGGCCGAAGAGGCCGATGGCGAAGCGCAGGGCGTCGTACCACAGGGCGTTGAACTCCAGCACCAGGCCTGAGCGAGGGATGATGGGGCGCCCGTTGACGGATGCCGATAGCCAGGTGACGGGGCGGTTGCGCCCATCGGTGCTGACCAGGCCCGACGGCTCCAGGTGCAGGTTGCGGATGCGCCCGTTGCGGACGTGCTCTATCAGCGCCTTGATGACGGCGCCATAGCGTTCGCGGCAGGCCTCGTTGCCCTGGTCGTCGCGGTACTTGTGCAGGGTCCAGAGCAGCCACAGGGGGATGTCGGGCAGGTTTATCTCGTGGATGGTACGGTCGGCGCTGCCGTCGTAGATGTTGCGTCGCAAGGCCTCGATGAAAGTCTGGACTATGAGCTCGAAGTCTTCGCGGTGGCCGATGGCCAGGGTGCAGCCGGGCAGGGCGATCAGTTCGTCGCGGGAACGGACGTTGTACCACGGGTAGCCGGCCATGATGTACTCGCCGTTCTTGTTGCGCAGGTAGAACTGCTTGGCGCTGTTTTTGAGGCAGTTGAAGAAGCTGGTGCGGCAGGTGCGGCCTTGCAGCTCCTTCTCGTACGTCTCGGCGAATGTATTCGGATCGCTCTCGAAGGTGGAGGCGGAGAAGATGACGCTCTGGCCTTTCTTTATCTCCAGCTCGAAGTATCCGGGCACCCACAGGTCCTCGCAGTAGGGGAGCCCGCGGTTGCGGTCCTTGTAGTACTGCACGCCCTTGTACCAGTGGCCGTCGGCGACCCAGCGGACCGGGCAGTCGAGCTGCATGTACAGCTCCGGGTAGCCGTGGTAGAGGCAGGTGGCGATGCCGCCGTCGACAGGCTTTATGGTCTTGTTGATGGCGGTGTTCTCGATGCAGAGGTCGTTGGCGTTACGGAAGGCCAGGAAGGGGCGCAGCTGCAGCGTCGTGGGCGAGTTTGCCTCCTGCAGCGTGTAGCGGATCAGTATTCGGCTTTGGTGCGAGATGAACACCTTCTCCTTGGTGAGGATGACGCCGCCCACGCGGTACGTCATCACAGGCACCCTCTCGCAGTTGAACTCGCGGATGTACTTGTGCCCGTTGGGACTGAATATGTTGTCGCCGTACTGGTGCAGCCCCAGGTTGAAAGGCGCACCGTGCTGGATCACCGTCTCGTCGAGCGAGCTCAGCAGCACGTGCGCCTGGTCGTCCATCTCCGGGATGGGGATAACCAGCAGGCCGTGCTGCTTGCGTGTGTTGCAGCCCACGATGGTTGTGCAGTGGTATGCCCCGCTCTTGTTGGTGCGCAGCATCTCCTTCGGCAGCGACTGCTCAAGATTGATCATCAATCGCTTGTCGAACTTCAGGTAGCTCATAGGCCTATGTAGACATTAAGGTTCACGGTTATAATCACAAGGCGACGGTACGCCTTTATATAAAGTAACACTCCGGCACCCCGAAAAGTTATGTGTCCACTCGATTATTTTTGTAATCTTTGTGAAAAATCAACTTTCCGCGTGGAAAAGTTGCGGGTGTCGGGGGGATTTCATATTTTTGCATTCCAAAACTTTTGAAAGATGCAAGCTACAGATAAAGCGATGGAAATCTACGAGACGCTGGTGGATGCAGAGTCCTCCGCGCCCGACCGTCTGCCGGCCCTCGTCGCTGGCCTCGTCGACAGCGACGAGACGGGCCAGTATCTCTGCTCGGGCGCCCGCTACCTCGGCGCCCTCGATCGCGGCCGCTATGCCCCTCTCGTCAACGCCATGGTCGAGGCTGCCATCGACCGCGACCGCGAGCACCGGTACATCTCCCAGCTCCTGCCCGCCCTATGGGGCGACGATTTCATGGCACGCGCCGAGCAGCTCCGCATCAGCGACAACAACTTCCGCCGCATCTACAAACGCATCTATCCC